>OIWM01002792.1_pt1 | contig 13767 bp, 12 predicted proteins | sample 1587451 | NCBI WGS metagenome assembly OIWM01 (sample SAMEA3888907, study PRJEB22519) | human gut metagenome | biome: human gut; feature: human-associated habitat; material: faeces | place: Denmark | collected 2011
TGCGCATTTTTCTATGATCTGTTTTGCATCATTGAAAAATGGCTCTCTTGTAAGAAAATAATCCAGCAAAACATTAGTATCTACAAGAATTTTACTTTCCATATTTTTCCTCTCTATAAGATGCCAATTCAGCATCGTCATCCTGAACATTTCCTTTTTTTCTTATTTGCTCCATTCGTAAAAAAGCATCTTTTTTCGATTCAACAGCACCGCTATTATAAAGACTGTTTACACCCTGCATAATCTGAATAATAAACACTAGTTTATCTTCTGGCATTTTTTCCAATAATTCAAATGCTTCTTCTCTCATTGCTGTCATTATGTTTTTGTCTCCTTTCTATGACCGTACCTGTCCATTCCCATACACCACAAATTTAATCGAGGTCAGCGCCAGCAGTCCCATCGGGCCTCTGGCGTGGAGTTTTTGGGTGCTGATTCCGATTTCGGCGCCGTAGCCGAATTCGAAGCCGTCGGTGAAGCGGGTGGAGGCGTTGACGTAGACTACAGCTGCATCGATTTCGTCCAGGAATTTCTGGGCGTGGGTGTAGTTGTTGGTGATGATTGCTTCGGAGTGTTTTGTGTTGTAGTGGTTGATGTGTGCAATCGCTTCGTCGATGGAAGAGACGGTTTTGATGGACACGATGTAGTCGAGATACTCTTTTCCCCAGTCCTCTTCTGTCGCTTCTTCTGCTTCCGGCATGTATTCTCTTGCCTTTTCGTCTGCGCGCATTTCCACATGTTTTTCTTTTAATCGTTCCTCCAGAACCGGGAGCAGTTTTTCACGTACATTTTCGTGTACCACAATCGATTCACATGCATTACATACGCCGACGCGCTGTGTTTTTGCGTTCAGAATAATATCCACTGCCATGGAAAGATCGGCTGTCTCATCCACGTAGATATGGCAGTTTCCGGTTCCCGTCTCAATGACAGGAATCGTGCCGTTTTCCACGACAGCGCGGATCAGTCCGGCACCGCCGCGTGGGATCAGGACATCGACATAGCGGTTCATCTTCATAAACTGCGCCGTCGTCTCGCGGGAGGTATCTTCGATCCGATTTATGTCAATCGCATCAGCGATTACGCGGTACTCAAATATCGCAGAAGATTCTTAGAAAGCAAAAAATCCGGCTTCACCGGCTGATTCTTGACTCCGGACGCCGCCGCATATTTTACGGCTTTTTACGCGATGCGCGCGCTGCCGGCAGATGTTTCGCGGTTTACGCAGGGAGTCCTGTCATCAGTAGTGGCACCCTTTTATATAAATATCATATAAAGGAACCTTACTGTCATGAAAAAAAACAACTCTATCTTATTGCTTGATTTAACGCAGGGCGCGATGATCGCCGCCCTGTATGTCGTTTTAACCTTTATCGCGAACCTTGCAGGACTTGCGAGCGGCGTGATCCAGCTCAGGCTGTCCGAAGCACTGACGATCCTTCCCATCTTTACCGCGGCAGCGGTTCCGGGACTGGCCGTCGGCTGTGTTCTGGCAAACCTTTTGACCGGCTGCGCCGTCTGGGATGTTGTATTCGGCTCCCTGGCGACATTGATCGGAGCTATCGGCACACGCCTTTTGCGCAAAAAAAGTCCGGTACTGGCGGTTTTGCCGCCGATTCTTGCGAACGCCATCATCGTACCGCTGGTTCTGCAGCGGGTCTATGGGGTGGAGGACGCTTACTGGTATCTGGCGATGACGGTCGGCGCGGGAGAAATCATCTCCTGCGGAATCCTCGGGCTGCTGCTCTATAACTCCCTAAAAAAGACAAAGATCTTCCATAAATAGAGAAACCAAAGTTTGCTTACTGTCCGCGCGGCGCCTGCGGCAAAAGCAAAAACGCAAAAAAAGAGAATACAAGATTCTCGCAAGGAATCGTATTCTCTTTTTGATTATCCTATAGGAAATGTCGCCGAGCGGTATTCCCGGAATCACGACAAAAGCACCTTGCGAAGCGGCGCCCATGGGCGAGTGCCACGTGCGCGTAGAAATCTCTGATTTCGTTATGCCCACTCTTGTCCTCTTTTGTTCAAGTTTTGTTTGTTTTTTGTGAAAGATACCTAAGGCAGGTGCTGAGTCCTGTGAACCGCCGCGCATCCTGCATGAGAAGGGCCGGGACTAATCTTCGCGGCCAAGGTATTTACCGCTGTTTTTATATTTTTTTAACAGTTTTTCGAGCTGCTCGTTTCGTCCTTGCTCGCGCGCGCGAACCTTTTGCTCATACGGCGTCAGCTTGTCGATGTCCTTGATATGCTTACGCACCGGCTTCGGTACAAACGCGAAAAAAATCAAGGGTGAAATCAGCAGGCAGTCCACGAGGACCCATCCAAAAAACAGCGTCAGCGCCGGCAGCGCCGTCATATGCTCTGCCAGGGAGAGAGAGAGAATTGCCACAAGTCCCGCGAAAAAGACGAGGCTGGTCACAAAATAGCGTTCCAGCTTGCGGATCACGCCGCTGAGCGCCTCGTCATACCAGGTCCGCTGCAGGCTTTTGCACAGATACCTGGCGCCGCGGAATTGCGTATTGGCAAGAAACACGCAGGCTTTGAAGTCGTCGAAGGTCGCCTTTTCCCGCGGGATCTCGACCGGAAACAGTTCCTCCTCCATGCCGCTGTAAAAAATCTGCGCGCGAACGGTCACGCCCTCGCCCATGATGCTGTATTCTGCGGTTTCGCCCATTTCATATTCGATGACAAAAAGCTGCCCCGGCTGCACCATCTGTGTCTTTTCGCCGATGCTGACCAAAAGATACCCTTCTTTGCAGTAGAGCGCGTGCGCGCAAAGCGGCAGCGCCGATTCGCAGGTCGAGCCGCACATCTGTTTTTCACTTTGCGGCCGCAGAAGGTCTAAATACCCTTCATTGCCCTTACGCACCATCAGGTTGAAATCCGTGACCTTGCCGTAGCTTTTTGTCTTCCACGCACCGTCAAAGCTGTCCTGCTCCAAAGTTTTGAGTTTCGCGACCCGCTCACCGTTGTACTCCAGGACAACTTCCCCGTCGAGCACCATCAGCACGCGGTCATAATCCGGAAGTCTGGTAAAATCCGATTCGTCTGTTTCTACTGTCGCCGAACTGAGCCGCCAGATAAACTCTCTGTCGATGTATTTTTGTCCGCGTGGGTAAATGGCAAGCTCCTTCGTTTGTCCGCCCGACCAGGCACTGAGGGTATAGTTTTCTTCTTTATAAAGGTAGGTTTTCATAGGCTTTCTCCAAAATCTTCTTTTTTCACAGGCATAGGCTTTAAAAGTATTATATCATATTTTTGGTGTTTTGCAACGCGCGGCGCTTCAGCGTTTCAACAAGATTTACGCACTTTTTTTCAAATTTTTTCCACGAAGTCTTCTGCTTTGTACCACGTGTTTCGCACATATCCGATGTATGATAAATCCATCACAAACAAGGAGGGCAAGCACCATGCAGACACATACAGACACCAGATCGCCGCTGCCGCGGGAAAGCACCGCGCGGATCATAAGATCAGATGCGCCGGCAAAGCCGAACGCACGTCTTCCTCAAACTACGATGCCGCGGGCAGCAGACCGGCCTGCAAAGTATCGCCATGAACACAAATACGAGATTTCTCTCTTTGATTTTTTCTCGCTCACGCACACGCTGCGCACGATCATGCAGCCGGACCCGCACGCGGATCAGGATGGACAATACCTGATTACCAGCCTGTACTTCGACAACTGTTTCGACAAGGCTCTGCGCGAAAAAAGAGATGGTCTCAATCAACGGGAAAAATTCCGTCTTCGCTATTACGGCAGCGCACCCGAAAAGGTTTTTTTGGAGAAAAAGCAAAAACACGCGGGTCTTTGTCTCAAAAACGCGGCGCCGCTCACGCTCGCCGAGTGCAAGCTGCTTCTTGCCGGACAGCGTGATTGGATGCTCACGCAAAGCGAGCGGCTGCTGCTGGCGGAACTGGCGTTCAAAGCGCGGACACAGCTGTTGCGTCCGCGTACCGTCGTGCGTTACAGCCGCGTGCCGTTCATCTACGCACCCGGAAACGTCCGCGTCACCTTTGACTGCAATCTCTGCACCGGTCTGTCTGCAGACGCGTTTCTCGATGACGCGGCACTTGCGCTGTGCAGCAGCCCGCAGCAGGGCGGCATCATTCTCGAACTCAAATATGATGAGTTTTTGCCCGATGTCATTCGTGCGGCACTGCAGCCGTATTGCGGCACTTTGCAGGCTTTTTCCAAATACGCGCGATGCCGCGGCTTCGGCTGATGCGCAGTGCTTCCTGTCTGCGCCTTGAAGTGCGTCTTGTGAGGCTGCGATCCTCTATACGCGCTGCGAGCACATGAAAATCTCAGATTCCCTTGCGAGAGCTTTTTCGCCTTTTTCAAATTTTCAAATTGAATTGATTTACGGAGGTATTCCTATGACTTTTAACGACATTTTTAAATCCGGCTTTTTGGAAAGTGTGACCGATTTTTCGGTGACGGACACCCTGCTCGGTATGCTCTGCGCACTCATCCTCGGGTTATTTATTTTCCTGGTCTACAAAAAGACCAGCCCCGGCATTCTTTATTCCACAAGCTTCGGCCTGACGCTGATCGGCCTCTCGCTGGTCACGACCCTCGTCATCATGGCGGTCACCTCGAACGTCATTCTTTCTTTGGGCATGGTCGGCGCACTCTCCATCGTTCGTTTCCGCGCGGCGATCAAGGAACCGATTGAGATCGTATATCTTTTTTGGTCGATTGCTTCCGGCATCGTGGTCGGCGCGGGTCTGCTCCCGCTCGCGCTCATCGGCTCCGCCATCATCGGACTGATTCTCTGGATTTTTGCGAGCCGCAAAACGCATCAAAGTCCTTACATGCTGATTCTGCGCCTGACAGACGAGGCAGGCGAGGCTGCTGCCATGCAGTTGGTCAAGACTTCCGCGGACAAAGCGATCGTTAAAGCAAAAACCGTCACACCGGGCAATATCGAGCTTTCCTGTGAGGTCAGACTCAAAGATGCCTCGACCGCGTTCATCAACCGGCTTTCTGAGATCAATGGAGTCGAAAGCGCCGCGCTGGTCAGCTATAACGGCGAATACATGTCCTGACACGCTAAGACCGCCCGAAAAGCCGCGGCTTTTCCATGCGGCAAAAGGAGATTTTTATGATTGACAATCCACATATCGGCAAAGGCATTTTGGCGCTGCTGCTCGCCGCGATTCTCGCACTGCTCGGCTTCATGGGCTATTGGTCCGCTGCCTCAGCGCAGATGGGCGACGGGCTCAGCATGACTTATCAAAACACGCTTTTCGATACTTCTTCGGTCATTGAGGTCGATATCGATATCAGCGAGGACAATTGGACGGCGCTCTTAGAAAACGCGACTGCCGAGGAATACTACGACTGCGACGTGACGATCAACGGCACGACCTACGAGCACGTAGGCCTGCGTGCCAAGGGCAACACCAGCCTTTCGATGGTAGCGTCCAGCGATTCGGACCGCTACAGCTTCAAAATTAAGTTCGACGAATACGTAGATGGGCAAAGCTGCGACGGACTCAGCAAGCTGGTGCTGAACAACAATTACAGCGACGCGACGATGATGAAGGAAGCGCTCTGTTATGACATGTTTGCCTTTTTAGGGGCGGACGCCAGTCTTTACAACTACGCCAAGGTCTCCGTCAACGGGGAATATCGGGGCGTTTACTTAGCGCTTGAGCCGGTCGAAGAATCGTTCGCGATCCGCAATTACGGCACCGGCTACGGTCAGCTTTATAAGCCGGACAGCATGGAGATGGGCGGCCCCGGCAAGATGAAAGACATCAGCATGAGTCAGATCCGCGAAGAGATGGGATTTGACGCGGACAACGATGACACGCAGGCATCGAGCGACGCAGGAAAGAGCGACACGCAGGCATCGAGCGACGCGGGAAAGAGCAATACGCAGGCATCGAGTGACGCAGGAAAGAGCGACGCGCAGGCATCGAGCGACGCAGGAAAGAGCGACATGCAGGCATCGAGTGACACTTCGGATGCGGATAGCGGCAGTCATAGTGCTTCCGGCAGCGCCCAAGGCACCGACAAAAATAGCGACGCCGGCAAGAGCAAATCGTCCGCGCCTCCGTCCCCTTCCTCAGAAGATCCACCGAGCCCACCAACGGACGCCCCCGATGGCTTCCCTGAAGATTCCGGCGCTCAAAGCGGCGACCAAAGCGGTGGCTTTAATCGCATGGATAATCCACCATCCGGAATCCCTGGCGGCGACACCGATGGCGGTACCGATCGCAATACAGACAAAAATACCAGTGGTCAAAGCGGCCCGGGCAACGACAATCCACCGGGCGGCGGCTTTGGCGACGACAGCGCTGCCTCGCTGAATTATATCGACGATGAGCTTTCCAGCTACGAGACCATTTGGGAAAGCTCCGTATTCAAGAGCGCAGATAAAGACCACCGCCGCGTCATCAACGCGCTCAAAAATATCTGCGCCGATGACGCAGATACCGAAGTTCTGGCAGAATCCATGGACATCGATAATATCCTGCGCTACATGGCAGTCCAGACCTTTGTCGTCAATTTGGACAGCCTGAGCGGCTCGATGGCGCATAACTACTATCTGTACGAGGACGACGGCCAGCTCAATATCATCCCTTGGGACTATAATCTGGCCTTTGGTGGTTTCCAATCCGGCAGTGCCTCTGAGACGATCAACTTCCCGATTGATACGCCGTTTTCGTCCGGTGTCGATCTTGCGGACAGGCAGTTCTTCATGGCACTTTTGGAAAACGAGACTTATCTCGCGCAGTACCATGATTATCTGTCCCAACTCGTCGAGGAATATGTCAACGGCGGCGGATTTGACAGTTTCTATGACCGCGTGACCGCGCAGATCGACGCGCTGGTTCAAAACGACCCGACTTCGTTCTACACTTATGACGAATACACCGCTGCTGCGGCTATGCTTAAGGAGACCGTCGCGCTTCGCGCAGCAAGCGTACAGGGGCAGCTCGACGGCAGTATTCCATCCACGCGCGACGAACAGTCCGAAGACAGCAGCAATCTGCTTGATGCCTCCAGCATCGACCTCTCCGTCATGGGCGTTATGAATGGCGGCGGCCAAGGCGGTCTGGGCGGCAGCAGAGACAGCACTGCGCGCGGAGACAGAAACAACGGTCCGGGCGGTGCATCGCCAAACAGCAATGGCAGTACGGGAAGCAGTGCCGAGAATTCCGCGCGCGGCTTTCCAGGCTCTCCGCCGGACAGCAGCAATGATGCTCAAAACAGTACCGGCAGCGCTGCTGCGCAAACCACAACATAGCTTTCCTTTCTTTCATATAGCCGGGACTTTCGCTTCTTGCGGAACTCCCGGCCCATTTTCTCTTTTACACAGTTCTCTGGGCATTTTCACTCATACTTCATTGACAAAAATAAATGAAAAAGCTATAATAATAAAAAGAAAACTCTATAGACATCTTTGTTAATTCACTGCAATAGATTACATACTATACATGGGGAGGTGTTGTTATGGCTACTTCGTCTATTACAAAAGATTTTTACGTTAAAGACCAACAGGCTTTTGATAAACTAAAAAAAGACATTGCAAGCAGTCCTGCTCGCAAACAAGTGGTTGAATCTCCTTCTCTCAAAAAAGGAAGAGAAAAATTAGCCACATTTGTATTTCGCTAAGCGAATTGAGAAACAGAGCATCAGAGGTTCATGGCTTAGACCGTCTTTCTGATGCTCTTCATTATTTTAAGTGCTGCAAAGATGCAGATATAGAACTTTTCTTGAGAGACAAGGCCCTCAACTTCATTGACCGCGGTTGGTGTTCCGTATATCTGATTTTAGATGAGGACGCATTTGATGCTGGCAAGCTGCAGATTGATGCCTATTTTACCTTATCCCATAAATCTCTGATTGCTGCAAATATCTCCAAAAATAAGGTGCAGCAAATTACAGGATTCAAACATACGGACGCCTTACATTTCGTTTTAATTGGTCAGCTAGGCAAATATATTGAAAAAAATGATGACGATTCCATGCAAGCTGCGAACATTTCGTCTGCTGAGATTTTGGACTACGCATTTGAAATCATCCGTAGCTCCAGCAATCTTATCCCTTGTAGGTGTGTGCTCGTAGAATGCAGCGATGATCCAAAAGTTCAAAAGGTCTATCTAAATTATGGCTTTTCGTATTTTCAGTATGACGATGACCATCATCAATTTTATAAAAAGCTGTGAGTTCTTTGCCCACCACTTGGTGGGATTTTTTAGACATCAAAAATATTATCACCAAAGGAGGTTCTCCATGCAGCATGCATTATCCCAAGAGCTGCTGGCGTTTCTCGACGCCAGTCCGACCTGCTTCCACGCGGTCAAAAACCTTGCAGACCGACTGGACGAAGCCGGATTCACACCGCTCACAGAAACCGAGGTCTGGGAGCTGAGCCCCGGCAGCAGCTATTATGTGGAACGCAACGGTTCCGCACTGATTGCCTTTACCATTCCCACGGGCGGCGTCCATAGCTGGCGTGTTTCTGCCAGCCACAGCGATTCGCCCTGTCTCAAGATCAAAGAAAACCCCGAGCTAGCCGCAGAGGGGCATTATGTCAGACTCAACGTGGAAGGCTACGGCGGCATGATCGTGCCGTCCTGGTTCGACCGTCCGCTCTCGCTGGCCGGCCGCGTCATCGTCCGCGCAAACGGCGAGCTGCAAAGCCGGCTAATCAACTTCGACCGCGATATGCTGCTGATTCCGAGCGTCGCGCCGCACTTCAAGCGCGCCGGCGAAAAAGACGAGCTGAACATGCAGACGGATCTGCTGCCGATCTACGGCGATGGTGCCGCCTGCGGGACATTCCTGCAGATGATCGCGGAGTCCGCCTGTGTCTCCGAAGAAAATCTCCTCGGCCACGATCTTTTCGTTTATCCGCGGCAAAAAGGCAGCGTCTGGGGACCATCGGGCGAATTTATCGCGAGCCCGCGTCTGGACGATCTGCAGTGTGCCTTCGCCTGCTTCAAGGGATTTCTGGCAGGGAAGCGGCAGGCGCATGCTTCCATGTTCTGTCTGTTTGACAACGAAGAAGTCGGCAGTCTGACCCGGCAAGGCGCAGCTTCTACCTTCCTTAAGGATACCTTAGAACGTGTCTGCGAAAGCCTCGGCATGAGCAGGCAGGCGTATCTGACCGCCGTTGCAGGCAGTCTCATGGTTTCGGCAGATAACGCACACGCGGTTCACCCTGCCCACCCCGAAAAGTCAGACCCGGCCAACCGCCCATATCTCAACGAAGGCATCGTGCTCAAATACAATGCCGCCCAGAATTACTGCACCGATGGGCTTTCCGGCGCAATGTTCAAGGATATCTGCCGCCGCGCAGACGTCCCGTATCAGGTCTTCACCAACCGCTCCGACCGCCGCGGCGGCGGCACGCTCGGCAATCTGTCGACTGCACAGGTGCCTTTCCCGACCGTTGACCTTGGTCTCCCGCAGCTCGCGATGCACGCGCCGTACGAAATGGCCGGAACGAAGGATACCCTATACCTCAAACGGGCTATGCAGCTCTTTTTCGCGTAAGAACGTGAGGCGCGCGGCGCAAAAGATCAAGGATCCGCGTATCGTCTCAGGCACAGGCACTATCCGCTCCAGCGTACCGTCCATCAATTTTGGAAGCACTGTATGGAGCGCATCGCAGAGCTTCTGCATGATACGGTAACCCGGCACGCGCAACGCAAACGGCGCGGCGGCAGGATGCTCAGCCCCCCGCCTGCCGCGCCTGCAGCAGCGCGAGTTCCTCCGCGGTCAACTCGCGGCATTCTCCCTCCGCCAGATCTTCCGGCAAATAAAGTTTTCCCATACCCAAACGCTTCAAGGCAACAACCTCAGCCCCGCAGCATCCGAACATCCGCTTGATTTGATGATAACGCCCCTCGCGCAGCGTGACCAGCGCGATACGGGTATCAATTTTGATCAAGTCTGCTGCCTTACAGATACCGTCTTGCAGCACGACACCCGCCAAAAATCTTTCACGCATCTCCTCCGTGACCGGAATGTCAAGCTCCACATGGTACAGCTTCGGCACATGCTTTTTGGGTGCCAAAATATTGTGCGCGAGCGCGCCATCGTCTGTAATGATCATCAGCCCCGTCGTATCGCGGTCAAGCCTTCCGGCCGGAAACAGCTCCCGGCCACGATACGCCTCCGGCACCAGTTCCAGTACCGTCCGATGATCGCGGTCCTCAGTCGCCGATACATAGCCCTGCGGCTTGTTCAGCATCAGATAAACATGGCGCTTAAAGTTCAGCTGCTTGCCATCTATCGTGATCTTCGCCATCGCGGGATCTGCCTTATCCGATGATGACTTGACAGGGCTGCCATCCACTGTCACCCGGCCCTTTGCGATCAGCGCCTTGACCTCCTTGCGGGAGTACTGCCCCTGCGAGGCGATGATCTTATCAATTCTTTCCAAATTGTGATTCTCTCTTTCCGCGCCTCAATAGGCGCTGTATAGAGATATTTTATCATGATTCATAGCATCACCGCAAGTGAAAGCAGCATCTTTTGCTTCTATATTCCATACCGTATAAAGAACGCTCCTACACGCTTCCGCTTATCACGTTGGACCATCTGGTGTAGCAGATCTGTCCGTTGACATTGCGGTAACCGCGGATCTTGTAATATTTTGTGGTGCCGGACGTGACATTCCGATTGTAGCAGTCGCTGCCTTCCAGCGTATAAGCCTTCTGATAATAACTGTCGTCAAAAGAATGGTAGATCTCATAGCCGTCTACCTGAAAGCCCTTTGATTTCGTCCAGTTCAGACGGATGAGGCTCACGCGCCCCGGCTGTGCTTTTTCGGTGCTGCTCACCTTAGCTTGGATCGTGGTATTGCGTACGCCGCTGATGATCCATGCGTTTTCGATCCGTGCCTTTTCTCCGATGACAAAGGTGCCCTGCAGACTGCCTTGGATCTTGCAGCGGAGCAGCGGGCTGCCGTCTTTTTCTGTCTTTTCGGAGGAAAATTTATTCTGATAGACTTTTCCGCCTGTGATCACTCTGCCGACGCCGATCTCACCGCTCTGCAGCGTATCCGACAAGCCGTACAGATCCAGGACCGCCGATGCGCCGCTGCTGTTCGGGTTGAGGATCGTCTTGCCACCGGATCGGAACGAGATCTTGCGCGCAGCCGCCGTCTTGCCGAAGAGCCGCTTTTGCTCCGCGGACAGTTCACTCTTTTCGGTCACCACATCAACGTTCGTTCCTTTTGCCTTGCTGATCAGCGAATTCATCAGCTTCCGGTCCAGCGTCACACTGCCCAGATACGTGCGGATCTCCAGCGGAGCTTTCGTTTGTTTGCGGATCTTTTTGAGCAGCGGCTTGCTGATCGTGATCACCGCTTTATCCGCTTTTGCCTCTGCCGATGCGCTGATATAAAAACGCAGAGGCTGTACATCGGACTCATCTTGACTTGCAGCAGCATCCGCGGCTGCGCTTAGGGCCGCTTCGATATCCGCTTCCTTCAGCTGCGCTTTTAATTCGACTTTTCCGCTCTTGCTGTTCGTGGAGATTTTTCCCGCGACCGGGGTCACGATCGGTACAGCTTCCGGCTGCGGGTCCTGTGCGCTCTCCGCGGAGGACGCGGTATCAGTCACAACCGCCGTATCTGCCGCAGCGGCTGAGATCGGCACTGCGGTATGGTCTGCAGCGTATGCCATATCGTTTTGTCTGGGGCTGAGAGCCGGCATTGCCGTTACAACCGCCGCTGATAAGGCCAGTGCGATCAGTTTCCTTTTCATTTCTTACCGTTTCCTTTCTATTTTTTATGCCCGAAGAGGACAGCTTACGCCGTCCTCTTCTGCATTCGATTGCGATTGTGAAGGCTTTTGTCCTCTCAATGCGCTTAAACTATTTTGCTCGCGCGCATCGTGATTATCGCGACTATTTCTTCGTAGAATGATCTTCTTTTCTCTTCCGGTTCCATGCGCCGAAGGCGATGATGCCGATGACTGCGATCAGGATCGCTGCCGAAGCTACCGGATTTTCACGGACCGTGTCGGTCACGGACTTGATCAGTTTGTAGATCTTGCTTTCCGGCTGGATCTCGCCCTGTTCGCCGCCGCCCTGACTCTGTCCGCCGCTTTCCGGCTGGTCGATCTGTTCATGATCGTTGTCGTCCGAAGCCTGGGATGGGGCCGGATCGTCCGCGATCTCCTGCGGAACCGGCTGTTTAGCCGGTACTGCGGTCGCCGGCTTCGGGGTCACGCTCGGGGTCACATCCGTTCCGGTTCCTTTGCCGCCGTTCGGTTTGTCGCCCTTGCCGCCGGTCTGTCCGGTTCCGTCACCCTGCTGTCCGCCTTGGCCGTCGCCTGGTTTGTTTCCGTCGCCTTGGCCGTCTCCGTCGCCATCGCCGTCTCCGTCACCCGGTTTGTCGCCGGTTCCTTCGCCGCCGCCTGTGCCGCCGCCGCTTCCGGAGCTGCCGCCGGCTGTCGTCGTGCTGCTGCCACCCGCGCCGCTAGCTGCCAGGTCACTGCTGACCGTGATATCTGCCGTCGGATTCGTGGAATCATATAACAGCTGGTCGCCGTTCTTATCCTTGATCTTAACGTCATAGCTGGTCGTGGTCTTGCTGCCGTCCGGATTTTCGACGACCTTGGCATCCGGAATACCGACTACCGTGGTCTTGACCTTCTGACCGTTCTTCACGAAAACGGTATCGCATTCGGACAAACCGGCTTTTTCACTGAGTTCACTGGAAACTGTCGTGGTGATCTCAGCTTTTGTGCCATCCGGCCACTCGATCTCCTGTTTCCGATCGACTTCTACCTTGAAGATGATGCCCGCTTCGCCGTCCTTGTTGAAGATCGGACCGGTTTCGCCCTGTGTCCAGGTTCCGCGCGGACTGTGATCCTTATCCAGTTCGTAAGCGATCTCGCCGCTGACGAATGCGGAATCCGGCATGTCCTTCGCGCCTTCTCTTCCGCTTTCGTAACCGTCCGCGTCGGAGTAATAAGCATTGGATACCGTCGTGCAGGTGTTGCCGGCGATCGGATCAAAGCTCGGGCTCGGATTGGTGAGTGTTCCGTTCCAATAAGCGTTTTCGATGCTCGACGTCTTGCCGCCTGCGAAGTTGAACGGTGTGGAACCCATGATGCCGCCGACACCGTCGCCGCTGTTTGCACCGAGGTCCAAAGTACCGTCCGCATAGACATCCTTCAAAACAGCTCCGTTCGGCTGTGCGTCCTGATTGCTGCCTAAGATGCCGCCGACACTGTCTGCATTCTCGGCTTTGATCGTTCCGGTAAAGCCGCAGCGATCTACACGCAGCTTGCCTTGGGTGGTCCCTTTGACACCGACGATGCCGCCAATGCCGTAAGCGCCGTCCTTGCTGGCTTCGATCAGGGCGTCAGACATACAATCGCTGATATTGCCGGCACCGTAGCCTAAGATGCCGCCCATACCGCCGACACCGCCGCCGTTAGCCGGATTCGTTGTGCATCCGGTACCCTTGATGGCTGCCGCGCCGACTTCACAATTGCTGATAGTCGCAGAACCCTTATCATCCTGTCCGATGACACGGCCTGCGATGCCGCCGACATAGCTGCCGCCGGTGATGCTCACGCCGTCCTCGATCGTACAGCCGGAGACTGTACCGCCTGGAATGGACGCGTTCGCCGTCGAAATGGTCCCTACAATACCGCCTGCGATATCATCGCCGACGAAACTGCTTCCGGATCTTACGCGGCAGTTTTCGATCGTGCCGCCGAGCAGGGTATCTGCGATACCGCCGTTGATCTTACCGCTTCCGGCCACTGCGATGTCCGAAA
>OIWM01002794.1_pt1 | contig 13740 bp, 14 predicted proteins | sample 1587451 | NCBI WGS metagenome assembly OIWM01 (sample SAMEA3888907, study PRJEB22519) | human gut metagenome | biome: human gut; feature: human-associated habitat; material: faeces | place: Denmark | collected 2011
GTATGATCCGTTAATGGTCGAGGAATACTGTGAGGCAGAGGGGGAGCGCCTTGTATCAGGCGAAGTGCTCGGGTATCTTGCGCAAGAGCTGCCAAAAGAAGATCAGCAAAAAAGTGTCTATGAATTTTTTTTTGAATCGTACAAATGTACAGAAATAAAAACAATTTTATTGTGGAAAATGCGCATAAAAAAAGAGCGGATTCTAAAACAAGAGCGAAAAACGGTTAAAAAAGTAATAAAAAATAGACAAAACGTAGAATAAAAAAAGAGCAAATTGAAATAAAAAAAGTGTTTTTTTTATGAATTTAACTTGTTGAAGTGGAACGTTGACAAAGAGAAAACATGGGAGTAATATTTAGTCAACTTTTCGGAGAACATGACGTTTTAATGCGATTATAAGCAGTAACATTTGCCATGCTGTATACGAAAAGTGACAAAATACAGCAATATACATTAGGTAGAAAGGGAGGGAGCAATACGGGAAATCTGGCAGACAATCTTATGGAAGAACTGAATTGTGAGAAAGTGTTCACACTTCCGGTTCTTGGCGGGATCAATGAATCTGTAGTAGTTACCTGGATCATCATGGCAGTGCTTGTGATAGCATCCATTATTCTGGTAAGAAACTTAAAGGTTGAGAATCCCGGAAAAGTGCAGTTGGCTCTCGAAGCCGGTATCGGCGCTGCTGAGGACTTCTTTGTCGGAGTACTTGGGAAAGAGAACAAGGGCTATGTACCGTATCTGATTACGGTTCTGTTATATCTCGCCTGTTCAAACACAATTGCACCATTGTTTGGCTTTAAGCCTCCGACGAAAGATCTGAACGTGACGGCAGCCCTGGCAATCATGAGTATGTGTCTCATTGAATTCTCAGGTATCCGCAAGAATGGATTCGGACACTGGGCAAAGCATTTTGCACAGCCGATTCCAATTGTAGCACCGATCATGATTCTGGAAATCGTCATCCGGCCGTTGTCACTTTGTATGCGACTCTTTGGTAACATGCTGGCAGGATTCGTAGTCATGGAACTTTTGAAAGCAATCGTTCCACTGATCATTCCGATTCCAATCAGTTTTTACTTTGATATTTTCGACGGCCTACTTCAGGCATACGTATTTGTATTCCTGACATCTCTGTTTATGAATGAAGAGATGGAGTAAGAACTTAACACATTCTATTGAAAAGAAAAGGAGATTAAAATTATGTCAACACTTATTGCTATTGGAGCAGCTATCGCAGTATTCACAGGTATCGGAGCAGGTATCGGTATCGGACATGCAACAGGTAAAGCAGTAGAAGCTATCGCAAGACAGCCAGAGGCTGAAAGCAAGATCAGTAAGAACCTTATCCTTGGATGTGCTCTTGCAGAGGCAACAGCTATCTACGGTTTCATCATTGGTATCCTGATCATCTTCTTCCTGAAATAAGAAACGAAAAGAATCTTATGAAAATGATGGAAGCAGATAACAGGAAAGGCAGGTGTAAAAGGTGCTTCAGTTAAATATGAACCTTGTCTATACCATTATCAACCTTATTGTTCTCTTCCTCCTGTTGAGACATTTTCTGATCAAACCGGTGAGTGATATCATGGAGAAGCGCAGACAGATGATCGCAGATGGTCTTCAGGGTGCACAGGATGCACAGAGTGATGCGCAGAAGATGAAACAGGAATATGAAGATGCTTTAAAGGGAGCAAAGCTTGAATCAGCAGCGATTGTTGAGAAGGCACGCTCAGAGGCTAAGACAGAGTATGACCGCATCGTAAGTGAAGCAGGAAGCAAGGCCGGAGATCTTCTGGAAGCTGCAAAAGAGAATGTACGTATTGAGCGTGAGAAGACAATGAAAGATCTTCAGACTCAGATTGCAGGACTGGCTATGGCATCCGCTGAGAAGATCGTGGGAGACAAAGAGCAGAACATTTATGACCAGTTTTTGGGAGAAGTAGGTGGGACAGATGAAAACACAGACAAGTAAGAGTCAGATTTACTGCCCAATGGCAGCAATCAGATATGCACGTGTCCTGTATGAAGTAGGTGTCCCAAAAGAAGCTGTACAGAAAACACGTGAGATTTTTGAGGAAGTACCGCAGCTTCACGAGATTTTCGCGAATCCTACCATTGAACTTCAGAAAAAAATGAATGTGGTAGACAGAGTATTTCCAAAGGAGATAAGAAATTTCCTTAAAGTAGCGTGCAGATATCAGAGAATGAATCTGATCGAAGATATCTTCACAGCATATGACAGATACTGTGATGAACAGAATCAGGTTCTGAACGCAGTTCTGACATGTATTCAGCCTCCGACGGAGGAACAGAAAAAAGGAATGGAGGCGTTCCTTTGCAAGAAATATGGCGCAAATCGTGCTAAAATCGAAGTTCGCCAGGACAAAGCACTGCTTGGAGGATTTATTCTTCGGGTTGGCAGTGATGAGTATGACTGGAGTATGAAAGGACGCCTGAACAGATTAGAACAAAGATTGACCTGGAGGTGAACAAGGTGAGTTCAATCAATTCAGATGAAATTATTTCTATCCTGAAAGAAGAAATAGAGAATTTTGATACAATGAGTAAGGACAGTGAAGTAGGTACTGTTGTTACTGTCGGCGATGGTATCGCCACAATCTACGGGATTGATCACGCCATGTACGGGGAAATCGTTACTTTTGAAAACGGCCTTAAGGGAATGGTACAGGATATTCGTAAGAATGAGATCGGATGTATCCTTCTTGGAAGTGACACAGGAATCCGTGAAGGCACAAAGGTAGCCCGTACAGGAAAGAAAGCAGGCGTTCCGGTTGGAGACGCTTATGTAGGAAGAGTTGTCAACGCCCTTGGTGAGGCGATTGACGGAAAAGGTGAGATCAAATCTGACGACTATCGTCCAATCGAGAATGAGGCACCTGGAATTGTTGATCGTAAGTCAGTAAGCGTTCCGCTTGAGACAGGTATCCTTTCCATCGATGCAATGTTCCCAATCGGCCGTGGACAGCGTGAGCTGATCATCGGAGACCGTCAGACAGGAAAGACATCCATTGCACTGGATACGATCCTGAATCAGAAAGGCAAAGATGTAATCTGTGTTTATGTTGCAATCGGACAGAAAGCATCTACAGTAGCCAAAGTTGTTAACACATTACAGACACACGGAGCAATGGATTATACGATCATCGTATCTTCCACAGCAAGTGACTGTGCTCCGCTTCAGTATATTGCACCATATGCAGGAACTGCTATGGCAGAGTACTTTATGCACAAGGGAAAAGATGCACTGATCATTTATGATGATCTTTCCAAGCATGCGGTTGCATACCGTGCACTTTCTCTTCTGCTTGGACGTTCTCCGGGACGTGAGGCATATCCTGGAGACGTATTCTACCTGCATTCAAGACTTCTGGAGAGATCCAGCCGTTTGAGTGATGAGATGGGCGGAGGTTCTATCACAGCACTTCCGATCATTGAAACACAGGCAGGAGATGTATCAGCATATATTCCGACAAATGTTATTTCCATTACAGATGGACAGATCTTCCTGGAGAGTGGACTTTTCGCATCAGGAATGAGACCGGCGGTCAACGTTGGACTTTCCGTATCCCGTGTTGGTGGTGCAGCTCAGACAAAAGCAATGAAGAAAGCATCAGGAAGTATTCGTATCGATCTGGCGCAGTATCGTGAGATGGAAGTCTTCACACAGTTCAGTTCAGATCTTGATGCAGCTACGAAGGAAGAACTGGAATATGGAAGTGGTCTGATGGAACTTCTGAAACAGCCACTGTATCATCCACTTTCCTTGCATGAGAAAGTAATTACACTGTGTGCAGCAACACATAAAGTACTCTTAGGTGTTGAGAAGACAAAAATCAAACAGTTCCAGTATGATATGCTTCAGATGTTCGAGATAGAGCATCCGGAAATCGGTCAGGAAATCGAAGAGAAGAAAGTCCTGACAGAGGAACTGATCGACAAGATCGTAGAGACAGCGAAGGAATTCAAGAAGAGCAGGTGTTAATATGGCAAATATCAGAGAGATACAGAGCAGAATCAACAGTGTCAAAGACACAATGAAGATTACCAATGCAATGTATATGATCTCTTCTTCCAAACTGACACAGGCGAGAAAGAAGCTGGCAGATACAGAACCATATTTCTATGCGCTGCAGGGTGAGATCAGTCGTATTTTACGTCATCTACCAGAATTACATCATAGTTATTTCAACAAGAGGGAAAACATTCCGGCAGAGGAACGTAAGATTGGATCGATCGTTATCACGGCGGACAAGGGACTGGCCGGTGCATACAATCACAATATTGTGAAGCTTGAGGAAGAGATTCTTTCCAAGCCGGGTCAGCATAAGCTTTTTGTTGTGGGAGAGCTTGGACGTCATTATTTCGCAAAGAAGGATGTAGATATTGATACAAACTTCCGTTACACAGTTCAGAAGCCGACCATGCATCGTGCCCGTGACATCTCAGCGGTTATTCTGGATCAGTTTAACAATCATGAGCTGGATGAAGTTTACGTAGTATATACACGAATGGAAAATGCAGTTCAGTCAGAGGCAGAAGTGTTAAAACTTCTTCCACTCGAGAGAGGGGACTTTGGCGAAATGAAGATGCCTTTGAATATGTATCGCGAGGAAATCGAACTAAATCCATCTCCTATGGATGTCATGAACAGTATTGTACCAAGTTATATCAACGGTATGATCTACGGATGTCTGGTTGAGGCTTATGCCAGTGAGCATAATGCCCGTATGATGGCAATGAAGTCAGCAACAGACAGTGCACAGGATCTGATCAAAGATCTGTCAATCCTCTATAACAGAGCAAGACAGGCTGCGATCACACAGGAGATCACAGAGGTTTGTGCCGGCGCAAGAGCTCAGCAGAAGAAGAGTTAAAATGTCGAGATGCGTTACAGACAGCAGGTTGTTGCAGTTTGTAATGACTGAAATATAGAAAGAGAGAGAGAACATGAATAAAGGACGAATTGTACAGGTTATGGGACCTGTCGTTGACGTAGTGTTTGAAAACGGTGATCTTCCTTTTATCAAAGATGCTCTTGAAGTTGATAATAATGGAAAGAAATGCATCATGGAGGTTGCACAGCACCTTGGAAATAATGAGGTGCGCTGCCTGATGCTTGCTGCAAGTGAAGGACTTTGCAAAGATATGGAAGTTACTGCAACAGGAGCCGGTATTCAGGTTCCTGTCGGCGAGCAGACACTTGGAAGATTATTTAATGTACTCGGCGAGACAATTGATAATGGAGAGCCGATTACAGATTCTAAAAAATGGGTAATCCACAGACAGCCGCCTACATTCGAGGATCAGAGCCCGGTAGTAGAGATCCTTGAGACAGGTATTAAAGTTATCGACCTTCTTGCTCCTTATGCAAAAGGTGGTAAGATTGGTCTGTTCGGTGGTGCCGGTGTAGGTAAGACCGTGCTGATTCAGGAATTGATCCGTAACATTGCAACAGAGCATGGCGGATATTCCATTTTTACAGGAGTTGGAGAGCGTTCCCGTGAGGGTAACGACCTCTGGACAGAGATGAAAGAATCCGGAGTACTGGAGAAAACGGCCCTGGTATTCGGACAGATGAATGAGCCACCTGGAGCTCGTATGCGTGTCGCTGAGACAGGACTTACAATGGCAGAATATTTCCGTGATGAGCAGCATCAGAACGTGCTTCTCTTTATCGATAATATTTTCCGTTTTACACAGGCTGGATCTGAGGTATCAGCTCTTCTTGGACGTATGCCTTCAGCCGTAGGTTATCAGCCGACACTGGCAACAGAAATGGGTGAACTTCAGGAGCGTATCGCATCTACAAAGAACGGTTCTGTAACATCGGTTCAGGCAGTATATGTACCGGCCGACGACCTGACAGACCCGGCTCCGGCAACAACATTTGCTCACCTGGATGCAACAACTGTACTTTCCAGAAAGATCGTTGAGCAGGGTATTTATCCGGCTGTAGATCCGCTGGAGTCAAGCTCTCGTATCCTGGAAGCAGACGTTGTAGGAGAAGAACATTACGAAGTAGCCAACAAGGTGATCGCAATTCTTCAGAAATATAAAGAACTGCAGGATATCATTGCAATCCTTGGTATGGAAGAGCTTTCAGATGAGGATAAAGCAACTGTTATGCGTGCAAGAAAGATTCAGAAATTCCTGTCCCAGCCATTCTTCGTAGCAGAGACATTTACAGGAATTCCTGGAAAATATGTACCATTAAAAGAGACAATCCGTGGATTTAAGATGATCATCGATGGAGAGATGGATGCTTATCCGGAAAACGCTTTCTTCAATGTCGGAACAATTGAGGATGTAATTGCCAAGGCAAAAGAGATGGAAGAAGAGTAATTGTTGAAATAGGAGAATGTGCATATGGATACATTTGGTCTGAAAATCATAGCAAGTGATGGTGTATTCTACGAAGGTCGTTGTAAGAAGCTGATCATTCCGGCTCCAGATGGAGAAAAGGGAATTCTTGCAAATCATGAGAATATGGTAATCGCTGTGAATGTCGGAGTTGCACATATGAGTCTGGATGGCGAAGAATGGAAAGACATTGCAGTGGGCGTGGGATTTGTTGAAATCGTAAACAACCGAGTTACACTGATTGTTGATACAGCCGAGAAACCAGAAGACATCGATGTGCGACGAGCACAGGAGCAGAAAGAGCGTGCAGAGGAAAGGTTACGTCAGCAGCAGAGTATCCAGCAGTATTATCATACGCAGGCATCTCTGGCAAGAGCGATGAACCGACTTCGTGTTTCACAGGATAAAAAGTGGAATTTATAGATTTCTAGAGCATGTAGATGTGCAGAGATCAGAAGTACCTGCAGGATATATCATTTAATTATAGAAGAGGGACAGATTTTCCGGAATGGGAAATCCCCCTCTTTTTTACATTTAAAAGTGAACTGCGAAACTTTTTTGTATTGCATTTTAATTCGTAGTATAATACAATAATCTTATCTGAGTGTCTAAAATTATAGAAAGACAGAGGAAAAACGATATGAGTGATAGAAAAAAGCCACGATCTCTTTCAGAAATCGTAAATGATGTACTTCGTGCGGTACGTGATTATTATGATTCAGAATACGTGTACTATATTGAGAAAGAGTATGGGGATATTGAGACCATCTTTGAGTGGTGTGCAGAGAATGTTCCATGGCAGAGAGATAAGATAAAGATGCTTCCGGAAGAACAGCAGCCAAAGTGGATGAAGCAGGAGATTACAAATTCAACAGAGGCCGATTACAGTGTGAGTTTGCAGCTGGATGAGAATACAGTAGCAATTCTTGCAGCAGTTGGAGTTCACCGGGGCGGATGTGATGTTGGATTGCTTCGTACGGTGATTCCGTATATACCGCAGGCAATCACTCTTCATAAACTCCAGAAACAACAGGAGTATCTCAGTTATCATGATAATCTGACAGGAGTACTTAACAGAAATAGTTTTGTTGCATATCTGGATCATGTGGAACCGGAAGAATTGAAGACATTGGGAGCTCTTTCTGTAGACATTAATGGACTGAAGAATTTTAATAAAGAATTTGGCAGAGATTATGGAGATGAAGTTGTCACCAGAGTTGGTGAAGTGCTTTCGGAGTATTTCCATAATGGTAATGTATACAGAATGACAGGAGATGAGTATCTGGTTCTTGTAGAGAACGCTTCATATGAAGATTTCACACAACAGGTACATAGTGCATATACAAAGCTTGAGAACATAAGTCTGGGACTGGTTTCAGTAGGGTATGCCTGGGGAAAAGTAGACATAGATGTGAATGGTCTTGTGATCAGTGCAGAGAATATGATGCGGGAAGAGAAAAAGAAGTATTATAAAAATCTGCGTAAAGGTCATCATGAGCCAATCATCAAAAAGGATCTTCTGGAGGATATTGAACAGAAGAATTTTATTGTATGTCTGGTACCGAAGATTGATGTGCAGACCGGAGAAATTGCAGGTGCTGAAGCGATTGTCAGATATCATCATAAGGATCTTGGAATTATGGATCCGGGAAGATATATTAATCTTCTGGAAGAGACAAGGTTGTCACATTATCTCGATCTCTATATATTTGAACAGGTATGTCAGATCCTTCATAAGTGGGAGACAGAAGGAATCCAGATGGTGCCGATTTCAGTAAACTTTGCAGGTGAAACATTGAGGCAGGAGAACATTGCGGATCAGATGAGTGCGCTGATTGAGAAATATCAGGTATTATGCGAATATTTGGAAGTAGAAGTATCCGAATCTTATACAGATACGAATCAGGAGATGTTGGCGGCATCATGCAGTAAGATCAGAAAAGCGAATGTTCGCGTAGTATTGGATCATTTCGGAGCTAAGAATTCCAGCTTTTCGATTCTGTCCATTATGGATTTTGATGGATTGAAGCTGGATGAGAGCCTGATTACAAATCTGGTTGGAAACAGAAGAAGCAGAGTAGTAGCAAAGGCCGTAATTGATATTTGTCATCAATTGGGATGTTCTGTTCTTGCGGAGAGTGTTGAAACACAGGATCAGCTGAATGTTCTTCAGGAATTAGGATGCGATTATGCACAGGGAACATTATTTAATAAACCGATCAAAGTGGAGACATTTGAAGTGCGATATCTGAAGGAATAGGATGATCTGCCGGGGGAATGAAACAGAAAAGATTCTAAATATTACAGAGGATAAGATGAAAAATACAGATGGAGTTGAAATTAAATAAGATGAATAAAGCATTGTTCAGAGACAGAGCAAAGAAACTGATGCTTATGGGTGCTTTGGCAGGAGTAATTGCAGGAGTGGCAATTACTTCAGGAATCTCCTCAATTACATTGAAAAAAGCTGAAAAGAAGCTGGAAATCAGCAATGCAAAATTACAGGAGCAGACAAAGAAGAACGAAGAACTGCAGGCAGAGTTAGACAGAGAAGAAGTAACAGAAAATACTGCAGAGTTGCTGGCAAGTGATGATGACCGGTGGTGTCTTGCACTTGTGAATGAGAAGCATCCATTGGATACTTCTTATGTGCCGGCGAAGCTGACGGAGATAAGTGGTGGAAAACAGGTAGATTCCAGGATGGCAGACAGTCTGAATAAGATGCTGGATGATGCGAAGAAGGCAGGACTCAGCATGTATGTGACATCAGGATATCGTTCTTATGAGAAGCAGAGAGATGTCTTTAATACGACGATGCAGGACTGGATCAATCAGGGATATACACCGTTAAATGCGTATGATGAGACAAAAAAATCAGTTGCAATTCCAGGAACAAGCGAGCATGCAACTGGTCTTGCGGTTGACATTATGTCGACAAAGTACGGGGAGCTTGATGAGAAACAGGGAGATACAGAAGAGCAAAAATGGTTGATGGAACATTGTTCAGAGTATGGTTTTGTTCTTCGGTTTCCGCAGGATAAATCTGATATTACAGGAATTGTATATGAGCCGTGGCATTATCGTTATGTGGGAGTAGATGCTGCAAAAGAGATGACAGAGAAAGGACTTACTTTGGAAGAATATGATTCTGCAAATTAAGTGAAAAACTGTTCTGATCGACAGATAAGAGAGAAGTATAAATAATACATAAGGAGGAGAAGTAAATGGAAGATTTAACATTTGGAGAACAGGTGAAAATCGTCCTGGGAAGAAAAGGAATGACGATCAAAGAACTGGCGGAGACGATTGAGAAAGAGACAGGAAAGAAGATGTCACGTCAGAATTTAACACAGCGTCTTGGAAGGGATAATTTTCAGGAACAGGATATGAGATTGATCGCATCTATTTTGGGCTGTCCGTTTCAGCTGAGTATCATGTCAGGAGAGATTACAGAGAGCGCAGCCGGACGTATCAGGAAGCAGGAAGTAAAATGGAATGAACAGGAACAGCCGGAAGAGAGCTTTTCAGAGGAAACGGTGGAGACAGAGAAGGAAGAACAGCAGCTTACGGGTGAAGAACGTGACATGACGATCGGTGAGATTTATGATATGCATGAAGAACTTGCTGAACTTGAAAAGAATGCAGTAGAAGCAGGGCCAACTGAAGATGTCAGAGAAGATCTTCAGACAGAAGAAGAGGAATATAAGGAAGAGCTTCAGGAAGTGCCGGAATCAGATCAGGAAGAAGAAAACTCTGTGGAACCAGAAGTTTCCTATACGGAAGATTATGATCAGCCGGCAGAGGAAGAAGCAGAACCATATGAAGAATCAGAAGTTTCATCCTATGAGACACAGCAGGCAGAGCCGGTGCAGGAAGAGGCAACATACGAAGAGCCTGTACAGGAAGAAGTTGGAGACATTAATCCATATACGGGAAGAGAATATGAATCCAACAGCGTACGTATGCATCCGAAAAGAATTGGATATGTGCAGGTTTATGACCGTGCAAATCATAAATGGACAGATATGACAGAATGGGCATTCCTCGGATATCAGGAACGCAAGAAAGTACTTCTTGGAGAGGATTACGAACCGCCAATTTATCTGGATTAAAATTAAAATTGATAGAGAAAAGAAGTGCATCCGCTGTGAACGCTTCCTTTCTCTATCTTTTTCCTTTCTTTTTAAGAATCACATTAAGTATCGACACCAGTGACCGAAAGATTCAGAGTTTTCACATTCATCTTCGGTAAGTTCCAGAATAGAGATGTAAGAACTGGTAAATTGAGGAAAGCCGAACAAGTTAGCCATATGTGCTTCTCTGGGATCGTAAAGACCGGGAACGCCAAGCCAAAGATGATCCTTTTCTTTGATTAGGAGAAGGTGATGATAATTATGACAGCCATGCAGAAGAAAACTATTGTTGGCAAGTGGCCAGAATCTGCGCGGAAGTGTGGAAATCTCTGCGTGTGTGATTTTTCTGGCTTGAATTGAAGTGTCCTGAATTGCAGTCACCTCAGTTGGTGTCACCTCAGTTGGTACCTCCTCAGTTGAAGCAGCATCAATAGAAGCGTCAGATAATGCTGCTTCGGATACAGTCTCAGATACAGTGTCTTCTGTTATGAGGGATTCTTCCGAAAGGGATGGATTCTCAGGTTCAGAGGATAAACTCTCTTCTGTTGATAAAGAGCAATCAGAAAAAGAATAAAAATCCGGCAGAGGTACAGCGGAGGCAATCCAATGCTGTGATCGATTCTGGGTGATGGAGAAAATAATGAACCCATCAATGTGTTTAAGAGTTCTTTTATGTGGAAAACGTTCCCCGGAAATGACCAGTTGTGTGGATAAATTCTGACCAGAGCACTGAAGAAGTGCAACCGGAGAACCTATAAGTGTTTGATTTTCGAGAATAAATGCATGGACTTCCAACTGTTCTCCAGGGACAATCGGAAGATTTTTAACATGAAGTGTTAAGAGATAAGAATAATTATGTGATGAAATTTGTAGAAAACCAAGATTTCTGCGGCGGCAGCAGGATTCGTACTCATATAAATAATAACTTCCCGGATTCATAGCAAGCCCCTGAAAAGAATTTTTCTATATAGTTTATTCAGAATGAAAAGGAATATTAATGCTATTTTTATACAATAACCGAAAGGAAACAAAATGAGGATGACAACGGATGAAAAATATATGCGTGCGGCCTTGAAACAGGCAGAGAAAGCGTATAATCTGGGAGAAACCCCGATTGGTTGCGTGATCGTTCATGAAGATGAGATTATTGCACGCGGTTATAACCGACGGAATACAGACAAGAATCCACTGGCACATGCTGAGGTCGCAGCAATCAAGAAAGCAAGCAAAAAGCTTGGTGACTGGCGTCTGGAAGAATGTACATTGTATGTGACATTAGAGCCATGTCAGATGTGTGCAGGTGCAATTGTCCAGTCCCGTATACCAAGAGTGGTTGTCGGGTGTATGAATCCGAAAGCAGGATGTACAGGTTCCATTCTGAATCTACTGGATATCCAGGCATTTAATCATCAGGCAGATCTTACAACAGGTGTATTGGAAGAAGAATGCAGCCAGTTGATGAAGCAGTTTTTCAGAGAACTCAGGGAAGCCAGGAAGATGAAGAAAAAAGCAGAAGCACAGAGTCTGTAACACAGAGGTATAAAATCATGTGGAATCTTGTGCAAAAGAAAGAGCAGCATACTTGACAAGCATTTATTTATCATGTAAAATAATAATCCGTGCAGCCGGGGTGGTAGCGGTACCTTGAACCTGCAATCCGCTATAGCAGGGGTGATATTGCGCAGAGGGCGACAGTCTGCAGGGCTGCCCCCGGAAAGTGACGTTGACGTCTGGGTCTCACGCGACGGGACTCTGTGAACCGTGTCAGGTCGGGAACGGAGCAGCACTAAGCAGAACCTCTCGGGTGCCGTGAGGGTGCCTGGGCTGAGTTAACTACCGGGGTAACGCTTGTGGGCCAAGTTCGAAGCGCAATGCACGTAAAAAATGAATAGAATGGTATTTATATTGGAAACGATACATTCCCTCCGGAATGATGAACGAACAACACAATCTGTTACGCTTATCATGATAGGAGGATTTTTTTATGCCAAAAAATAAGTTTCAAGAAGTAATTTTCACAATCATGATGGTTTTTGTCATGGTTTATGCAATGATCTGCTACAACATTTCCCTGAATATGGGAGGAATGAGTAATGAGGTCTTTCTGGCAGCATTCCATGAACTTATCATCATGGGACCGATTGCTTTCATTCTGGATTTCTTTCTCGTAGGACCGATTGCAAAGAAGAAAGCATTTATGATCGTGAACCCACAGAAAGATAATCCGTTTATGATCGTGCTGGCAATATCCGTTTTATCCATCATTGGAATGTGCCCGCTGATGAGCCTTGCAGCAACACTGCTCTTTAAGGATGCAGGAAATCAGATGATTGCTGTGTGGTTCCAGACAACAGTATTCAATTTCCCAATGGCATTCTTCTGGCAGCTCTGCTTCGCCGGTCCACTGGTAAGAAAGATTTTCGCATTATTATTCCCAGAAAAAGAAACATCCAAAATTGCCGATGGTCAGGAAGCCTAATTGAGGTAAAGTGTAAATCCATTTGAAAATATAAAACAATGATTTACGGCTTCAGTTCAAAATCCTGTCAAAGAAGTAAAACTCAGTCAATAACGTAAATAAAAAATAATCCCTGGTAGATGCGTCTTTGCACGATGGAAACGAGACTTAATCAATTGTGGAAGCCATTGCTGACACAATTGATGCTTTGAAAGGCTCGTTGGAATGGTTCGTGCAACTTAGCAGCTACCAGGGATTATTTTTTATGCCCTCTTGCGACTACCCCTCAAGTTCTTTCAACACTTTCCTAAACTGAAACGTAAACAAAACCGTCGTGAAGGATACAGCCAGGAAGTCTGCAATCGGTTCAGCCATATACACTGCATTGGTCTTGTTCCCGGTCAGAATATGCGGCAGCAGATAGATCAGTGGCAGCAACAGGATAAATTTACGTGTAACAGCGACAGCAATCGAAGCCTTTGCTTTTCCGAATGATGTAAATGCCATCTGGCATGCGATCTGGATTCCGAAAAGCAGCAGGCAGGCACAGTAAATCCGGAGTGCTGATTTAGTAAAACTAAGCAGTGCAGAATCGGAAGTAAACATTTCGGCAAACACCTGAGGGAAGAGCATAATAAATGCCCACAGAATTGTGGAATAACAGAGGCTTGCTGTTAAAAGAAGCCTGAAAGCTTTTTTTACACGATCTCTGTTTTTTGCACCGTAATTATAGCTCAGGACTGGTTGGGCACCCTGTCCCAGACC
>OIWM01002797.1_pt1 | contig 13728 bp, 14 predicted proteins | sample 1587451 | NCBI WGS metagenome assembly OIWM01 (sample SAMEA3888907, study PRJEB22519) | human gut metagenome | biome: human gut; feature: human-associated habitat; material: faeces | place: Denmark | collected 2011
ACGGCGGGCAGACCGATGGCTACGATGGCCAGCACGGCGGTCAGCAGCCCGGCACCCTCCCGCTTGCCGATCTGGCTCAGGCAGATGCCGGCACACCCCAGCAGAATGGCGGTGAACACCGCCGGACGCTGCCAGCCCTTGTTGTGGCGCAGCAGGTCGAAAGATGCAAAATCGCGAAAGCCCTTTTCGTCCATCTGAACGGAAACACAAACATTCTGGGTCATAAAGTTACCCTCCTTTTTGGGCATAGTACCACATTTACCGGCAAGAAGCAAGCAAAAGATGCACCGGCGGCGGTGCATCCGGCTTGCAAATCGCCCGCAAGGCGTGGTAAAATAAGATATTATCCAACGAAAAAAGGGGGAAGCCTTGCATGGAAAAGCGCAACTGGAAGCGCAGCGTTACGCTCAAGCAGCGCATGGTGCTGTGTCTGGCAGCTTTTTTTGCGGCCTTTGCATTACAGCTTGCCCTCAACGGCTATCAGGCACGGGCAGTGCAGCAGGTGCAGGACGACCAGATGAGCAACTTTAATGCCATCAGCCGCTTTCAGGGCGGCGTGGAAAGCTCCATTAGCATTCTGGAAGCGTACCGCTGGGAAAACGGCGAAACGCTCCCCAACACGGAAACGCTCAAGCGCCTGTCGGCGCTCTTTGACGTTTCCATCAATACGCTTCTCGGCTCGCCGCGCCGGAACATCTGCCAGTGCTGCGGTATGCCGCTCGAGGACGAAATAACCAGCCGCGAGCCGGACGGCTCGTTCAACGAGGAATACTGCAAATGGTGCTATTCCGGCGGCGAGTTCAAGTATGAGAGCGCCGAGCAGCTCATTGATTTCTGCGTGGAACATATGGCGACGGAGGCATGGCCCGCGGCGCAGGTCCGCGCGCACATGGAAGCCGTCGTGCCGCAGCTCAGGCACTGGAAACACGAAAAATGATTATAGCAACGAAAAAAGCGTATGGCCGCGGCCATACGCTTTTTTCGTTATTTGTTATTCCTTCTCCGCCGGGAACTCCGTTTTGGCTTCGGCTTCCGCCTTTTCCGTGTCCGCAGGAGCGGCTTTGCTTTCGGGCAGAGGCTCGGTTTTTCCGTCGGGCAGCGTTTCCGCCGCTTCCGCGGGGTCAAGCTCGATCACGGGCGCCTGTCCCGCGAGGAACTCGGCGCGCGATTTTCCGTGCGCCACCGCAACGGTGGTGAAGAGGCCGGAAATGCCGTCCAGCAGGAAGCCGAGCGCCGCGGCAAACAGAAGCGTATCGTTCTTTTCAAAGGGATTCACAAGCAGCAGCACACCCGCCGCACAGATGCACACACCCAGCACAAGCGCCGCCGACCAGCCGCCGGCTTCGCAGCTTTTGATATCCAGCCCGTGCTTGCAGTCCATGAAGCCGTGGTAAAGCAGCACAACGCCCATCACGATGACCGTAAGGCGCATGACCTGCTCCGCAAGGCTCTGCGTGAGCAGGATCCAGACGCCCGCCACCGCAGCGATAATGCCGGAGATGAGCAGCAGCTTTCGCAGCAGCCCGACACGCTCCCCGGTAAGGTACGAGGCGATCTGCAGTATGCCCGAGAGGATCATCACCGCGCCGAAGCCGTAGCTGATCCACTTCATGGCGGTCGCCGTCCATATCAGCATGGCAATGCCGAGGGCCAGACAGAGAATGCTCACGCCGAACGCGGCAAAAGCAAAATGATGGAAAAAACGTTTCATGGCGTATCCTTTCAAATGACCGAATAGATCGTGGAAACAAGCTCGTACCGCAGCGGATAGTGCGTCATGGTGCCGAGAGCGGAAGCGTCAGTCCTTTTCATCAGCAGCACATCGGCCTCGCCCGCGGCAGCCGCGGCAGCGAGAACGGACGCATCGCCGGCATAGACCTCGGCAATGTATCCGGTCGCGGTCTCAAACGCCGGGAGCCACGCTGTGAGGATGCCGCTTTCCAAAAGCTCCGTATCCGCTGCGACGCGCACACGGCGCGTCTCATCCGAGGCCGCGGGGATCTCTTCGGAATCACGCTCTGCAGCCGGGACCGTATACATCGGCGTATCCAGCCCGTCGGGGATAAAGGTCTCCGCTGTGTCCTTCCCTGCGGAACGGAGCCAGCGGCTGAGCGCCTTTGCCCCGTCGCTCCTGCCCTCGCAGAGGACATACACGGTCTCCTCCCCCGCGGTGAAGCGCGGCGCGGCGGTCGGCTCCGGAGTTGGCTCCGCCGTCGGCTCCGGCGTCGGCGCATCCGTTGTCTCCGGCGCAGCGGACGGCGGGTCGGACGGCTCCGCCGTATCCGGCGCTTTGGGGCCGCACGCCGTCAGCAGCAGGCACGCCGCGAGGAAAAGCGGCACAACATATTTCTTCATGGCTTATTCTCCTTATCGCAGCCGCCGGAACAGCTGCCGCAGTCTCCGCCGCAGCCGCGCTTCCGGTTTTTCCAGCCGCGCTTCACGGCGATCACCGCCCACACGGCGACGCCGAGCAAAATAACGATATCCCCTATGGACATACGATGCCTTTCCTATCGTCAAATAAGCAGTGCGATCTGGTAGACTGCCGCGCCGAGTCCCCAGGCGAGCAGGCACTGAAACACCACGACGCCGAACGTTTTCCACACCGAGTCAAGCTCCCGCCGGATCGCCGCGACCGCCGCCACGCAGGGCGTATAGAGCAGCGTGAACACAAGAAACGCCGCCGCGCTGCGCACGGAGAAAAGCGTGGAGAGCGCCGCGCCGCCGGTGAGCACGCCGAGCGTGCTGACAACGGCTTCCTTTGCCATAAAGCCCGCGATGAGCGAGGTGCATACGCGCCAATCGGCAAAGCCGAGCGGCGCGAAGAGCGGCGCAAGAAGTCCGCCAAGCGCGGCGAGAAGGCTCTGCGAATTGTCCGAAACCGGGTTGATGCGCGTGTCGAACGTCTGCAAAAACCAGATCACAAGGCTTGCCACGAAAATGACGGTAAAGGCGCGGTGAAGAAAATCCTTCGCCTTGTCCCACATGAGCTGGAGCGTTGTGCGCACCGAGGGCATGCGGTAATTCGGCAGCTCCATCACAAACGGGATGGGGTTGCCGCGAAAGAGCGTTTTTCCGAACACGAGCGCCGCCAGAACACCGATAAGGATGCCGAAAACGTACAGTCCGCCCATGGCGAGCGCCTTATACTTCGGGAAAAACGCCGCGACGAACACGGAATAGATGGGGATCTTGGCGCTGCAGCTCATAAACGGCGTGAGAAGCACGGTCATGCGGCGGTCACGATCGCTCGTGAGCGTCCGCGTTGCCATGACCGCCGGAACAGTGCAGCCAAAGCCGATGAGCATCGGCACAACGCTTTTTCCGGAAAGACCGATCCGGCGCAGGAGCTTGTCCATCACGAACGCGACGCGCGCCATATACCCGGTGTCCTCCAGCATGGAGAGGAAAAAGAACAGCACTACAATGATGGGCAGGAAGCTCACCACATTGCCGACGCCGCCGAAAAGCCCATCGATCACAAGCGAGTGTACGACCGGATTGATGCCGTAAGCCGTGAGCGCCGCGTCTGTCACCCCCGCCAGCGCATTGATCCCCATGGCAAGCAGGTCGGACAAAAACGCGCCGATCACTTCAAACGTGAGATAAAACACCAGCAGCATAATGCCGACAAAGATCGGCAGGGCGAATATGCGGTGGGTAAGGACGTTATCGATGGCGCGCGAACGTTTCCGCTCGCGGCTCTCCTCGGGTTTTTTCACCGTTTCGGCGCAGACCGATTCGATGAAGGAATACCGCATGTCGGCAATGGCGGCGTTGCGGTCGAGCCCCGTTTCGCGCTCCATTTCCACGATACTGTGCTCACACAGCTCCAACTCGTTCTCGTCGAGCGCGAGACGCGCGACGATATCGCTATTCCCCTCGATCACGTTCATGGCCGCCCAGCGGGCGCTCATCCGGGCGCGCTCGGCGTGATCCTCCACCACGTGCGTCACGGCGTGGATGCAGCGGTGGACCGGTCCGGGCGGGCAGAAGTCGTATACCTCCGGCTTGCGCCCCGTGGCTGCCGTGCGGCAGGCGAGCTCCGTCAGATCGGCGATGCCTTCGCCCTTTGCCGCGCTGATCGGCACGACCGGGATGCCCAGCAGCTCCGAGAGCTTCACAGTATCGACCGTGCCGCCGTTGGCGCGCACCTCGTCCATCATATTCAGCGCGAGCACCATCGGCACCTGCATCTCGATCATCTGCAGCGTGAGATAAAGGTTTCGCTCAATGTTCGTGGCGTCCACGATGTTGATGATGCCGTCGGGCCGGCCGTCAAGAATGAAATCGCGCGTTACGATCTCTTCGGCGGAATAGGGCCGCAGCGAATAGATGCCCGGCAGGTCGACGACCTCGTCGCCCTTCGTGTTGCGGATGCTGCCGCTTTTGCTGTCCACCGTAACGCCGGGGAAATTGCCGACGTGCTGATTGCTTCCGGTGAGCTGATTGAAAAGCGTCGTTTTGCCGCAGTTCTGGTTTCCGGCAAGAGCGAATCTCATGCGAGCTCCACCTCCACCTTGGCAGCGTCCTCCAGCCGCAGCGAAAGCGTATACCCGCGCAGAAATACCTCCACTGGGTCCCCCATCGGCGCAATGCGCGTTACGGTAATGTGCGTTTTGGGAATGACTCCCATATCAAGCAGCCGGAGCCGGAGAGCGCCCTCGCCTCCGACGCTTCGGATGATCCCCGACTGTCCCACATGCAGTTTATCCAACGTCATTTCTTTTTCACCCACTTTATTTTGTATTCTCTATTTTACGGCATTATCGTCAAAAATCAATATCCAATCTGCCGGTTTTATCCCGCCTTACACTTTTGCTGAAAACGTATATTGATTTCCTCTTTCGGCTCTGCTAATATAGTACACAAGATACAACGATATCCGTATTACATATGCTGGAGGTTTCATCATGTGCGCACAAGCTCTGCCGGAAGGCGTTTACCGCGAAGAGATCGTTTTCACGCCGGAGGAGACGGACAGCTTTGGCCGCGTCCGGCCCGACGCGCTCGCCCATCGCTTTCAGGAGATCGCCGCGGTACACCATGCCTCGCTCGGCGTCGGGCAGGAGATTGCCGTGACGAAGGGCTGCTTCTGGGCGCTCGCGCGCACGGAGATGCGCATTTCCCGGCTGCCCGCCGTGGGCGAGCGCGTGTTTCTCGACACATGGGTCGGGCGGCAGTCGCACGGGCTGTTCTGGCGGCACTACCGGATCGCCGGCGAGGACGGCGCGGCGCTTCTCTACGCCGTTTCGATCTGGGTCATCATGGATATCGAGAGCCGCGCGCTCACCAAAGATCACGCCTGGGCCGTCGTTTCGCGCGTCACGGTCGAGGGGGAACTGCCCGCGGCATTCAAGCCCATTCCCTTCCCCCGTGAGCTGCCGCAGCGCAGTTCCCGCCGCGTGACCGACGCCGAGACCGACGGAAACGGCCATCTCAACAACTGTCTGTATCTCCGCTGGGGACAGGATCTGCTGCCGGAGGAGTTTGCACGCACGCATGCGCTGCGCAGTGTCTGGATCGAATATCGGAAAGAATTGCCGCGCGGCACAGAATCGGAGTTGACGTATTCGCTCAGCGGGAGTACTCTGTATGTGCGGGGAACCGCAGAAAACAAAGAACGATTTTTGCTGAGGATGGAATATGATGAAACGGTTTGAAAGCGATTATCTGGAAGGCGCGCATCCCGATGTGCTCCGGGCACTGATCGAAACGAACGGCGAGCAGACCCCCGGCTACGGAGAGGACCCCCACTGCGAAGCCGCCCGCGCCCTGCTGCGCGAGCGCTGCGCTCTGCCGGAGGGCGAGGTACAGTTCCTCGTCGGCGGCACGCAGGTCAACCGCACCGTGATCGCCTCGATCCTGCGCCCCCATCAGGGCGTCGTTGCGGCGGACACCGGCCACATCGCCGCGCACGAGACCGGTGCGATCGAAAACTCCGGCCACAAGGTGCTGACCGTACCGAATACGGACGGCAAGATCGCCGCCGCGCAGGTTGAGGAGCTCTGCCGCGCGCATTACGCCGACGCGAGCTTTGAGCACACGGTGCAGCCGGGCATGGTGTACATCTCGAACCCCACGGAGTTCGGCACCGTGTACACGCGCGGCGAACTGGAAGCGCTCCACGCCGTGTGCAAAGCGCGCCATCTCCCGCTCTTTATCGACGGCGCGCGTCTCGGCGCCGCGCTCTACAGCCCGGTGTGCGACTATACGCTCGCGGACATGGCGCATATGTGCGAAGTGTTCACGATCGGCGGCACGAAAATGGGCCTTCTCTTCGGCGAGGCGGCAGTCTTCTCCGCGCCGGAGCTGGCTAAGGATTTCCGTTACTTCATCAAGCAGAACGGCGGCATGCTGGCCAAGGGCCGTCTGCTCGGCGTGCAGTTTTACGCAGCCTTCAAGGATGGGCTCTATGACCGCATCGGCGCGGAGGAAGTGCGTCTTGCGCTTCGTCTGCGCGACGGCTTCCGCGCCCGCGGCTGGACCTTCCTGGTGGAGTCTCCCTCCAACCAGCAGTTCCCCATTCTGCCGGACGCGCTCATTGAGCGGCTCAAGCCGGAGTTTTCGTGCAGCCATATGCAGTCTTTCCCCAACGGCATGAGCGCCGTGCGCTTCTGCACGAGCTGGGCGACGACCGACGCCGACATCGACGCGCTGCTCGACGCCGTTCCCATCAACGCCTGAACCGCATAAATATTGCCAAAGCCGCCCCGCCCGGATCGATTTTTCGGGTGGGGCAGCTGTCCGTTAGAAAGGTTGCGCGATAGTTGGTGGCGCAACCGGCAGCGGGGTGTTATATTGACGGCAAAAAGGAGGTCATTTCCATGAAAATTTCCATTCTTATGGCTGTCGTGTCGCTTCTGATCCTCGCCGTTGGCGTTTATGTGCTCGTGCTTCTCATCCGTGCGCTGCGAAAGTACATCCGCTCCGAGCCCGTGCGGAAGGAGAAGGCAGCGAGCGCCCGATCGCTCGGTGAGGTATTGAAGTGCCGCCGGACGGAGTGCAGAATGACGCAGGAGTTTGTGGCGGAGGCGCTGGGCGTCAGCCGGCAGGCGGTCTCCAAGTGGGAGAGCGGCGCATCCGATCCAAGCACGGCGAACCTCATTGCGCTTGCAAAGCTCTTCGGCACAACGCCGGAGGAGCTTCTGAAAGAAAGTCAGTAACAGCAGAAGAGCGTCCTTCCATACGGCTTTGCCGCATGGTGGACGCTCTTTTCTCTTTTATGCGGCAATGTTCTTCCCTTTGCGCATTTCGCGCCTGTAAAACGGGATGAGCAGGGCTGTGGCGCCGATCCAGGCGAGCGGGGAGGAGAAACACACGCCCGTATAGCCAAGCACACGCGCAAGTCCCAGCGCGCCGCTGATACGCATCACCAGCTCAACGACGCAGGCGAGAAACGGCGCGGTGCTGTTGCCCATGCTCTGCACTGCGGAACGGTAAACGATAAGAAGCCCGAGCACGACGTAAAACGGCGCGACAACGGTTAGATACCCGCCTGCATAGGAGATGACCTTCTCGGTCGGCGCGTCGATGAAGAGCGACACGACCGCGCGCCGCGCGAGCAGCATCGCCGCGCACATGAGGACGTTGACGCTCTCGAGCTGGATGAGCGAGGCGCGGACGCCCTCGCGGATGCGGTCGAACCGGTGCGCGCCGTAGTTCTGCGCAACATAGCCCGAAATGGCGATCTGGTACGCCGTATTGACGAGCACCGAGAGCTGATCGACCTTCGTCGCGGCGGTATAGCCCGCCACCGCCGCCGTGCCGAGAGAGTTGACGCACGCCTGCACGACGAGCTGGCCAATGCACATCACGGACATCTGAAAGCCCATGAGAAACCCGACGCGCAGATGGCGCGCCGCGGCGATCCTGCTTCCCGCGAAGTCCGCCCGGCGCGGGCGGAGCACCGGATACTTCCGCAGCCCGACGATCGTGCAGAGGATCGCCGAGAGGAGCTGGCTGAGCACTGTCGCCCATGCCGCGCCCGCAGCGCCCATATGGAACGGGACGATGAAGAGAATGTCCAGCCCGATGTTAAGCAGCGACGAGAGCACGAGGAAGACGAGCGGCGTGCGGCTGTCGCCGAGCGCACGGAGCATATAGGAAATGATATTATAAAAAACCGTCGCGCCGGTGCCGAGCAGTATCACGAAGAGATAGGCATAGGCGTCGGCGAAGATGTCCTCCGGCGTCTGCATCCAGCCGAGCACCGGCTGGGCGAGCAGGCACACGAGCGGCGTGAGAAGCAGCGTAAATACCGCCGAGAGCGTCCACGACACCGCAGCGCTCCGGCGCATGCCGGTCTCATCCCCTGCGCCGCAGCACTGGCCCAGGCAGATACCGAAGCCGCCGGTAAGTCCCTGCACGAAGCATAGGACGAAATAGCTGATGATGCCTGTGGAGCCGACGGCGGCGAGCGCGTCCGCGCCGAGCGTTTTGCCGACGATGACCGTGTCGGCGAGCGTATAGAAAAGCTGGAAAAGGTTCCCGCCGAGCACCGGCAGCGCATACCGCAGCAGCACGCCGAACGGACGGCCTTCCGTCAACTGTCTTTCCATGCAGAAAACTCCTTTTAATTTTCGCGCAGATACTATACTCCACGCCACCGAAAATGAAAAGCGGCATAATCCACAAGGATGCAAAACCGGCTTTCGCCGCATTTGTACGGGAAAGCCGGTTTTTTATAGTAGCTCTTCTTCCCATTCGTCGGGAGGATCAAAATATCTGGAATCGGGCAGCAGAGCGGGATTGTGCGGACGTTCATCGTCAAGCGTCGTTTCTTCTCCGTGTCCGGGGCAGATGTGGTAATCGCCGGAAAGATCGCGCAGGCGGGTAAGAGAGGCTATCATATCCTCGCGGGAGCTGCATGGATAATCGACGCGTCCGCTTCCCATATGTAAAAGGGTGTCGCCGGTAAAAAGCGTATCCTCACACCGATACACCACGCTGCCGGGCGTATGTCCCGGGCATTCCAGCACCGAAAAGCGCAGCGATCCGGCGCAGATCGTGCTGCCTTCACAGACATACTGTGTTTTCGGCGGTGGAACGAAGCGGAAAGGACCTATGTTGATCCTTGCGTCCAATTCCCCCGCGTGAACGTACACACACGCCCCAGTTTTTTCATACAGGTGCCACAGTCCGCGCACATGGTCGGCGTGAGCGTGCGTCAATAAAATGACGTCGGGCGTCAGCCCACGCTTCTCCAGATCCGCGCAAATGCGGCGGCTTTCCCCGCCGGGGTCGATCACGGCGCAGCCGCGGTTATCGGGCGAATATACGATATAGCAATTGGTTTTCAAAAAACCGACAACGAGCTTTTCAACGATCATAGTTCGTCACATTCCTTTGTCTCCGGTATGCCGGAGTTTTTGCTTACCGGGAAGAAAAATGTGAGGAAGAAGCACACTGCAAGAATCCCCAGCATAATAAGAGAGGTTTTGGGAAAGGAGGCGGCATAGTCGGGCACGCCTCCGCGGCTGTCTATCACGCTCAAAAGAGGGATCAGCACAGCAGAGATCATGGCAGCACCCAGATTGGAGATGGTGGAAATCGCACCGGATGCCGTGCCAGATCGCTCCGCCGGTACGGTTTTCAGCGCACAGGCGTTGGGCATGCCGCCAAGGATGGCAATGCCGACACTGGAAATCACGGCGGACAGGAAGAAGACCCAAAGCGGCGTATCTGCCGAGGACAAAACTAGCATCCCCACGCTTACCAACCATGTCGCCGACCCGAACACCGCCAACGCTCGCGTCGTAAAACGGCGGTTGATTCGATTCAGCCCTAGCGAGAGCGGAAACCCTGACAGAAAGTACACTGTCAACCAACTCCCGGAAACCGTGGACGGGAGATGAAGTCCCTGAGTAAAGTAATACGGAACGGCGGTACAGCAATAGCATTTTACGCCGTAAATGAAAAAGCCAGTAAGCGCCGGGATAATAAAGCGCCGGTTTGTCAGCAGCGAAACATCCAGCACCGGTTCCGGAGTTTTCTTTTCCCTCCGGTAGAAGCATGCCAGACATATAAGACTTACCGCAAGCAGCGCCGGGAGAAGAATGCCGTTCCATGAGTATTGCGTTGTAAGCGTTAAAAGTGCCAGCAGCGCACCAACGCCGAAAAAGAGCAACATCATACCGGCAACATCCGGCTTGCTGCGCCGCGGTTCTCCATACGGGCCGGAAACGCTGAGCCAGACGCACAGACCAAGCAGCACTAGCGGAATTTCACTGAGAAGAAAGAGATTTCTCCACACAATTTTTGAGAGCGCTAGCCCGACGATTGCCGGTCCAAGCCCCGAGCCAATACAAATGCACGCCGCCAGCACGGCAAATCCGCCCACCTTTTTTTCTTCCGGGAATTGGAGCGAGATATACTTCATTGCCGCGGGAAGCGCGGCGGCGAGACTGATCCCGCCAAGAAAACGTCCCAGACAGAAAATCAAAAAGCTGTCGGTAAAGGCGCAGATAAGGTTGGACACCGCCGCACAGAGAATGCCGATTTGGAGCTGCGTCCGTACGCCGCGGCGGTCCCCTACCCAGCCAAGCAGTGGTGCAAGAACGGCGCTCGCCATCGTACCTGCCGTATTGATCCACGGAGCCTGACGGCTGGTCAGACCGAACGAATCCGTGATATACGGTATGCCGACGCTGGTGATCATACTCAGCAGCGTGATCACGACCGCAGCGGTGAGAACAGGGAGAAAATGGAGCCACAGTTTTTTCTCCGAGTGCATAAGTGTTTCCTCCTCACGGATGAACTACGGCGGTCAATGGGCAGACTTTGCGCCGCATATGGAAAGATTTTTTTGCTCCTCCAGCATTGCCGGAGGAGCAGAGATAAAGGATGATTCAGATAATCAGAAATCAACCGGCACAAGATCGTCCAGACTGCTCATATCGCCGATCATGCGGGCGCCGAGCGGGGCGGGCGCTGCCAGAGCCGCATACTGGGCAAGCAGACCGGTTTTGAATTTCGGCGGCGGGCAGACCCACTTGGCACGGCGCTCCGCGAGCGTCGCTTCATCGACTTTCAACTCAATGGTTCCCTTAGGAATGCTGTACTCGATGATGTCGCCGTCCTCGATAAGACCGATCAGGCCGCCCTTGCAGGCTTCCGGCGAAACGTGACCGATCACGCCGCCGACAGAACCGCCGGAGAAGCGTCCGTCTGTGATGAGAGATACGGTGCTGGAAAGACCGAGACTGCGTACCATGTGCGTTGCGGTCAGCATTTCGCGCATACCCGGGCCGCCGCGGGGGCCTTCATACCGGATGACCACCACGTCGCCGGCCTGGATCTTGCCGCCCAGGATGGCCTCCTCGGCCTCCTCCTCGCTGTTGTAGCACTTGGCCTTACCCACAAAGCGGTGCATGGAGGGATCGATGGCGCCGGGCTTGGACACGGCGGTACGGGGGCAGAGGTTGCCGTGCAGAACGGCCACGCCGCCGGTCTTGGAGAAGGGCTCCTCCACCGTCTTGATGATGGTGGGATCCTCCGGATACTCGTAGACGTAGCCGGCCAGATTCTCGGCCAGCGTCTTGCCGCTGACGGTCATGACGGAGGTATCCAGCAGGCCGCCCAGATGCTGCATGACACGGGGGATACCGCCGGCCCGGTAGAATGCCTCCATCTCCGGCTTGGCAGCGGGATTGACCTTGGCGATCTGGGGTGTGGTCTTGGTGAGGGCCTCGAACTCCTCCAGCACGTTCATATCCAACTCCGCCTCGTTGGCAATGGCGGGCAGATGCAGCACGGCGTTGGTGGAGCCGCAGATGGCCATGGTCACCTTGATGGCGTTGCGGATGGCCTCCTTGGTGAGGATCTGGCGGGCGGTGATGCCCTTCTTGCACAGCTCCACAATGGCACGGCCGGACTCGAAGGAGTGGCGCAGACGGCCGGCGTAAGCAGCGGGGATCAGAGCGCCGCCGGGCAGGGTCATGCCCAGTGCCTCGGACACGCAGCACATGGTGTTGGCGGTGCCAAGGAAGGAACAGGAGCCGCAGCCGGGACAGGCGGTGTTCTCCAGAGAGTTGTACTCGCACTCGGTGATCTTACCGGCCTTCAGCATACCCAGGGCCTCGGAGATGGAGGTCAGGTCGGACTTACGGCCGTCGAACTCGATGCCGCCCAGCATGGGACCGCCCACGCAGACAATGCAGGGGATATCCAGACGAGCCGCCGCCATCAGCATGGCAGGCACGATCTTATCGCAGGAGGCCAGCAGCACCAGACCGTCCAGCCGGTGGGCCTGCGCCATGATCTCCACGGAGTCGCAGATGATCTCACGGGAGGGCAGAATGTAGTGCATACCCTCATGACCCTGTGCCACACCATCGCAGGCAGCGATGGTGCCGAACTCCACAGCGGTGCCGCCGGCGGCATAGATGCCGTTCTTCACATACTCAGCCACCTTGTCCAGATTGTAGTGGCCGGGAACCAGCGTGTTCCAGGTGTTGGCAATGCCGATCAGGGGCTTGCCCTCCTTCAGTTCGCTGTCCGTGTAGCCCATGGACTTGAACAGGGAGCGGGCAAATGCGCTGTCCTCCATGCCAAGGATCGCCTTACTACGGTTTTCCATTGTGTTTCCTCCTTCAAATATGACATATCTCTTTTTCTTATGTTACTGGCCGCAGGATGCGGCTTGGTTTGGCGGCTGTTCTATAATGCCGTTTATCATTCTGAAAATATTATAAAATCCATGGTGCCTTTTGTCAATAGGATATCTTCTGCTTTTCTAAAAAACTTGACTGTTTTCCGGTATTAGTTGACTTTATCTGTGAGAAGGTCTATAATGGTCTGAATTAGATCGGTTCGCAATGTTCTATGATACAGAACGAACAAGGAAGGAAAAGATATGGCAACCACAAAAACCATCCAGTCGGTGGAGCGGGCCTTCTCCATTCTGGAATACCTTCAACAGTGCGGCGGCGGAGAGCGCAGCGTCAAGGAGATCGCTGACGCACTGGAGCTGAACAAGAGCACCGCCTTCGGCCTCATCAACACCCTGACCACGCTGGGCTACCTGCAGCAGAACGCAGATAACCAGAAGTATGTGCTGAGCCTGAAGCTGCTGAGCTTCTCCAACACCATCAAGGTCCAGAACAGCATCATCCGCACCGTCCACCCCTATCTGGAGCAGATCAGCCTGAAATACGGCGAGATCGCCCACTGCGGCGTGGCTCAAGGGGACAGCGTCATCTATGTGGACAAGGTGGAGTCCAGCCGGTCGCTGTCTATCAACACCCAGATCGGCACCAAGAACTACCTCCACTGCACCGGCGTGGGCAAGTGTATTCTGGCCTATATGCCGGAGGATGAGCAGCAGCACATCCTCGCCGGACCGCTGAAGGCACTGACCTTCAACACCATTGTGGACCCCCGTCAGCTTCAGGCGGAGCTGCGGCACATCCGGGCCGACGGCTACGCCATGGACAACGAGGAGGTGGAGGTGGGTCTGTCCTGCGTGGCAGTGCCGGTGTTCTCCGCACCGGGGCAAGTCTCCTGCTCCATCAGCATCTCCGGCATGACCCCCCGTGTCCGCACTGCCCTGCGGGGTGGACTGCTGGACGATCTGAGGCAGGCCTCCGCCGACATCTCCCGCAGTCTTTACGGCTATCAGCCCGCCGATGACCTCCTGTAACGGGTCCTGCGATCCAACTGTATACCGATCGTCTCACAAAGCGGAGGGGAAACATGGTTTCCCCCTCCGCTTTCTTTTGCCTCAGT
>OIWM01002803.1_pt1 | contig 13690 bp, 8 predicted proteins | sample 1587451 | NCBI WGS metagenome assembly OIWM01 (sample SAMEA3888907, study PRJEB22519) | human gut metagenome | biome: human gut; feature: human-associated habitat; material: faeces | place: Denmark | collected 2011
CGAAATATGTCGAGAAGTTTTTATATTTAATTCCATATTATCCCTTGCATTTTCTCCTTGTTTGTTTTAGAATAGTTTTACAGATTCTGTATTTATCCACACATGCCGCGGACAACCACCTAAAGCAAATGCATGCCGGCTGTTTTTGCTGTGACACAGAATATCGGCTGCTCTCCTGCTGCCGTTATTCGGAAAGGAGCTTTGATGCAAGAAAAATATGATCACAACACCATCCCGGTGGTTGATCTAAAACCAGACCCGGATTTTCTGCCCTTCACCAACGACTTTATCTTCTCTCTGGTCATGCGCGACCCGACGCTTTGCCGGGAGCTGCTGGCGCTCGCACTGCCCGAAGAGGATTTCGGCGAGATCAAAATTATGAAATCGCAGAATCCGCTGATCGACGAGCCCGCAGATGGCGAGGAAGAGGCTGCGAATACCGAGACACAGCCAAGCTGCGCGCGCAGCGATACACGCACCCTGACGGTCGAAACGCAGAAATCGCTGAAATTCGTCAAGGACATGCATGGCGTGCGCTTTGACGCATACATCAAGTCCGAAAATGTATGGGCTGAGGTGGGCCGTAGAGTGCCACGCGCTAAAGCGCTGCACTCCTGGCATGAGACCTGCCTCGCCTCTGCCTAATGCTTCGCATTGTCAATCGGCGGGCTAGGGCTTCAACATGCAGACAATCTCTAATCTCCCCCTCAGCAAACGCGCCCGGTACTATCAGTCCAACATGGATCTGGACTGTCTGGAGAAAGGCGCAGACTATACAGAACTCAAAAAATGCTATGTAATCTTTATCTGGACCTTTGATTACTTCAAAAAAGATGCGCCGGTGTATTTTTTCCAATCCTGGGATATCGAAAAAAACTTGCCGCTGGACGATTTTTCGTATAAAATAGTCTTGAACGCAGCATGCTCTCCGGACAAGGTGCCGGAGAAGCTGAAACCACTCTACGCCTACTTGAATGACCCGCGGCAGAGTCAGGTTTCCCCGCTGACGCGCATGATTGACGCGCGCGTGAAGAAGTTCAATACGGACGAATGGAGGCGGAAGTACATGACATTCGAATATATGCTCAAAGAACGTGAACGTAAAGGCATAGAACAAGGACGTGCCGAAGGCGAAGCCATCGGGCTGGAAAAAGGACGCAGCGAAGGACTTGTCGAAGGTGCGGCGCAGAAACAGCGAGAGATTGCTAAAAGCATGATAAAAGAAGGCATTGCGAAAGAAATCATCAAAAAGGTAACCAGCCTTTCCGCCGATGAGATCGAAGAATTATAGGTATCGACGCGTTTTATCGTTCTATAGAAGAAACACAGCCGGGGCGAATATCCGCTCCGGCTGTACTTTTTGATACTTTAACGGCAATTACAAGAGCGCCGGCAGTCTGTCTGCCGGCGCTTCCACATTGCTGCAATGATTTATTTGGTGATCACTTCCGCGCCGCCCATGTACTTTTTGAGCGCTTCCGGGATCTTCACGCTGCCGTCAGCCTGCTGGTAGTTTTCGAGTACCGCTGCGGTGGTACGACCGATCGCCAGACCGGAGCCATTGAGCGTGTGCAGGAATTCCGCCTTGCCGCCCTCTCTTCTAAAACGGATGTTGGCGCGTCTTGCCTGATAATCCAGGAAGTTGGAGCAGGAGGAAATCTCCACGTATCTGCCGTAGGACGGCATCCAAACCTCGATGTCGTAGGTGCATGCCGAGGAGAATCCAAGGTCGCCGGTGGACAGTCTGACCACTCTGTACGGGATATCGAGAATCTGCAGCACCGCTTCCGCGTCCTTGGTCAAAGCTTCCAGCTCGTCCCAGGAATCCTCCGGCTTGCAGAATTTCACGAGCTCTACCTTGTTAAACTGATGCTGGCGGATCAGGCCTCTGGTATCGCGGCCCGCGGAGCCCGCCTCCGCGCGGAAGCATGGCGTATATGCCGTATAGTGGATCGGCAGGGCTGCCTCCGGGACGATCTCCTGCGCCAGCAGATTGGTGACCGGAACCTCAGCGGTCGGGATCAGGAAAAAGTCCTTCTGCGGCACATAGAACATGTCCTCTTCAAACTTCGGGAGCTGGCCGGTTCCCGTCATCGCCGCGCGATTGACCATGAACGGCGGCAGGATCTCGGTGTAGTCCTGCTCAATGGTGTGCAGGTCGAGCATGAAGCACATGATCGCTCTTTCCAGTCTCGCGCCCAAACCCTTGTAAACCGTAAATCTCGTACCGGCGATCTTGGCGGCTCTTTCAAAGTCCAGAATATCCAGATCCGTACCGATGTCCCAGTGTGCTTTTGGTTCGAAGTCAAACTTGGTCGGTTCTTTAAATTTGCGGATCTCAACGTTCGCGCTGTCGTCCTCGCCGACCTGCACGAAGTCCGCAGGCACGTTCGGGATGTTCAGGAGGGTATCCTTAATCTCCGCGTCCAGCTGCGAAACCTGTGCATCGAGCACCTTGATTTCGTCGGACAGTTCCCGCATCTCCGCCATGATCGCGGTGGTATCCTCCCCCGCCTTTTTCAGCTTTGGAATTTCCTTGGATACGGTGTTCTGCTTGTTTTTCATCGCTTCCACTTCCGCCAGAACCGCGCGTCTTTTTTCGTCCAGTGCCGGAATCTTCTCGATGCCGAAGCTGCCCTTGGTTCTTCTCTCTACGCCGGCCTTGACGCCTTCGTAGTCTTCTCTGATTCGTTTGATGTCTAACATAACTATCTCTCCTTCAACTCTGATGTTATTTATCTTATCATGTTCTGATCATGCGCTTAGAACAAATTCCGCTTATAATTCAGATACCTCGCCCGCAAAAGCTCCATCTTTTGCGAGAGCTCAATCTGCAAGTCGGAGGCCAATGCGAAATCATTGTTGTCCAGTGCCTCTGCCGCTCTGCTCAGCAGGCACTTTGCCTCCAGAGAATTCTTCGCGATATGGACTCTGAGGCGTTGAATCTCCAGCCAGTTGTCGATATCGTAATCCGTCGCGTCTTCCCCATGCAGGCGCACACATTCGCGCACCTCTCCCATGTAGTTTGGAATGATGCGGTTGTGCAGCTCCGTTTTCCACTGACTCAGAATGGAGTCCTTGTAAGATTCCAGCGAAATCGGCGTAATCACGCCCTCTCCGGAGATTGCCGCGACCTTTTCCGGATAGTCCGCGAATCCCTGCAGGTTTTCCCACACCGTCGCCGGCGCGCGTCCAAACAGTTTTTGGCGTTCTTCCTCGGTGAAATCCTCAAAGACGTCCCGCTCGCTGCGGTATTCGCGATCTTTTTCCAGATAGAAATCCTCCTCGCCGTATTTTTTGGAAAGCGAGGCTTCCAGCTCCTTCGGGGTTTTCTCTGCTGTCAGCGCTGCCTTGATCCCATCCAGCATCGCCATGTAGGCGGCCGCGAGCACCAAATAGGTGTTGGTCTTCGGGTTCGGCGCGCGCAGCTCGAAACGAGTCGCCAGCGCGCTCTTGGCATCGCGCACCAGACCGATGAGGATGGTACGGTTTCTCGAAGGCTCCGCCGGACTGTGCCCCAGCGAAGTCACGATGCAGACCGGTGCTTCATAGCCCGGCTTGAGTCGGTTCAGCGAATCGGTCGTCGAGCTGACGAACGGATTGATGGCTTCGTAGTTTTTGAGAATCCCCATCAGCGCGCCAAAGCCCACCGGCGAAAGGAACTCCGCGTCGAACGCCTGTGGAGCGAACAGGTTCACAAGCCTGCCGTTTTTGAGCTTCGCGCAGACGCCCAAATGCGTATGCTCTCCGTTTCCGGCAACGCCCGGCATCGGTTTCGCCATGAAGGTCGTCGATAAGCCGAACTGATTGAAGACATCGCGCACGACGTACTTGACCTGTTTTTCGTTATCCGCGGCCTGCATCGCGTCCGCGTATTTCCAGTCAATTTCCAGTTGCTCCATGATATGGTCATGCGCGCCGGTGCTGGTCAGCTTCGATTTGACGCCGCCGACCTCCTTGTGTCCCATTTCCATTTCAAATCCATAGCGGTCCAGAATCTCAATGCTCTTTTCGAGTGCCGTTCTGACCGGCCCGTAGGTGCGCTTCCAGTACTGCTCCTTCAGCTCCTGCGAAGTTGAAAGCTGTTCTCTGTCCGCCTTATCATCCGGCGTTCTGACCCAGAATTCCAGCTCGGTCGCACTGGTAATGCGGATTTCTTCGATTTCGTCCGCGTTCCCGATGCCGTCCATATAGGTGAATACATACGGATGCTCCCGCAGCAGCCGCGAAAGCTCCACTTTGAATTTGTCGATGGCGTCTCTGAGAATGACACGCGAGCCGACCTCGTTCTTGTCGTTATGAACCAAAAATGCCGGAATCCGCAGGGTGCCGACAGGAAGTCCTGTCATGCGGTCGATATTGTCAAAGTTATAGTCCACATACCAGTTTACCGCAAGGTCCGGAATCATGTCCACCTTCGCGTTGTTCAGCTCAGCGATCTTCGGCAGATTTACGCTGGACCCGTCTGTCTGTACACCGTGTTTGAGCATATCGTCCATGTCCTCCAGGAATAATCGGATCGGAATTCTCTCATCCGTATCGTTTCCGACCATATCCAGGCCCGCCATGGATACAAATTGTACCTCCGGATGCTCCTTTAAAATTCTCATCAAGTCTGTCTTTTCGTGTTTGTCGGCCGGAATTGTAAACAACATGGCGTCAAGGTTAAAATCCAGCATGTTTTGCCTCCTTCATCAGTGTTTTTGTATGATTGCACGCGCGGCGACGGATGCCGCGCGCTATTTTGTCAATTCATTCAAGTAGCCTTCCATCTCGTCCAGATACTTGCCGTACTTGGTCCAGTCACCCGCCTGCATTGCCTTCTGCGCGTTTTCGTAAGCCGCGGCCGCGAGCGCTGCCAGTTCCTTGGTGGTCAGCTTATCCTTGTCTGCTTCTCCGCCGGAAGGCTCTGTGGTTTCCACGCCTTTTTCGGCCTCATCACCGAACAGGGAAACCAGACATTCCGCCAGGGTTTCTTCGTAAGCGATCTTGTCGTCGTAGGCCACGATAATCCGCTTAACCTCCGGAATACTGGAATTGGTCGCTTCCAGATAGACCGGTTCAACATACAAGACCGAAGTGTTGATCGGAATGACGAACATATTGCCGCGGCGATAGGACGTACCGGAGGATTTCCACAGGGAGAATTCCTTGGAAATCTCCGTATTCTGGTCGATCTGCGCCTCGATCTGCTCCGGTCCGTAGATCGTTCTCGATTTCGGGAACTGATAGAGTACCAGACTTCCGTAGGCATCACCGTCATTGCGCGCCACCATCAGCGCCGTCATGTTCTGTTTGGAACGCGGCGTGAACGGCAGGGAATTGAAGAATTCCGCCTTCTCCTCGCCCGGCAGCTTCGCAATATAGTAGTTCGGTTCCATCTGCGTCTTTTCGGTGCCGTAGATTTCGTAAGCCACATCCCAGACGTCTTCCTTCTGATAGAACACGTTCACGTCTTCCATATGGTACTTCGCGTAAATATCCGCCTGAATCGCGAAGAGGTAGTTCGGATAACGGATATGCGAACGCAAGCCCTCCGGCATCTCCGAGAAATCTTTGAACAGCGTCGGATAAATCTTCTGGAAGGTCTGCGCAATCGGATCCTCTTCATCGACGATATAGAATTTCACATCGCCGTTGTAGGCATCCACAACCACCTTAACGGAGTTGCGGATGTAGTTCGTCGTCTTGCCGGAGATCGGCTCCGAATACGGATACAGCGAGCTTTCGGTATAAGCGTCCATCATCCAGTAGAGTTTGCCGTCTACGGTCACCAGATACGGGTCGTTTTCATAGCTCAGATACGGCATGATTTTCATGACCCTTTTGACTACGTTGCGGTTGATGATAATCTTGGAATTGCTGTCAATATTAGAGGACACCAAAAGCTTCAGACTGCCCTCGCGGATCGCGAATACCAGACGGTTGAACGGGTTCAGCTTGATGCCCGCGCTGCCCTCGTAACTCGTGTACTTGTTGCTGGAACCGTCCGGATAGTCGAATTCCTGCTCATCGGTATTGACAACGATATATTCGTTGGACAGTTCGCCGAAGTAGATCTCCGGTCTGTCAATCTCAATCTCCGCGACCTCAGAAACCGGCGGAATGTTGCCGATCAGCACGTCCGGCTGTCCGCTTGAAGTCACCTTATCTACCCGCGAAAGCGTCGCGCCGTAGCCGTGTGTATATTTGAGGTGACGATTCAGCCAGGAGTCATCGATCTTAGTTTCATCGATTTCTCTGGCCGTCAGGAAGGTCTGCGTATATTTGCCGTTGATCGTGTAGCGGTCAACGTCCACATCGTTAAAAGTGTAGTACTGGCGGATACTCTGCGTCTGGTTGTAGAACTGCTTCGCCGGACCGAAATCGTTGATACGGATGTTGTTGATCGTTTCCGCGTTTTCGGTGATATCCTTTGAACTCAGAGTATTGTCTGCCGCAAAGGACTTAACATCCACGTCATCGAGCTGGTAAGCGTACTGCGTGAACTCGATGTTTCTCTGCAGATATTTGCTTTCCTTGTTGATTTCGTCAGGAGAAACCACGAAGTTCTGCACGAGATAGCCCGCGCCGTTTCCGATCAGTCCGAGGACGATCATGATGACCGGAACCGTAAACAGACTCTTGTATTTTTTGCGTTTCATGTTGACGATGAACAGGATTGCTGACAATGCAGCCAGCGCGCACAACACGCGATACATCCACAGAGTAATCGTCACATCTGTAAAACCTGCGCCGTATACGGCTCCGGTATGCGCGTGCAGCAGGTCGAACTGCCGCAGGAAAAAGTTTACGCCCAGCATCGCGAAGAAGATAAAGCCCAAAATTGAGATCTTGCCGGAGGCAATCGAAAGCAGCTGCTTGAAATTACCGTCGTCAAACTGTTTCTTTCGGTGCAGCGGCTTTGGCTCGAATTTTTTGCCGGTAAAGGCTTCCGCGAACTTGGCAAACGGGTCCTTGCTTTGCGCGTTCTGCCCGCCGAACGGATTCGCACCGCCGGTATAACGTTCTTCATCGGTGGCCTGCGCCTGCGGCGGGACCTCCTCCTTGAACACGTCCGGTGTTCTGACCGTCATCAGGATGATATAGTAGATGATCGTCAGAATCACGAATCCGACGATGACACCGATCATAATCTCATTGAGTTGTGTCAAAAATTCCAGCTTAAACAGATAGAAAGACACATCGAGATGGAACAGCGGGTCTTTGATATCAAAATTCGAGCTGTTCGCGAATTTGAGGATCTCAAACCAAAGCTGCGCCACCGTCATGAAGGTCGCGATCGCGCCAAAAGCAACCGCGAGAATATTGGTGGTCTTTTTCAGCTTTTTCATATCGGTCGCTTCCGACGAAGCGATTTTGGAGAAATAGCTCTTGCGCAGATGGTGCAGATAAAGCATCACCAGTCCGGTTACGACGATGAACGTCGGGACTCCCACCGTCAGCTGGGTCACGAGCTGCTTGAAAAAGACTGCCGTATAGCCCATCTCTTTAAACCACATGAAGTCAGAGATGAAGTCAATCAGCCCTAAGAACAGAGCCAGAATGACCACGATCACCAGAATGACTGACATGATTTTTCTTTCGAGTTTTTCCATTATATTTTTTCCTCCTTCACCGTATCGATCGACATGGCATCCTCAGACGCCCGCGCGTATACGCTTTGATACCGGACCTCATCCTTGCCGTCACTGCCCGCATAGGTCACCTTGCAGAGCAGATAGAAGCCTTCCGCGCCGACGCGGATCTCGCCGATTTCCAACACATTGATGCCGACCAGAGAATCATCTTGATTCCTTTCCTTCCAGCCGTCATAATAGCGCACAACCGCCCGCAAAAGCGCCTGCCCGTAGGTAACCGTCCTGCCGTTCTGATCGGTAGTCCAGTCCATATCTTGAAAAGCTGTAGTCCCCGGAATTTCCTCAAATGCGTAGGTCTTGTCTGTATCATAGCAAAGAGCAGCGTTGTACTGCGTCTGTCCGATCGTTGTGGTGTCTGCGGCCGCCTCATTGACCAGCCGCGTATAGTATTCCTCCTCCGCGTTGACAGAGGTCTGCGGCAGCTCGTCGTCATCCGCGGGCTTTTCCTGCCCCGTAAACAGATCCATGACTGCCGCCAGCATATCGTTGATCTTACGCGAAGCCTCGCTGTCCGGCGCGAAGAATTTAATGCCCAGAACAGCGCCTTCCGCGATGATCATCACGACCAGAAGGGTAATCACGATTCGGGTGAAAATATGTTTTTTCGGTTTTTCTTCCTCGTCGTCATCGAGCTCCGGCAGGACTATTTCTTTTTGTTCTTTTTGGGCCGGGCCGCCAGCGCCAGCAGCGTCAGGAGCGCCAGTGCCGTGATCCACATCGACTCTGGGAAAGATGTCCGAATAGCGGAGCTTCGTTTTACTGGGAGGCAGCTCCGCATCCTGCGCGGGCCCTTCCGGCTCCGCTTCTCCCTCCGGAATCTTGATCGACAGAGTCAAATCAATCGTTTTTGGCGTTGTCGGCTGCACGACCTCTACCGATACATCCGGCTGCGCGGGAACCTCCGCAATCGGTGTCCGCGCCGGCTCCGTCTCCGGCTGCGGCTGTGGGCTTTGCGCTTCCTGTTTCGGATGGGTATTCTCCGCTTCGCCCTGTCCGGCCGCTATCGGCTCGTCCCGCTTTGGCGGAAAAACCTCCGAGACCCACGTATAGTCCAGATTACGCGGACTCCTGCCGTATTCCTCCTGCATCGCGTCTACGCGTTCCTTTTCCTGCTTGAGCAGTTCGTCAAAGGCATCGGTCTTTTGATGATAGGTATGGAAGCGTTCATCGTGCTTTGGCTCTTTTGGATGCTCCGGCTGAGAGGAAGCGCCTTCCTCTTGTACCGGTTTTTTCGTGCCAAAAAGCTCGCGTTCAAGCGCCTCAATGGAGGCCGCCTCTGCTTGCGCGGCTTCCGGCTGCGTATGCGCCGGTTCCGATATCTCGCGCGGCTCCTCCGGTTTCATCCGCGCTTCCTCGTATGCCTCCGGTTCTTCCTCTGCCGGAGGATTTGCGTCCTCGCGCGGCGCGAAACTGAGTCCGCTCTCCGCTTCCAGCTGCGCGGCGCGAATCCTCTCAATATTAATCTCCTGCGTGCGGGACAAATTTCTTCGTTCCAAAACGCTTTCCCAGTTAAAATCCACTTCCTCTGTTTTGGCAGGCTGCTTGCGCGTGGGCTCTTCCAGCTTCCAGTCGAAGGAAACCGGCTCCGTTTGCTTCGGTGTTTCCTCCGGCTGCGGCTGCGATGCCGCCTGCAGGATCTCGCGTGTCTTCTTCTCCGCTTCTATTTTAAACGGGGGATTAAACACGATATCTTCGTATTTGGGTTTGGGTTTTTCGCGATTCCTGACCTCCGCGCCGCAATACGCGCAGAAGCGGTCATCGGGATATAATTCTTTTCCGCATTTTGTACAATACATTTCTTTCCCTCTTCCGTAGTTTACTGCTTTTGCTTCCCTCGCTGTCTAGTGGATCTGCCTGCGCAGTTCCTCCTCCGAGTACACTCTGCCGGACCGGCTGACTGAAACAGAATGCCCGCCTTTTTCGCCGCGTTCCGGCGCGGGCGCGTCCGCGGTTTCGCGGCCGGTTTCTTCCCTTCCTGCCTCTTCCCGCGGGGTTTTGTCTTCCGCGTGTTCCGTTTCCGCCTCCGATCCCGTTAGGCACGTCCATGCTCCGTCCGTCAAGCCCTCGCTGATCTTGACGTTTTCCACACGAATCGTCAAATTGAGGTTCAGGCTCCGCGCGTTGCGCGTCATTGTCTGCGCGTCCTCGCGAGTCTCCGGTTCCGCTTCCGGCGCGCTCCGGCTTATTGCCTCGGTCCGCGTCGTGTCCGCCGGCGTTTCATCATCGCCCCGCGCCTTTCGGTTTTCTCTCAGGCTCTTCAAAATCGATTCGCGCGGCGGCATCATCGGATTCTCATTTCGTTCAAAGGCCGCCATTCTCTCCTCGAAGCCGGCCATCCACTTGTCCGCCTCCTGCTTGCGTCTTTTGCGGCCCCGTGCGGTCAAAAGGATAAGCGCGACAAGCAAAAGCAGCAGAGTTCCTGCTATGATTGCACCTATCACATTGTCCTCACAAAACTGAACTGCCGTTTCCCACAGTTCCTGTAATTCCACTGGCATTTTTTCTCCCGTCCCGCGATTTTCCGATGAATCTATGTAACTCGTTTTATTATATACTAATCCGGCTCGAATTGCAAAGGAAAATACGCATTCCCCGCCCTTTTCTTGCTGCCTGGTTTTGGCAAAAAATGCCGCTGCGAGGCGTCCTTGCGCGCCGCGTGCGAAATCTTTTCAAAAAACCTTCGATTTTATGAAAATTTATGTTGACAAAACAAACAAAAACTGCTAAGATATAAAACGTGCTAACAAGCGGCACAAAAATCTATGCGGATCATTAGCTCAGCTGGCAGAGCACCTGACTCTTAATCAGGGTGTCCAGGGTTCGAACCCCTGATGATCCACCAAATCAAAAACCGGTGTTTTCAATACACCGGTTTTTTGTTATTCCGGAAACCTCGCGCAGCGAGATCTCCGGAATATCGGCAAAAGCATCTTACAAGATGGGGCTTTCGCAGAATTGATGGACTCCGGCTGCCGGAGCGGCAGTCCGCAAAATTCTTACCATCTTTTATTTGATTTTTCGTTTCGCCGCTTTGCGGATACCCAGCAGCGCGCCTGCCGCAATCAGTCCGTAGAGCGCCAGCGAAAGCGGTGTGTCGTCGCCTGTCTTCGGTACTTTGCTCGTATCGTCCTTCGGCTTGGACGGTTTGTCAGGTTTGTCATCCTCCGGCACCATCGGATCATCCGGAATCACAACCGGTTCCTCCTGCTCCTTCGTGTACGCGTTCGTGATGGTCACATTCTTCCCGCCGTAGGTCAGCATAAAGGTTGTTTCACTGAACGTCTGTCCCGTCAGCTTGTATCCGTCCACTGCCGGCGCGGTTTCGGTAAGCGTATATTCGCCGTACGGTAGATGTACCGTCTGCGGCTTGTTTGGCTCCAGCATCAGTGTACGCGTCGGCACAGAGCTATATTTGCTCATGACGTTTACCGTCGCCTTGTAGCCTGCCGGAACGCTCTCAAGACCCGTCACCACCTTTTGGATAGTCAGCGGATAATAGGTCGGACCCGGCGTGTAGCCGCCATCCTTGTGATTGTTGAATGTTACGGTCGCAGTTTCTTCTGCTTTGATCACGCCCGTCGCTTCGCCGTCCACAGTCACAGTGTAACCGTCGTGATCGATCTCCGTTATGGTGTAGGGAACGCCTGCCGGGTAATCGCTTGTCGGAATAGGGAGAGTCTTGCTCTCATTATGCCTGAGAGTGAATGTTCCTACAAAAACACCATCAGAATTACCTTTGAATATAACGTCGTCGATCTTTAAGGTGAGGTCGCCCGGCTCATCACCGCTCGAATCTTCATTGTTCAGCATGTCACTCACCAGAGTCACCGCCATGGCCTCCGATTGCAGCATCTTCAACTCTACCTTGAAAGTGAATGCCTTGTTATAATCTGCTCCGCCACCGGAAACGGTCTTTTGGACGATAAGCGCACCGGTGTCAGGCGGAATCATTTCGTAAGAGTTGGTAAAGGTGATAGTTGCGCCTTCTTGCGTTAGAGTAAATTCGCCGTTCGCAGGATTACTGCTCGTATTCACATGATAACCGGAAACGTTTTGCACCCTCTCAACAACTGTGTATCTACCAACTTCCAAACTACTTGTTCTTGCATCATCGTATGTGTCCTTGTCGTTTTTCTTTACTGTTACCGTTGCCTTTATCTCATCGCCTTGCTTGATATCGAATGTGAAGCTTTCCGGCAGCTTGTCATTCGGCAGGCTGCCTGTTACGATCTTTTTGATTGTCACGGTGCCTACTTCCGGCGACGGTGGTCCTTGTGCTTTGTAAGTGTTTGTAACATTGACCGTCGCGGTTGGGGTTTCCTTGCTAAGCGTTATCGGCTCTGCGAGACCGGTCGTGGTAAGTTCATAGCCTTCAATACTTGCACCTTCCTCAACAACTGTATAACTGCCGTATGGCAGATCATTGGCAGTTGCTGCATTGTATTCGCCATTTTCGTTTTTCGTTGCCGTTACCGTAGCCTTTTCAATTTCGCCTTGCATAATTTTGAACGTGAATGTACTCGGCAGCTTGTCAGTATCATATTCCAATCCGGTTACGGTCTTGTTGATCGTCACGGTGCCGGTCGTTGCCGTAAGCGTAATCTGCGGCGATGGTGCGGTTGCTTCGTCTGGCGTGGTGTTTGGCTTGGTATAAGTCAGCTTACATGATTTATTGGTATCTTGTGTTCCAAACCAACCTTCTTTTGGTTTAATATTGAAGGTCACGCTTTGCTCTTGCTCCGGAATGTCTCCTATGTTCCATGTTAACAATTTCGTCTTGTCATTATAAGTCAGCCCCCCGTCGGAAGAAACATATTCGAACCACTTGTCGTTAATGACATCCGTCATCACAGCATTGGTGCCCGCCGGAACACTGTTGATCGTCTCCGCCCATTCGGTGAGTATCCCTTCCAAGTCCTTTCCCACACTATTCTTTAAAATATTGACATAGTGATTGACATCCGTAGCCATGCTTTTCAAGTACCTTGCCTCGGACTCTTTAAGCTCAATCCCTACCGTGTAAATCTTGATGCCTGCAGCTTTGAGCTGAGTTACCTGTACACTGCCGTTCCACTTCGGATCGTTATGCGATTCTCCATCTGCACCGGGTGCGCCATCGGATATGAACACAACATAGCCGGGGCGTGTCCTGTTACTCCGGTTGTCAAGGATCTGCTTTGCTTCGGTCAAAGCAGCGGTATAATCGGTACCGCCGCCTGCAGACATTTGATCGATTGCTGCTTCAATGGGTTTTGAAGTCGCAAACAAATTGGTCCTGACTTTGATTGGATCATCATACCAGATCCCCAGTATCTGCTTTTTGCTGGAAAAGCCGATCACAGCCATTCGATTCCCACGGCCTGTGGTGAGTATACTATCCGCAAATATTTTGCCGGCTTTTTTAGCAGCGATCATGCGGGAGTTAATGCCCCAAAACGTTTCATCCATCGAGCCGGAGCAATCTACTACCAGTACCACATCCGCGTTCGGCTGTACATTGTGCGTGACCGGATTTCCCTGCACGGTCAGCTTGATGGTATAGTTTCCGTCTTGGTCCGGTTGCTCGGATACAAGTGTCTTTGTAATCCTCACTTGTCCTTCGGCTGCGCTGTTGGCGTCGGCCCCCGCCATCGCCGTCACCGGCAGCATGGAGAGCGCGGTGAGCAGACAGAGCGCCAGCACCAGCAGCCGTTTTCTTTTCGTCTTGTGTTGTTTCATCTGTGTCCTCCTTCTTACTTATACATATTCCTGCTTTGTTTCCCGCGCGCCTTTTTTCGCGCGAGGAACAAGAGCGAATTCCGCGTTTTGCCCTTCACACATCTCGTCAGGGCATACCGAACGCGCCCGAATTTATGTTTCGCGCACCACCTCCTGTCATGAGTTTTGGTATACAAAAAACGACGCGTCCCGCACATAAAAACTTATGCGAAGGATACGTCGCTTTAGTATTTAGATGAAATCAAAGAAACAGAATGACAGGGAGGGCTTCCTACCGCTGTCTGTCTGTCTGTCTGTCTGTCTGTCTGTCTGTCTGTCTGTCTGTCTGTCTG
>OIWM01002804.1_pt1 | contig 13679 bp, 7 predicted proteins | sample 1587451 | NCBI WGS metagenome assembly OIWM01 (sample SAMEA3888907, study PRJEB22519) | human gut metagenome | biome: human gut; feature: human-associated habitat; material: faeces | place: Denmark | collected 2011
GCAGCTTGTACAGTCCCTTTTCCCCGAACTGTACACGCTGCCTCGCTCAGCGTGTACAGTCCCTTTTCCCCGAACTGTCTCGAAAGGAAGTCAGGGAGAGTGACGGCGGCGTTGTTATCGTCATCAATATTATTTGAGGTGGCGGTTATGAAAAGTGAAAAGCGTATGGTGGGCGATTACACCGTCCTGTGTGCCGTGAATATCGGCTCCCGTGAAATCATCCTTGCCGAAAACGAGCAGGACAAGAACGGCGAACGCTTCCTGTGCTGCTATGGGGAGCGCAACGACATCTTTCAGCGATACTCCGAATGTGCCGTTGGCGACGATTATATTGATGCGGCGCTGTTCTTTGCGGAGCGCATCAAGAAAGATGCCGAGCAGTTTCGGGCAGAGGTTGAAAAACTGGATATTCCCGTGACGGTTATTGCCGAAGCGGACTGTATCCCCGACCACTACAAAAATGACATCAACGGAAAGGTCATCGCTATCAACCCCGCTGTTCTCAAGCCGGAATACCGGCGAGCCGACCGGCAGCTTTATCTCGTAACGGGAGGCTTCGGCGCTTCGGCAAACAGCCGTGGCAGCGCTGTTTTTTGCACGAATCTCTATGACGGGAAACCGACCCGGTATGAGCGAATGGATGTGATGGGTGAAGTAAAAACGGAATGTATGCCGCACTGGGCGGTCAATAAGGCGACCGTACTCAAACACATTCAGGGCAATAAGCTGATCTTCGAATACGGCGGCAAGCATTTCTGCCCCTATCGCCTGTTTACAAAAGCGGAGGACACTTTGGACTTCATTTCAAGGCACACGGCAAGAGATAACGATCTCGGACTAACGGACAAACCCAATGCCGGGGACAAAAGCTACTATGACCATTCGGCGTTCTATGAAAGGTCGAGCATAAAAAACTGCGACCTTTTCATTTGCGTGGACAACGGGAAACTCTACTGTCCGGGCGAAAAAGAGATGTTTGAATGGCGCGGCGAAGTCGGGAAAGCGGACTTTGATGGAAAAACAAAGGCGAAACCAAGCCGCAACAAAGACTATGAACGATAAGGAGGATACCGCAATGGCAACAGTAAAGAAAACAGCAGCCGAACAGGGCTTGCAGCAGAAAATGAAGGTGCTGGCAAAACTCTTTGACGCAGGCTGTAAAACCGAAAAAGACTTGAAGGCGCTGACCTTGCCGACGATTCTGAAAATCCCCGATGTGACCGTGCCGGATATGACGGTCATCACCGAGCTTCAGGAGCAGGTCGCAAAGAACCGCCTTTTCTCATACTTGGGAGGTGGAACAGATGAGCCAAGCGACACGACCGAATGACCGCCACATCATTTGGAGCAACCAAAACCTTGATGTGGACGACTGGCGAGAGGACTACAAGGAGTTCCTTAAAGCTAATGAACTGGACGACAATCCGAATGATGAGCAGGCACTTTATGAGTGGATGGTGGAAACCAACGGCGACTACCTTTACGACGAGAGAGCGAACCTCAACATCCAGCTTTCCCAGCCGATCATTGTCATTGGCGACATAGGCAGATGGAACGGCAGAGTGATGGGCTATAAGGAGATACCCTCCGGCAACATCCGGGATTGCCTGTATGCCGATACCGACTATACCGAATGGTATGTAGATAAGTACGGCGATCTTCGTGCCGATGCCGCCCACCACGACGGCACAAATCACTATCTCTACCGAGTGTTTAAGGAAGGCGTTTCCGAGACACAGATGGAAAACCTGAGAGATAAAATCTATCACGGCAAAGCCACACGAGCCGATATTACCCGGCTGACCCGGCGACTTGGGGATGAGATCGCCGCCGTTTACGGCTTTGACATCCCAAAACAACGAACACCGCAAGAAAGGGGCGCAAGATAATGACAGATTTTACACTGCGACCGCTGACCGTCCCCGAACGCAAGTACACCTACACTCAAAGCTCGCAGCTTCAAGGGCAGACAGGCAATATCGGTTATCTGCGTGGGGACTTCGGCTCAAGCGGCGATCAGTTTTATACCACTTGGTTTGATACCCGACCGCAATGGAAAAGCGATGAGTTCAAGCGGGACTTGGACGATGTAATCAACGCCCTGCGCTCCGAGGAGTACGGACTGCTTCAAAGCCGTTCTCAGATGGTGCGTTATGGGCGTGAGAACAAGGAAAGCGAAATGCAGGGTGCTTATACCACTGAGTTCGGCTTCCGAGCAGATACCGAGAAATATGCGTTCGTGCTTCGCTGTAATCCAACGAGGGGCGACTATAACTTCTACTGCCTCTGCTATGTAAAGGAATGGCTGGACAAGCACATCGAAGAAGCCAACCGGGACATTCGCTTTATTGACAGCCACTATAAAGAGTTGTTCCGTATCCCGGACGGAGAGCGCATCATTGTGACCGACCGTGACGGTAAGACGGAAAGCTATCCCTGCCGCTATATTGACAACTATCACACAGAGGTCGGACGCAATCTCTTTCACATTTGCGAGTTTGCCGAGCGTATGGAGCAAGGCGGCTGTACCTACGCTCCAATGGAGCCGCCCTTGCCTCCGATGTGCTATTCCATACTCCCGTCTACCGGCGAAGTCATTCAAATCGACCGCTGGCAAAAGGGCTATACCGCCACAAGGTTTAACGATGGGAACCGTGTGGAGAACGAAGCGATTAAGGATAAGTTCAATGAGAAGCTGGGCGTGACTAAGGCACAGGAGCAGGCGATGCTTGCCGGTTCTATGATTCGGTGGGACTCCATTGCCGCCAAACCCAAGAGCTATGATGAGAACGGCAAAGCCATCAAGCCCAAAGACTATGAACGATAAGGAGGTGTCCGCCGATGGCACGAAAATACGACTTCATTTCGGAGCTGTATAACCGAACCTGCAAAACGGTCGTTGCAAGCCCCGCAAGCTGGGAGGCATTTCTGCGCTCTGCCTGCTACAACTACCGTCTGCGTTTTGATGAGCAACTTTTGGTTCACGCTCAGCGACCGGACGCCACCGCCGTTCTTCAGATCGACGACTGGAACCAAAAGTTCGGGCGTTGGGTCAACCGTGGAGCACACGGCATTGCCGTCTTTGAGGATGCCGACCAACGCCGCCAGCGGCTTGTCCACTACTTCGATATTTCCGACACGCATCCAAGCCGCTTTTCCCGCAGAGTTCCCATTTGGCAAATGCGGGACGAATACACGGCAGAAGTGATCGATACGCTGGAAAGTACCTTCGGAGAGTTGAACGACAAGGAAACCCTTGCCGTTGCCATCGAGTCGGCGGCGAGAAATGCCGTAGAGGACAACATCCCCGACTATCTCCCCGATCTGATTTACAGCGTGAAAGACAGTTTCCTGGACGGCGTATCCGAAGAAGAAATCACCCACATTTTCAAAACGGCGGTGCGAAACAGCGTCGCCTATATGACGATGACCCGCCTGGGCATTGAAGCCGGAGAATACTTTGAACCCGATGATCTTCGGGATGTGGTGAATTTTACGACCCCTGCCACGCTGAACGCCCTCGGCTATGCCACCAGCGATATTGCGGAGATGGGACTTGCGGAGATTTCCCGCACCATTCTTGCCCTCGACCGTCAAAATCGCATAATTGCAGAGAAAATCAAAGCCGATTACAATGTAGGCAAAGAAAAAACCGAAAGGAGTCCTGATGATGAACGAGATCACTTACACGAGGCAGGGGGATTATCTGATCCCCGATCTGACAATGCCGGAGCAGCCGGAGCTGTCGATGGGCAGGTACGCCCGGATGCGGAGGAAGTTCCTGAAGGAGCATCACAAGGTACGCTACTACAACCTGCTGACGAGCTGCGCCCTGAACGAGCATCTGAACGACACGGAGCGCAGAGCGAACGAGATGGAACAGATGCTGACGGAGCAGATGGCAGCGTCGGAGGGCGTGACGGAGAATCTGAAAGCGACGGATATGATGAGCTGGGTTCGGAAGATGAACAGTATCCGGAGCCGAGTTCAGGAGATCGTGATGGCGGAGGTAATCTTCGCTTAGACTATTACGACCGAAGTCACGAGGATAAAAGCCTGCCGTTCTTTGGCGGCGACGACACCGTTCGTGAGATCCTCGGCACCACGCCGCACCTGAAAGCAAGCAAAGACGAGATACGGGCATTCTTTGAAGCTACCGCTGATGAGAACGCCCGTATTTCTTATATCAAGCGCATTTTCAACAACGACTACACCGAGGTCATTCTGAGAGATGGACGGCGTGTGGGCTACAAGACCTATCAGAATGTGTTGCAGCTTTGGGAGGGCAGTTATCTCTCCCGCACGGCACAGAGCTTTTATGATTGGGGCGTAATTGCTCAGCATTTTGAAGCGATGCGGCTGCTTGGAGAGTTGCAGGACACGATGAAGCCGCTGCCATCCATTGACGGGCAGTTGAGCTTGATGACAGCAGGAGCAGAGGAACGAAAGCCCTCTGCTTTTACTTTCTCTCAGGAGATCATCGACGCTATTCTAACCCGTGGCAGCGGCATTTCTGAGGGGAAAATGCGAATCTATGAGCAGTTCCAAAAGAGCCTGTCTGCAAAGGAAAATGCCGACTTTCTGAAAAATGAATACGGCTGGGGCGGAGTCTATCCGGCTATTGTCGGAGCCGATATTGATGAGCAGCACGACGGCAAGGGTATCCGTATTTCTAAAGGCATCGGAAGTGATAAACCCCATATCGACCTGAAATGGAGTCAGGTGGAGAAGCGTATTGGTGAGCTGATAAAACTCGACCGTTACCTGAACCCCAAGGAAAAGGCACAGTATCCTGAATGGCTGCAAAGGCAGGAGGAACGCCGTGCAGCAATTACCGAGGAACGAAGAAACAGAGAAATCTTGTCTACCGCACCGTCCGAAAAGACGGAGCCGGAAAACGAGCGATACGAATACCATCTCGGCAGCACCGTCTATCTCGGCGCAAACGAGTATGAAATCCTGTCCTTTGATGATGAGCGTGTAATGCTCTATGATACGCAGTTTCCGCTTTTCAACAAGGAAATGACGAGAGCTGAATTCGACAGCAAGGTGCAGGAGAACCCACTGAATGACCATTTGAAGGTCGCTAATAAACAGTCCGAAGAAAAGGCGGTCGAGTTCGACATCGGGATGGGCTATCTCGGCAACGGACTGACCGTTTGGAATCGTGCCGTGGAGGTCAATGGGGACTATCAGAACATTGCCCATATCTCACCCGAAGGTGAGATCACCTTCTATGTGCAGGACTTGCCGCAGAGCGTTGTGGAGCGTATCGAGCAGGCGGCAGAAAGAGAAAAGCCAAAGGATGCTGCTTTGCCGGAGTTCCATCAGGCGTATCTTAAAACCAAAGCAGACAATCCGAGTAGCCTTTTGCTGTATCAGGTGGGTGATTTCTTTGAAGCCTATGCCGATGATGCAGAGGTCGTCGGGTCTGCTCTTGACTTGACGCAGACGACCCGTGCCGTCGATCACAACACGCGTGTCCCAATGGTAGGATTTCCGCAGCACCGCTTGGAAACCCACCTTACAATGCTGACCGACAGAGGGTACGATGTTGAGGTCAACTCTTTGGAGGACGGCGAACGCAGTACCCGTACCGTGGTTTCCACCACAAAGGAAGCTCCGGTAGAGTCCAAACCTATCGGCAGGATCGACTATCTCAGCACGGACGGCAAGGTCGGTGAAAGCATCGAGTACACCAGCCCGTATAGCTTTGAGAAGGACATCAAGGAGGAAAACTACTACGGTGTCCCGATGAGTATTGTTCTGTATAAGGACAAGGACGGCAACACCATTCCGCACAGTTTTATCGCACAGCTTGACCCACCGCCCAAGGGCTTTGAGATCATCGACAACCCGTATCTTACGGAACGATTTGCCGTCATTGAAACAGAAAACGGCTATGCGGTCTGGGATGAAACCCGCAGCGCAATCTATGTAGACGAGGAGGGCGTCAGTGAGGAGTTTGCCAGCGAATGGCAGGCAAACGACTATCTGAAACAGCTTCAAGGGATTCCTCCCATTGAGCGTACCGAAGCCTCCCTTGATACGGCGAAGCATCTCATTGATGATTTTTGCCGTGAGGAGTATCAGCGTGAGGATGGTGCGGACTACACCGATCTTACCAATGTAGGTATTGCCTACACCACCACAGAGGATGACAAGCACGAAATACAGGCAAGGGTCAACCTTGTGGATTTCCGCATCGAAACTCTTGCAGATGGCAAGGTCGTCCGCAGTGTGCAGTATGCTTCCCTTGAAGAACTGACCGAAAAGGGACTGCACGGGTTGTCATTTGATGAACTTGTGTATGTATCCGACGAGGAATTGGCAAAGGTGGAAACACCCATTATTCCCGCTTGGGAACAGCCGAAGAAAAGCCGAGTGCAGACCTTTGATATTCATCCCGAAATCCCAATGGCAGACCGTCATACCTTTGACCTTGCTTCTCACGAGATCGAGGAGGTCAACAAGAAAGAACGCTTCCACCGCAACTATGCGGCGATCACCGTTTTGAAAAGGTGTCAGGAAGAAAACCGCTTCGCCACACCGGACGAGCAGATCATCCTCTCTAAATATGTGGGCTGGGGCGGTATTCCGGAAGCCTTTGATGAGAGAGCAGGTTCTTGGCAGACAGAGTTCGGGATGCTGAAAAACATCCTGACGCCGGAGGAATACGCTTCCGCAAGGGAAAGCACTCTGACCGCTTTCTACACGCCGCCAACGGTTATCAATGCCGTGTATAAGGTGATGAAACAGCTTGGCTTCCGTGAGGGCAACATCTTGGAACCGTCCTGCGGCATCGGGCATTTTATCGGTATGCTTCCCGAAGAAATGAAGGAAAGCAAGATTTACGGTGTAGAACTGGACACAATTTCTGCCGGTATCGCACAGCAGTTATATCAAAAGTCCTCTATCGCCGCACAGGGCTTTGAGGAAACCAACCTCCCCGACAGCTTCTTTGATGCCGTTGTGGGGAATGTACCCTTCGGGGATTTCAAAGTTCCTGACAAGCGTTATGACAAGCACAAGTTCCTCATTCACGACTACTTCTTCGCCAAATCCTTGGACAAGCTCCGTCCGGGCGGCGTAATGGCGCTCATTACGAGCAAAGGCACAATGGACAAGGAAAACTCCGCTGTCCGAAAGTATATTGCTCAGCGAGCTGACCTGCTTGGTGCTATCCGTTTGCCGAACAACACCTTTAAGGGAAATGCCGGGACGGAAGTCGTTTCGGACATTCTTATTCTGCAAAAGCGTGACCGCATTGTGAATATAGAGCCGGATTGGGTGCAGCTCGGCACGGATGAAAACGGTATCCTGATGAACAGGTACTTTGTTGAGCATCCCGAAATGATACTCGGAGAGATGAAAATGGTGTCGGGGCGTTTCGGTCCCGAAGCCACCTGCGTCCCTTACGAGGGGGCAGACCTTGCCGAGCAACTCAGCGAAGCCGTTTCCAATATTCACGGTGAGCTGACCGCATATGAGGTGGAAGATGAGCTTGCAGAGGAGGACAATTCCATTCCCGCAGATCCCACCGTCCGTAACTTCTCCTATACGGTGCTGGACGATAAAATCTACTTCCGAGAAAACAGCCGTATGGCTCCGGTGGAGGTATCGGCTACCGCAGAGAACCGCATAAAGGGTATGATCCGCATCCGTGATTCGGTCAGAAAGCTGATCGAATTGCAGACGGAGGATTACCCCGACTCGGAAATTAAAGCGGAGCAGGAGCGATTAAATGCTCTTTATGATGCCTTTTCCAAGCAGTACGGACTTATCAACAGCCGTGCCAACATCTCCGCATTTTCGCAGGACAGCTCCTTTTCTCTGCTCTCTGCTCTTGAGGTCTTGGGCGATGAAGGGCAGCTTGAACGCAAGGCGGATATATTCTACAAGCGAACCATCAAGCCACACACCCCGATCACTTCCGTAGATACCTCCAGCGAAGCACTTGCCGTTTCTATGGGCGAAAAAGCCCGTGTGGATATGGATTATATGTGCGAGCTGACCGGCAAGACCGAGGAAGAAATCTTTGCGGACTTGAAGGGTGTTATCTTTCTGAACCCGATGTACGGGTACGGCAATTCCACGCAGGCAAAGTACCTGATGGCAGACGAATACCTCTCCGGCAATGTCCGTGAAAAGCTGGCACTCGCCCGAAAGTCAGCGGAGCTTTACCCCGAAGATTACACAGTCAATGTGGAAGCACTGGAACGAGTGCAGCCCAAAGACCTGACCGCCAGCGAGATTGCCGTTCGGCTTGGTGCTACTTGGCTGCCGACCGAAATTGTCGAACAGTTTATGTTTGAGTTCTTGGGAACACCAAGGTACGCACAGTGGAACATCAAGGTTCACTTCTCTGCCTACACCGGCGAGTGGAATATTGAGGGCAAGTCCTATGACCGCAGCAATGTGAAGGCATACAGCACCTACGGTACGGGGCGCATCAACGCCTACAAGATAATCGAGGAAACACTGAACCTTAAAGATGTCCGCATCTTCGACTATGTAGAGGACGCAGACGGCAAAAAGAAAGCCATTCTGAACAAGAAGGAAACTGCAATCGCACAGGCAAAGCAGGAGCTGATCAAGCAGGGCTTTCAGGATTGGGTCTGGTCTGACCCTGAGCGCAGAGAACGGCTCTGCCGCCTTTACAACGATAAATTCAATAGCCTGCGTCCCCGTGAGTACGATGGAAGCCACATCGTTTTCAGTGGTATGAACCCGGAAATCGAGCTTCGGGAACACCAAAGAAATGCGGTGGCGCACATCCTATACGGCGGGAATACGCTGCTTGCACACGCCGTGGGCGCAGGGAAAAGTGCGACACGTTCGTAACTGAAAAGGTTACGCACAAGTCAGCTAACAATAGAATCGGGATTTGAAAGGAGTCCCTGAAAAGACTTGGAGAACTAATATTCCGATAGGTGGAATGATGGGGTAACGCCCTGAAACGCCTACCTTATAAACTGCGATATGCGGTAGCTCTCTGTAACAAGGGCTACGGTATAACGCTCGCTAAAGTCGGCGGAAATGCACCCAAACGGATTATGCCGTGGAAAGTGTCCCAGAGGTGGGATATGTGCATGATACGCCGGAGGTCTATAAACTGCCTATGGTCAGAATGTCATGGATGACTGACGAAATCCCGAATGTACGGGTCTAAAAAGGCGCAGGAGCAGAAATGCTCCTTTCCGATTACGGAAGTATGTGAGGATGAGTAAGAATTTTTACTATGAAAGTCCTTGCGGTGTTACAGGCACCGCCCAGCATACAGGCTCAGAGGGACACCTAAGGGCAGATATGTACAGATAGGAATATTGGAACGTGGAAAGGCTGGAACACGGAGCCGGTTACAGGCTATGAGGTGTTGGATTGGAAAGCGCATTGCGTATAACAATCCTTTATCCAGTTGAGAGAGATGGCACAGTACCGTTGAAGCCGTGGAAACACGGTGGAGGGATGGCCATTAGTCGTCAGCAATCAATAAATTGAAAACTATACAGACACAAAGGTTCGAGTATGACTAAGAAAAGCGAAATCCTCTCGAAAGAAAGGAAAGTACCTGACTTTGGCAAACAAGAAGAAACCCTTAAAGAAACAGAAAATCCGCAACTCCGAATACTACGATATGCAGCTCGTTCTTGACGAACTGTATGCCGCAAGTGTCAAGGGGCAGCGGTTCTGCAATCTGGTGGAACTGATAAAACGCCCTGAAAACATCAAGCTGGCCTACAGAAATATCCGAAAGAACAGCGGCAGTCGAACGGCGGGTGTGGATAATAAGACAATAAGCGATTTGAACAAATGGAACGAAAATGCTCTGGTCGCCCATGTTCAGCGCAAGCTGGACTGGTATGTTCCTAATGCTGTCCGCAGAGTGGAAATACCAAAGGACAACGGGAAAACCCGCCCCCTTGGAATACCCACAATTATGGACAGGCTCATTCAGCAATGTATTCTGCAAGTATTAGAACCTATCTGTGAAGCAAAATTCTTCAAGCGAAGCAATGGTTTCAGACCAAACCACAGTGCAGAAAATGCCATTGCCCAAGCGGAGAGAATGATACAGAACGTCGGTTGCCACTATGTCATTGATATAGACATTAAGTCTTTCTTTGACAATGTGAACCACGGAAAACTGCTGAAGCAGATGTGGACACTCGGAATTAGGGATAAAAAGCTGCTGTCTATCATTTCTGCCATGCTAAAGGCAGAAGTGGCTGGAATCGGTTTTCCCGAAAAGGGTACGCCACAGGGCGGTATCATTTCCCCACTGTTGTCAAACATCGTCCTGAATGAACTGGATTGGTGGATTGTCAGCCAGTGGGAGGAAATGCCCACCCAAAGGAACTATGTACACAGAATCTATGCGAATGGAACCCCTGATAAAAGCAGTACCATCCGAACCCTGCGCAACTACACGAATCTGAAAGAGTGCTATGTTGTCCGCTATGCAGATGATTTCAAAATCTTCTGTAAAAAGCGGTCAGATGCAGTCAAGCTGTTCGAGGCAACGAAACAATGGCTTTTGGAACGTCTGGGACTGGAAACCAGCCCGGAGAAATCGAAAATCGTAAATCTGAAACGCCATTATTCCGAGTTTCTGGGCTTTAAGCTGAAAGTTCGAACAAAGGGAAAGAAGCCTGAAGGACAGCCACGGTATGTAGTAGAAGCACATATCAAGGATAAGGCATTGTTGAAAATCCGGGAGAAAAGCAAGGAAATCATTGGGCAGATACGGCAGACCTATGACCCAGGAATGGAATATCGTCTGATACAGAAATACAACTCCTATGTCATGGGCGTTCATAACTATTACAGCATTGCAACCCATGTGAATCTTGACTTCCACAAAATCGCTTTCGATGTCAAAAAGAGCCTTTACAACAGATTGAAGCACAGACTGCAAAAGAGCGGTCAAATCACAAACAGGTATATCAAGGAGAAATACGGCACAAGCCGGGAGGTGCGTTATCTGAATGGTCATGCCATCGTCCCGATTGCCTATGTTCAGCATAGAGTACCTATGGATAAGAAAAGTCGGATAAACAAGTACACGCCAGAAGGACGGGTTGAGATTCATAAGAATCTTGCTGGTATCAATATGGCAGTACTCTATCATCTGATGAACAATCCATGCGGTAAGCAAAGTGTGGAATACAACGATAACCGCATTGCGCTCTATGTTGCACAGAAAGGAAAATGTGCCGTCTCCGGTGTGGAACTGGAAGCAAAGCAAGTGGACTGTCACCACAAAAAGCCATTGGTGCTTGGGGGCAATGACAGCTACCAAAACCTGATTATTGTCTCCGCTGTGGTTCACATTCTCATTCATTCCAGTAATGAGCGCACCATCCGAAAATATCTGAAAGTGCTAAACCTGGATAAAAAGCAGTTGGCAAAGCTCAATAAACTTCGTGTGATGGCAGAAATGCTGGAACTCGTTTTCTAAAGGGCAAATCTGTTTGATGTATAGATTGTCATAAAAAGTGCTGACGATGGAAAGCCGTGTGATGGGAAACTGTCACGCACGGTTTGGAGCGGGGGAAAATCCGGAGGAACGGATATGCAGCCTGCGGCTGCATATCCCGCCCAAAGGATTACCTATCGCTATCCTTCGAGATGGTTTCGGCGGCGATGGAGTCCAAACGGCTCGGATTGTGCAGTAAATCCCTGTTTGTCGTACCCAACCATTTGACCGAACAGTGGGCGGCGGAGTTTTTGCAGCTCTATCCATCCGCTAATGTGCTGGTGTCTACACGAAAAGATTTTGAAACAAAGAACCGCAAAAAGTTCTGCGGCAGAATTGCCACCGGCGATTACGATGCCATCATTATCGGGCATTCGCAGTTCGAGAAAATACCGATGTCCATTGAACGGCAGCGGGCGATCCTCGAACAGCAGCTTGATGAGGTAACGGAGGGCATTGCGGAACTGAAAAAGAACCGTGGAGATAACTTCTCCGTAAAACAACTGGAACGCACAAAGAAATCTGTCAAGCAGAAGCTCGATAAGCTCAACGACCAATCCAAAAAGGATGATACAGTGACCTTTGAGGAGTTGGGTGTAGACAGACTCTTTATCGATGAGAGTCACTACTACAAGAACCTGTTTCTTTTTACAAAAATGAGGAATGTAGGCGGCATCGCCCAAACCGAAGCGATGAAATCCAGCGACCTCTTTATGAAATGCAGGTACTTGGACGAGTTGACCGGAGGGCGTGGGGTAGTGTTTGCGACAGGAACGCCGATCTCCAATTCAATGGTCGAGCTTTACACCATTCAGCGGTACTTGCAGTACAACACCCTTGTTCAGAACAACTTGCAGCACTTCGATGCCTGGGCTTCCACTTTCGGAGAAACCATTACGGCAGTAGAACTAACACCCGAGGGCTATACTTTAATAGGACGATAAAATTAACTGTCCTAAATTGAAAATACATAAGGAAGGAGGTTAAGAGAATGTCAAGGACTTCAAAGATTACGGCACTTTACGAGAGATTATCAAGAGATGATGATTTGAATGGCGAGAGTAATTCTATTACCAATCAGAAAAAATATCTTGAAGATTATGCCCGTAGGAATGGCTTTGAGAATATCCGCCATTTTACTGACGATGGTTTTTCGGGTGTGAATTTCAATCGCCCCGGCTTTCAAGCGTTGATAAAAGAAGTTGAAGCAGGCAATGTCGGAACATTGATTGTTAAGGATATGAGCCGATTAGGGCGAAACTATCTGCAAGTCGGATTTTATACGGAAATTCTGTTTCCGCAGAAAGATGTCCGTTTTCTTGCAATCAATAACAGCATTGACAGCAACAATGCTTCGGATAATGATTTTGCTCCGTTTTTGAATATTATGAACGAATTTTATGCCAAAGACACGAGCAATAAAATCAAGGCTGTGTTTGACGCACGAATGAAAGACGGAAAGCGTTGTAGCGGTTCAATCCCTTATGGGTATAACCGATTGCCGAGCGATAAGCAGACGCTTGTTGTTGACCCTGTGGCTTCTGAGGTGGTAAAGCGTATCTTTCTGCTTGCCAATGAGGGCAAAAGTCCACGAGCCATAGCGGAAATACTGACCGAAGAAAAGGCTTTAATTCCTGCCGCATATGCAAAGGAATATCACCCCGAACAGTACAACGGGATTAAGTTTGCAGACCCTTATATTTGGGGCATATCTGCCATTAGAACGATTTTAAGCAGGCAAGAATATCTTGGGCATACTGTTTTGAGAAAGTCGGTCAGCACCAATTTCAAACTGCATAAGAGAAAGACTACCGATGAAGATGAGCAGTATGTGTTTTATAACACCCACGAGCCTATCATATCGCAGGAACTTTGGGACTGCGTTCAGAAGCGAAAGAAACGAGTGAACAGAGCTGCGGCAAGAGGTACACATACAAACCGATTAAGCGGCTATCTATATTGTGCCGACTGTGGCAGGAGAATGACTTTGCAAACGCATTACAGCAAGAAAGACGGTTCTGTTCAGTATTCTTACCGTTGCGGCGGGTATGCAAGCAGGGTTAATTCCTGTACTTCCCATACGATTAGTGCTGATAATGTTGAAGCCTTGATATTATCGGCGGTCAAACGCTTTTCAAAATTCGTTCTGAATGACGAAAAAGCCTTTGCTTTGGAACTACAATCTTTATGGAAAGGCAAG
>OIWM01002806.1_pt1 | contig 13676 bp, 18 predicted proteins | sample 1587451 | NCBI WGS metagenome assembly OIWM01 (sample SAMEA3888907, study PRJEB22519) | human gut metagenome | biome: human gut; feature: human-associated habitat; material: faeces | place: Denmark | collected 2011
ATTCACCGTTTAATTCAAATTGTCAAAATACTGCTTGACAGATATTAGCAGGTTTGTACTTACTTCTTAAACAGCTCAGAATGTGAACCAAGTCGATAAAGCATCAAAACAAGAACATCTCCACAAATCTCATAAATAAGCAGCCAGTCCGGTTCGACGTGACACTCACGCGTACCTTTGTAGTTTCCTGTAAGGTCATGATCCCTGTATTTTGCTTCCAGCGTACCGCCATTCGCCAGAATATCGATTACCTCAAACAGCTTATCAAGATTTTTATTTTGCTTTTTGGCAAGCTTCAAATCCTTTTTAAACTGATTGGTAAACTGAATGTCGTATTTCATACGTCGAGAGCTGCCTTAAGCGCATCCATACTGGAATAACGCGGAGCAGAAGGATCCTTCATCATTTTTCTGCCTTCCTCAATGGCAGCGGCTGTCGTATCATTCGGTACTTCCAGTTTTAATTCAAAAGGAATACCATGCTCACGGATAGCGGTTCTCAGGAACATATTTACAGCAGTTGTCATATTCAGACCAAGCTCATTGAAAATTTCCTCCGCCTGGTCCTTGATTGCCTTGTCTGTACGAATATTTAAATTAGTTGTTGCCATACAGAACACCTCCATTCAAGTACAGTATACTTAAATATACGTCTGATATCAACACATTGTCATTATATAAGATACATAAATTCTGTTAAAATGCATCGAAATCCATCTGCGTAGCGATCTGCGCATAGCCTTTGTACTCATCATTGCTGCTTTCTGCATACATATCGTTCACCACCCCGATTGTGAGTAAGTCAAGATCCCGGATGGAGATGCCGAGCTGTACGCAGCAAAGCAGAAACAAGGGTGTGGTCATCGTGCGGTCAGTTGCGTGAAGTTTTTTTAGTTTCTACATCCGTCTGGACATTTAAGCACCAGAGCTCGATGATTTTCGAAAGCACCTGGTAGATGGAGAAGGTGCTGAACTCATCAAGTCATTCCTTTGGACTGTCCTGGATAGTGGGATCTGCATGCTTTGCCATGATGTAGACGATGTTCTCAAACATCTCAAGAGAGAACATATCGAGGTGAGAGGAACCTTCATCACTGTTTCCGATAGTCTTTCCAAGTGCATCGAGATCCTTATAGATGATAATGGTAATTTAAAGATAACCAAAAAGGATCGTTTAAAAATCACTGCTACCTTATGAGAATTGTTCCCGGAGAAGCCTTTGGCCCAGCTTTCTCTGACAGCTTCTGGATTTTTAACGGTGCCGGGATATTCTAGGATACCTCCTGGTGTGGCACCGTTTGCAAAGAACTTAGCACCATATTCCTCGGTCGCAATTGCAAGATCGATTGCATTCTTGACCATAGCGATGGGAGAGTAGCCGACCAAACCTTCAAAGCGAAGACCTGGAACGTGGAGCACGCCAGACGATTTTAGGATAATTGTTCCATTTTTATTGTTGATGCATCCGAATCATGCATTTGATATTGGTAGTAGAGGTGACCTTTATCGTCACGATCCACACTTATTCGATTGACCATCAGCGGATAGAGAGCGATGACTTTACCTTTGCCATTTCGTATAATTTGCGCATAAGCATTTCCATAAAGGAGAAGATGCGTCATCAAGGTCTCTTGGAAGACAAAGGATGTCATTTCCAGATTTGGCTCATCGTGAATCAGTCGATACAGAGGATGATTGATTGCCTTTTCTTTACTATAGGAGTCAGTATACTTATAAATATAGACTGGCAGTCCTGCAATGGACTTCAAAACACTCCTGACGCAGGCATAGACTGCAGTCATCTGCATGGCGCTTCGTTTATTGACGGCTTTGCCAGAGTTGCTTCCACCAAAGAGAAAACGATAGGCGCTGTCATTGGTACTGTTGGTGAGCTTGTCTCTGTAATGAAATAGCCCCGATAAAAATCCCATAAATATTTCTTTCTGCCTTAAGAGGAATATAAAATTCAAAGTTCCGTCGTAAAACAATCTGTGCAAATGCTTGCGATTGCAAGCAAAAGTAAATATAATAAAGCGAAAAGAGGCGATACTATGGCAAATACATCCGCAGTTTATGCAAGAATAGATACTAATCTCAAGGATAATGCTGAAAGCATTCTTTCTCAGCTTGGCATTTCTCCATCCAGTGCAATTCAGATGCTTTATAGCCAGATCGTACTAAAAAAGGGTATGCCGTTTGAATTGAAACTTCCTTCTTCTAAGCCATTAGCTGTTGGTTCAATGACCAGAGAAGAACTTGATGCAGAACTCCAGAAGGGTGTTGATTCCATCAAAGCAGGAAAGGTATATTCTGCAGATGAAGTCGATGCAGTACTTTCAAAAGAGTTTGGCATATGACGGATAGCTACAATGTCGGTTATTCTGTAGATGCACTTGGCGATTTACGTGAAATCTATTCGTATATTGCGAATGAACTTCTTGTTCCGGAGACAGCCGTAGCTCAGCTGGGGCGCATACGAAAGGAAGTTCGTTCATTGGATTTTATGCCAGCTCGTTATACGTTAGTTGAATGGGAGCCTTGGCATTCGATGAAAATGCATCAGCTTCCGGTAGACAACTTTATTGTGTATTATCTTGTCGATGATAAAGAAAGGACAGTTACAGTAGTACGAATATTCTACGGTGGTCGAGATATCGAAAGAATTATAAATTCAAATAAGTAAACAGATGTGGAGCTTTTTGCGTGAAAACAAGAGCTCCATTTTATATGAATAAAATTCTTCTGTCATCATAGACAGAAGCGCCTGTATTATTCCCACAGCGAATCGCACGGTCAAGTCCCATGATAGTGGCGACGGCTCCGTCGATTTTCTCTGTGGATTTTTTGTCAGCTTTTGCTCTAGTGTTAGTTTCATGAGTTCAAACAGATTTGTCAACTGGATAAAAGCGTTCGATTATAAAGTGAAAAATGAAACAGAATTAATTGATATCATCGAAAACTATATTACCCGCGAATGCAACAATCAAATAAACAGTCGTACAAAAGCACTGCCAGCACTTTTATTCAAGGAAGAAAAAGATTACCTGAGGCCAATCGGTAATAAAATGAATCTTGAAACGTATATACAAAACAGAAAAAGATTAAAAGTACCGAACACTCTACTTGTCAGTTTCAAAAGCAGTCAATATTCGGTACCGTGTAACTATATTGGAAAATATGTAGATGTAATTTCAGTTGGAAGCGAATTGTACATCTATCATAATCATTCCCTTATTACCGTACATACACTAACAGAAGAACCAATCAATTAAAAGAAGATCACAATAGCGCTGTAAGGCGCAACTTTAAGAGCAGGGCTATGCTCGAAACAGAAATACTACCAGCTAAGCTGGTGGATATTTATTTGGACATATAATTAGCGAAAAATAAATGTGATGAAGATATTGGTGATAAAATGATTATGTTTAAATTGGAATGATAAAATGAATGGATATTTTTATGTTTTAATAGCAATCGATTTATTTGTGCTTTGTTTTATGTGCGTTCTTACACATTTGAATGAATCATTGAATAAAAAACAAAAGTGTGGTTTTTTTCTTGCGTTTGCACTTATTGCAATAATATCTTTGTTAGAAGTTGTAACGTTATTAGTAGATAGAATGCCAGTACAATATCGTTATTTAAATATCCTTTCAAATTATCTTGGCTTTGGTTTATCACCAGTTGTATCAATATGTTTAGCATATGTATTAGATAAGAAAGTATCATTTAGAAAAGAAATTAAAATTGCATTATTTTCGGAGATTGTTTATCTTATTTTTTTAGCTTTATCTATTCCAAAAGGACTGATATTTTCGGTAAGTGAAAATAATATATATTCACGTGGTCCATATTTTTATATCTATATTATTGTTTATTTTTTGGCGATTATTTATCTTTCTATTTCTACTATTATTACTGCCAGCCAGTTTCAAAATCATAGTAAGAAATTAATTTATCCACTTTTTCTCTTTATGATGGTTGAAACAATTATTCAAATTGCATTACCAGAGTTACATGTTACATGGTTATGTGTGACGTTGTTATCAGTATTATATTTTATTTATTGTAATGAGATGTGGAATCAATTAGATGAATTAACAGGATTATTAAATCAAAATAGTTATCTTCATCGTACTAGTGGAATGAGTCGTACAAAGGGTGTATTAGTTGTATTTGATGTGGATAATTTTAAATTAATAAATGATAAATATGGACATTTAAAAGGGGATATCAGTTTAACAGAAATTGCCGATTGCATTAAAAAAGCCTATGAACAATATGGATATTGCTATCGGATTGGCGGAGATGAATTTTGTGTCATATTAGAAAATAATGTGTCAATAGTAGAATGCACAAAAGAGTTTTTACGCTTATTAGAAGAAAAACGAGAAACATACTCGTTTATTCCAACAGTATCATTTGGATCTTATTCTTTTGATGGTGAAGATATTATTACTATTAAAGAACGTGCAGATCAAGAAATGTATCATTATAAAAATGAAAGAAAAAGAATAAAAAAGCAGAATAATATATATCCTGCTAATAAAACTAATGATTCATATCCCAACATGTTTTGGTAGCAATTCTACCAAAAGTTACAGGTAGCATCCATGGTAACAACCGTGTAGGTACATGTGCTATTGCTGATATCACAGTATTCGGCCGTATCGCTGGTAAGAACGTTGCTGCTAACAAATAGTTTCAATTAAATATGTAATAGAGTATATATGTCGTATTTAGCATGTATGCTTCTTTTTTTATTTGTATAATAAAGATGAAGGATTAAGAAAACACATATGAATAATAATTTGTTTATAAAAAGTATAGTCTTTGATTGGGACAAGAAGACAGTTATTTAAGAGAAATTGAAGCTTTTCAAGATCTTGATAAATTAGACTTTAATGTACTAGTAACGTTTTTTGTTGGTGAAAATGGCAGTGGCAAATCAACATTATTAGAGGCTATAGCTGTAGCTCATGGATTTAATCCAGAAGGTGGAACAAAGAATTATGCTTTTTCTACCTATGATTCTCATTCTGAATTATATGAAGCAATTAAAGTTGCAAAGGGATATAGAAAAGAAAAAATAGGATATTTTCTAAGAGCAGAAAGTTTTTATAATGTTGCTACTCAAGAAGAGGAATATGCAGATTATTTGCATCCTTCTCTTAAGTATCACGAAAAGTCACATGGGGAAAGCTTTCTTGAACTAGCACAAAATTATTTGCAACCAAATGGTTTATATTTATTCGATGAACCTGAAGCGGCATTATCACCACAAAGACAATTAACATTATTAATGGAAATAGATGAATGTGCAAAAAATGGATCACAATTTATTATCGTTACACATTCACCAATACTTCTAGGAATACCTAATGCAAATATTTATTCTTTTGATACTGGGCAAATACATCTATGCGATTATGAAGATACAGAAAGTTATCGTATTACTAAAATGTTTGTAAATGATCGAGAAGCATTTTTGCATCGATTGCTAGATGGAAAATCAAATGAAAATTTTTCTTCTTGACTGATATGAGGGTGTTATATAACCGTAAATATTTATCTCCTAGCAGTAAAATTTTCTCCTAAAAAATGATATAATTTAGGAGTAAAAATAGATATTTAGGAGATACACAATGAGGTCATTTGATTATTCAACTTTAAAAGAAAAAACATGGGATCATGAAATTATTTCACTTATTGCTCAAATTCATGAATATAAAGGAAGACAAGAAGTATATCTTAAACAAAAACCAGAAGAATTGAATAAGCTTGTAGAAATAGCAAAAAGGCAAAGTACAGAAGCATCCAATGCAATTGAAGGTATAAGAACAACTAATGCTAGATTAAAGGAATTATGCGAAGAAAAAACAACTCCTAAAAATCGTGACGAAGAAGAAATTCTTGGTTATAGAGATGTTCTGAATACAATTCATGAAAACTATGAATATATTTCAATAAGAACAAATTATATTTTGCAATTACATAGGGATTTGTATAAATATACAGAAAAAAGCATCGGAGGTCATTTCAAAATATCTCAGAATGTGATAGCAGCTATTGATCGAAATGGAAAAGAATATATTCTTTTTACACCTCTAGCACCATATGAAACTGCACCTGCAATGGATGCTATCTGTGAAAGTTATAATAAAATGATAGAAAATGATGAATTGGATGCAATTTTACTTATTCCGATTTTTATACATGATTTCTTATGTATCCATCCATTCAGCGATGGTAATGGGAGAATGAGCCGTCTACTTACAGCTTTACTTCTTTATAGAAGTGGATATGTTGTTGGTAAATATATTTCTATTGAGAGTAAAATAGCCAATAATAAAGATTTATATTATAAAGCATTAGAAGATTGTCAATCTGGATGGTACGAAAATGATGAGGATGTTACTCCTTTTGTGAAATATATGTTGAGAATTATTCTTGCGGCATATAGAGACTTTGAAGAAAGAGTTGAATTAGTAAGTGAAAAGCTTCCGGCAAAAGAAATGGTGAGACGCGCAATATATAGTAAGATGGGGAAATTAAGTAAAAGTGATATTAGTGAGTTATGTCCTTCAATAGGAGTAAAATCAGTGGAGCTTGCTTTAAAACAGTTAGTTGATGAGGGGGTTCTTGAAAAAAAAGGATTAGGCAGGGCAACATTTTATATACGTAAAGACATAAATTTATAAAGGAGATATTTATAATGAAAAAGAGAAAAATTAAGCAATTCTTTATTAGAGTATTATGTGCTTTATTCGTTTTTATGGCATTACCAGTGACGATTCATGCGGATATTGGCCCAAAAGCATCTGTACATATCCAGTTTAAGAATATGCCTGATGAACTATGCTATGGAACTTTACTTTCTGAAAAAGAATCTACAGGACCGGCATCAGTATGGGATGGTATAAAAGAGCATGCGAGAAAAGATGAAGAAACTTCAGATATATGGAATGCATTTGTAAATTACAAAGATTCTGATGGATATTATTATTTGCAACAACACTATAAAGTAAGTGATACAAATGAAATTGCATGGACATATTATCCACCTGGTCGTTTTAAGATTTTGTTATATTATCCAGAAACAGGAACATTTGTATCCAGTGGTATTTATGAGCGTTATGCGTTTGATACATATTATACAGTTGATATGAAGGGTATAGATATCCACGATGTTGAATATAATGAAGAACTAAGTACAAATGAAAGAATAGAAGCTTATCGTTCTTATGAATATCGCCAAGAAATGATAGGACTTGCTGTACGTATTGTCTTAACGATTGTTATTGAGATGCTAGTTGCTTTATTATTTGGCTTTAGAGAAAAGAAACAGTTAGTGATACTGGCAGTTGTAAATATCATTACACAAATCCTGTTAAATGTAGGATTAAATATTATTAACTATAATTCTGGATCTATGGCATTTTCTATCTTCTATGTACTTCTTGAAATTGTAGTGTTTATTTTAGAAGCGATTTTATATTGTACGCTTCTTAAGAAAGCTTCAATAACAAAGAAGAAAAACTGGTATTATGTTTTATATTCTTTTATAGCTAATTTAGTATCATTTGTGGCAGGCATGATAATTGCTAATGTAATACCAGGTATATTTTAGTGATATGACTTTAATTGTAAACAATTATTCTAACAGTAATATCATTTGTTGCAACTAAAATTATTTGATTTAGTTATCTGCTTTTTTAGATAAAATGCCAGGAAATAGACTTGTATTAGCTTGTGTATTTGCTTTATTTGTTTCTTTTCCTTTTGCGGTACTCAATGTATTAACAGGTGCGATGATGGCCGATATTGTCCAATATGATACGATAACAACTGGTGTTAACCAAGAAGGTATATTTGGAGCAGCTAGAAGTTTTATTGTGAAAATGGGCAATTCATTAGCGATTATGATTGTTCCTTCACTTATTGTTACAGGAGCTGTAGAAGAAGAAAATGTAGGTATATTAGGCTTAAAACTTACAACTGTAGCAGGTAGTATATTTTGTATTTTGGCTATCTTAGTATTATTGCAATATAAAGAAAGTGATGTGCTTCAAGCTATAGAAGCTGGTAAAGGGGAAGTAAAATGAGTAGTGCGTCTTTAGAAGATAAAAACTTATATTATGCAAAGCGTCTAGCGGAAATGATTAAGTGCAAAACAATATCCAATAAAGAAAATATAGATGAAACTGAATTTTTTAAGTTAAGAGATGTTGTTAAAGAGTTATTTCCAAAAATGCATGAAAAAGCTACATTAACAATATTAGGTGATGATGCCTATCTTTATAAAATAAAAGGAAAAGATGAATCAAGAAATGTCATGGTCATGTCTCATCATGATGTAGTTGATGCAACAGGGGATTGGAAGGAAGAACCTTTTGGTGGTGTAATTAAAGATGGAAAGCTTTGGGGTAGAGGAACAGTAGATACTAAAACACCTTTATTTGCAGAGTTTAGTGCAATTGAAGAACTACTTGAAGAAGGTTTTGAATTTCCCGTGAATGTATATTTGTTTTCTTCTCATAATGAAGAAGTTAGCGGTAATGGAGCACTACTTGCATTAGATTATTTTAATGAAAATCATATACGTTTTGACTGGATCAGTGATGAAGGTGGTGCAGTGATTGAACCACCAATGGCGGGTATTGCAAAAAAATGTGCCATGATGGCAGTACATGAAAAAGGAAGATGTATTGCTGAAGTTGTTGCAAAAAAACCGCAAGGTCATGCTGGTCTTACAGGAGGCTTTCAAACACCAGTAATGAGAGTAGCAGCATTTATCAAAGAAGTTGATGAAAAGAAACCGTATATTCGTAAACTTCATCCTGAAGTGAGAGGAATGTTTGAGGCTTTAGCTCCATATATGTCATTTCCAATGAAATTTGTTTTTTCTAATCTTAATGTATTTTCCGGCTTATTAGTTAAAATTATTCCTGGCATGAATGCTTCAGCAGGTGAAATGCTAGGAACAGGTTGTACATTTAGGAAAATAAATACTGATAAAGATAGTAATTGTATTGCCGAAGCATTTTTAAGATGTATTAATGATGAAGATTTAAATAAAGATATTAACACTTTAAGAGATATTGCTTCAAAGTATGATATTGAAATTAATGTTAAAGAAAATGAGTATTATAAACCTTCATCTATTGAAAGTAAGGAATATCAATATATCAAAAAGACAGTAGAAGAAGTATTTGATTATGCTATAGCTACACCATTTATCTTGCCTGCTGGTACTGACGCAAGAAGATTTACAGGACTATCAGATGCGGTAATTCGCTTTGCACCAATTGATATTGATAACAAACAATATGCTTCAGTTCATGGTGAAAATGAAAATATCAGTGTAGATAAATTATCATTAGCTGTAGCGTTTTATAAAAAATTATTAAAAAATTATAAATAACATTAAACGAAGTGGAAAAGTCTACTTCGTTTTAATTTGTTGAGTGCGTAATTAAATGCTGTAATGGTATTGTATAATGCAATTAATAAAGGAGTTTATCTAAATGGAGAAAGTGTATCATATTTTAAAAATAGCTATAGGATGTGTTATTGGTGTATTTGCTGGTACAAGTATTTATCAATGCGTTGATTATAGTATGCATAAAGATTTATATATGCTAAGAAGTGCTCCCTGGTATTTGAGTATACAGATAAATGCCTTATTTACGATAATTGTTGTCACAATATTATTAGTAATTATGTATATTTTGAAAAAGAAGTCCTATTAAAGAAGGCTTGAATAGTGTAGAATTTTAACCATGAAGAATTTTATACATACATGGTTTGGAACCCGGGAATTTTACAAAATGGTAATGGCAGTTTCATTACCTTTAGTTATCCAGCAGTTTATTTCTACTTTTGTCAGTTTATTAGATAACATCATGGTAGGACAGGTTGGTACACTTGCAATGAGTGCAGTATCTGTATCTAATCAGCTACTAATGGTAGTAAATCTAGCAATTATTGGAAGTGTTAACGCTGCTGGTATTTTCGGTGCACAGTATTTTGGAAAAGATGATATGGAAGGAATGCAAGCATGTCTTCGTTTTAAGATTTATATTGCTTTACTTTTCAGCACAGTAGGCTTATTTATCTTTTCTTTCTTTGGACAAGATTTAGTTGGTTTATATTTACATGAAGGTATAAACGATGCGGCTTCTATTGCAGTTACAGCAAAATATGCAATTGATTATATTGATATAATGCTGGTTGGACTTATTCCTTTCGCAATCACGATGGCGTTTGGTTCATCTATGCGAGATACTGGTAAAACAGTACTTGTCATGGTTAGTAGTCTTATTAGTGTCGCAGTTAACTTTTGCTTAAATTATTGCTTAATTTTTGGTCATTTTGGTTTTCCGAAATTAGGTGTAGAAGGTGCTGCTATTGCAACAGTTATTGCAAGATACGTAGAAATGGCTGTTGTATTATATGGTTCAGTTCGTCATAAACATGACTATTACCCATATGTTCCAAATTTGTTTCATAAATTAAGTGTTCCTTTTGATTTAGTGGAAAAGATTATTAAAAAGGGTACACCACTTATTATGAATGAAATATGCTGGTCAATGGGTATTGCGGCAATCTCTCAAAGATATTCCATTAGAGGTTTAGAAGCTGTTGCGGCAATAAATATTAGTGAAACAGTAGCGAACTTATTTGCAATGTCCTCAATGGCATTAGGTATTTCTGTCTCTATCCTTGTTGGACAAAGACTAGGGGCTGGAAAAATCGAGGAAGCTAAGGATGTTGATAGAAAGATGCTCGCTTTTTCCATCATGGTGAGTTTGGTATTTACGCTGATATTATTTATTGCTTCACCATTTTTACCAAAGATATATAGAACAGATGCAGCTGTGCAGGATTTAGCTTGTACATTATTAAAAATAACCAGTTTATCACTCCCATTAGGTGCGATTTGTAACATTTGTTACTTCACCCTAAGATCAGGAGGAAAAACGGTTATTACGTTCTTATTTGACTGTGTGTTTACATGTACTGTAAGTTATGGAACAGCAACAGTATTAACACTATTTACACAACTACCAATTGCTACTATTTATTTCTGTGTAAAAATGGTAGATATTATTAAGGTTGTCATCGGTTTAACTTTATTAAATAAAGGTATCTGGATTCACAATCTTGTTAACTAATAAAATAACTGTTTACGTTTTTTTGCTTCTTCAATTAAATCGAAAGAAGAATCATCATTTAAAAAGTGAATATTGAGGCCTTCTACTACAGAAAGGGCTCTTTTTAAATATTCATCCGTTAAAAATAATGAAGGGTTGTGTACGTCTAAACCAATAATCATTGGGCAGTTTTCTTTGGCAAATTCTTCAAATGCAACTCTTGTTGGGTAAGCGTAACGTTCACCATCCTCATATTGTTTCTTACCATAGAAAACACCACTACCGCAGTTAAGCTCTAATGGCATATTAAATTCTTTGGAAATCGTTGCGATTCTTTTTGCAGCAGTAATAACAGCTTCATCCGTTCTAGGATAGCCATACATAAATAAATCTGGATGAGCAATATAGTCACATAAACCGTGTTTACATGCTTCATATAAACAATCTACATATGCTTCTATTTGATCTTTATTTGTGAACGAATAACTGCTCTTACCAAAATAGGAAAGATCATGTTGTCCTAAAATACAATAATCAGTATCTTTTCTGTGTTCTGTTAAAGTTTTCCATTCAGTAGTAAAATACTCAACTTCCATACCAACGTAGATGTTAATAGAGTCTTTATATTTTTCTTTTAAAGAAAGAATGGAGTTATAATATTCTTCTTTTTGTTCAATTTTCATACGAACAGTAGGATCTTTTTTAATATATGGGCAATGGTCACTGAAGCCTAAATCTGTTAATCCTGCTTCAATCGCATTTACTACATATTCTTCATCATCACCTATAGCGTGACCGCATCTTTTTGTATGTGTGTGATAATTTCTTTTAATCATCTTTATATACCTCGAAACGCCTTCAATCGTACCATAAGATTGTTAATAAAACGTTAAAAACGATGAAAATAACAAAAATTAAAAAAATCAACAGTTTCTTTTTTACACAAATAAGGTAGAATACAATCTCTAGGAGTTTAAGAAAATGGCTAGGAAAGAATTATCTTTAGATGAAATATTAAAAAAATTAGATGCAGCAGAAAAAGAATTTGATGAGAAAATGAAAAACAGTGGATTGGATAAAATAATTGCTGAAGACACCGCGAAAAAGACGGATTTGAAATAAAATTTTAAAAACCTATTAGAATGAGATAAAATAGTTCCATGAAAAAGATTTTTATATGTTTAATCGTAGCTTTTATGTGTTTTTTAAGTATTGCACAAATTGGTGCTGAAGAAGAAAATACTTCTAATGTAGAAGTAAGTGCACCAAGTGCAATTTTAATAGATGAAGCTACAGGTACCGTTTTATTTCAAAAAGAAGCTGACGCCCATAAAGATCCTGCAGGATTAACTAAAATTATGAGTGTATATCTTGCGTGTACAAATTTAAAAGAAACTGATATTGTTACTTTATCTAAAGAAGTATCAAATTCCTATGATCATAGTACTAGTGTAATATGGGTTATGGAAGGAGAAAAAATTTCGGCTTTAGATCTTGAATACGCTTCCTTAATTCAAAATGCCAATGATACAACGGCTATGCTTGCGGATAAAGTGTCAGGAAGTGCTGATGCATTTGTATCAAAAATGAACGAAAAAGCACAAGAACTGGAAATGAATAACACGAATTTTCAGAATATTTTTGGCCTGAATAATGAAAATAATTATTCCAGTGCTAGAGATATTGCGACTCTTGTTAGAAAAGCAACGAAGAATGAAACTTTCGCAAAAATATTTGGGGCATCAAGCTGGACAATTAAACCAACAAACCTTCAAAGTAATGCAAGAGTATTAGCACAAGGATGTGAATATTTACGCTCAGGCAGTCATTACAACAGTGATATAGATGGTTGTAAAGTTGGTTATACTGCTGAAGGAGGTTATGTTCTAGCAACCAAAGCGACTAAAGGAGATACCACATTTATTGCGGTAGTGCTTGGTGAAGAAACAGAAAGCAAATGCTATGAAGATGTAGATAAATTATTAGCTTATGGGTTTAATAATTATCATACAATTGAGATTACGCCAGAAGATATCGGCACAAAAATAGTAGAAGTATATGATGGAAAAAAACATATTTCTAATATTACATTTACTGTGAATGATTCATTTATGGCTTTAGTGCCATTAAGTATCAAAAAAGAAGACTTAACAACGGAAATTGTTGTGGCAAATGAGTCATCTCCAGTGGCAGATGATATTGAAGCAGAAGTACATTTTATTTTAAATGGTGAAAATGTAAGTACTTCCAAGATGGAAAAAAATGTTGAAGATGTAACAAAACAATCTTCAGAAGTAGCAAAAGAAACAGGTACATTAAGAACATATTTTGATTATTTCTGTATTGGGGTACTTGGAATATTGTTATTTGTTAGGATAAGTGTAGCTTTAACACCACCTAAACAATAAGGAGGAAAAATGAAAAAAATATTCAAAATGATATTAGTAAATGCTTTATCTTTATGGATTATCGATGTTTTATTTATTAGTATTCATTTTACAGATACGACAACATTAATCGT
>OIWM01002809.1_pt1 | contig 13667 bp, 7 predicted proteins | sample 1587451 | NCBI WGS metagenome assembly OIWM01 (sample SAMEA3888907, study PRJEB22519) | human gut metagenome | biome: human gut; feature: human-associated habitat; material: faeces | place: Denmark | collected 2011
ATTCACAGTGCATTTCGTCTTTATAATAAAAATATAAGCATAAGAGCTGCGTTTCTTTAATGAAGCACAGCTCTTTGTTTTATAAAGCCATAATATGTTGGGCATTGTGCTCGCAAAAAAATAATGCACAAAAGGGGCTTCTGTTGATAAAATGTGAATGTGTTCACATAAGGAGAAAACCGAAGGATCTGTCAACATAACAAAACCGCCGCAGCCAAACTCGGTTGCGGCGGTAATTTTATGCTATTTCGTTTCTAGTTTTAGGCTTATCATCAATAAAAAGCACTTCGTCACTATCATTTTCAAGTCGGTTATATATATTCGACTTTTACATCAAAAATAAGAAAACAAGCATTTTTCGGACTTTTTTTATTTCATTCATTCAAAAACCAATTCTTCGATGTGTCCCCGTCGAACTGTTAAGGTCGATGTTTTCATCGTCAATATAATCCTTCACATCAGAAAGAATGATATTGGTATCCGAGCTTTCTTCCTCGTCTGCACGAAGATTCTGGTTCATTATCACCTGTTCAAGAATATTTCGGACAGTACGGGCATTCGCAAAGTTTGGTCTTGCCCTGTAATAATCGGTAATATCAAGCACAAGCACAAGTGCGTTATCGTCAATAGTATATTTTTTCTTTTGCAGGAAATGCAGTGCTATTTCCGAAAGCTCCTCTCGGTCATAGTCAGGAAAATCAAGCGAGAACTGTATTCTTGACGAAAATCCCGGATTTGTGCTGATAAACTTGTCCATTTCTGTTTTGTAGCCTGCAAGGATAACGCAGAACTGCCCTCTTTTATCTTCCATTTGTTTCAGAAGAACTGCAACAGCCTCGTCACCGTATCCTGCTGTTCCGCGGTCAGTGTTCTGCATTAGGCTGTATGCTTCATCAATGAAAAGCACTCCACCCATAGCATCATTTATTTTGTTCAGCGTTTTTTTTGCCGTTTCACCGACATACTTACTTATTAGTCCGCTTGCATCTGTTTCTATCAGCTTGGCTTCGGTCAATACACCTGCCTCGTACAATAATCGTGAAAGTATACGGGCGACCTCGGTCTTGCCCGTCCCCGGATTTCCGCAAAAACTCATATGCAGATTAATATCAGGATCTGTCTTGTTCCGCTTGGCATAAGCCTTTATCTTCTTTATCATTCGTTTCACGGAACGCAGTCCCACAAGTGTGTCAAGTTCTTCTTCAGTGGTAAGTATCTTCTTCACAAAACCGTTGCCGCTTGTGGGGATATTGATATGCTCGTCCCTGATGTATGTATTCACATCTACTATTTCAAGGGCTTTATCAGATGTGCCTGCACAGCGTACATTCTGACACATGATGACCTTATCGAGAATGTTTCTGACCTCACGAGCATTTGCAAAATTAAAGTCTTTCCGCTTGTGGTCGGTAATATCAAGCATACGCTCCTTAGCAGCATCGCTGACGGAATACTCTCTTGCTTTCAACATGATGTCCAAGATCTGCGACAATTCCTTGCGGTCGTAATTTGGAAAATCAAGAGTAAAGCCTATCCTTGATTGAAAGCCCTGATTTGTAGCTATCATTTCATTCATCGGATTTTTATAGCCTGCAAGTATTACACAAAATTTGCCACGATAGTCCTCCATAGCCTTTATAAGCGTAGAAACCGCTTCATGACCGTAATCACCGCCAGTGTCATTCTGAACAAGAGAATATGCCTCGTCAATGAACAGCACTCCGCCCATAGCACTTTTGATGACCTCTGCGGTCTTTATCGCTGTCTGACCAACGTAGCCTGCAACAAGTCCTCTGCGGTCTGTTTCAATGACCTTGGCAGTGGGCAAAAATCCATTTTCATATAGAATTCCTGCGATAATTCGAGCAACTTCCGTCTTGCCCGTACCGGGGTTTCCTAAGAAACACATATGCAGATTAAGCCCTGCGTTATCCTTGTTTGCAAGAGCATACGCCTTTATTTTTCTGACACTTGATTTTATGCTTTCAAGACCGACAAGAGCATCAAGTTTCTGTTCGTTTTTCCCTGCTACAAAATCGCCCTTTGTGCCTGTCATGTAGTGATGAACGTCAAGATCGAGCATCTTATTGTAAAGTTCGAACAGCTCACTTTCGGTCTTGTCAGTCAAAAATTCATTGGCATTGATCATTTTAAGGACAGGCTTAAAACGGCTGATAAAAATATCGTTCAGCTTGTATGCACAGCTTTTGCTATCCATAGAATCATCTGTAATAATGCCGTTTACATTTTTAAAACTGTAAGCATAGGAACTTTTTTTCAATGGTGCTGACATCAGGATAAAAACAGCATCCCAAGTGACTTTCAGCATTGCGGTCAGTTCCGATTTGCCGTCCTCGAAAATATCGACCACATACTTTTTGGCAATGACCTTATCACAGGCGGAAATGCGTTCTTTGATAGCTGATCTCCAATCAAAATCTTCCGTCTTACCTTTGAATTTGAACGCCTTAGTTTTTATGTCATACGCCCGTCCGTAGATATTATTGATACGGATGAATTTATACATTTTGTCAGCCAGTTGAAGTATTCTCTCTATGAGAGTATCTGCCAACGGCAGAAGTTCATGGTTGGCGGTCTCCTCATATGCGACACTTACCAACGGAAAATTGACCTTTTCATAGCTTGCTTCGATTCCAAGTTTGGGAAGAACACTGTCTAAGTATTCCGCAGTGGAATCGGAAAGCACTTTCAGAAACTGCATTTTCCCGTCATAGGTCTTGCGGAACGTATCGTGAAAATATTGCTTCATCTGTTCGGCACTTCGCTGTAATCTTTTATAAAATTCTTCCGTCTTTTCAGCCTTTGACACATGATTTTTTATTTTATCATAGTCCGGAAAGCGGTGTATGTCCGAATCCAGCTTTCCGAAATCAACCGACTTTATATCTATCTTCTGATTTATTATCGCTCTAACAAAATCCGTTATCTCGCTGATAAGTACGGATTTTCGCTCATTTGGCAGTTCATACATCATATATCCGCAAATCGGACACATACAGCGCTCTGTGCTTTGTTTCACCTCGCCACAGGCTATGCACTTGTATTCTTTCATTACAGCTCTACTCCCAGTGCGATTTTTGCCGCTTCAAGCGGAGTGGAATAAAATTCAGCAGATATTTCGCTTTTCATTTTGTCTGAAAGCTGTTCATAATTGGCACGGCTGTTTTCGGGAAGAAGTATTTTCTTAGCCCCTGCATTTGCCGCTGTCACAAATATTTCGTCAAGCATGGTGATGACGGGCATAGTTTCTCCAGACATTACCACACGTCCGCATATCACAAGTGACGGCATGACAGGACGATTCGACAGAGCCGAGAAAAGACCCACCACTTCCGCTATGGAGACCTCTTCGCTGACATTTCTGTTTTGCAAGTCGTTATAATACAGGCTGTAATCGAAATCGTCATACTTGCCGTCTATCAGCTTGCGGCTGTTCTGGATAAAGTAGTTGAATGCCGCTGTGATACTATCCTTTACACTTCTTGGCGCACCTGCAAGACCCTCAACATTGCGGAAACTCAGCTTTCCATTGCCCTCAATAAGCTTATTCTCAAAGCGGTAAATACCAATATTTTTGTCATCATAAGACCGACCGACAGCATAGACATATCCCGGCTTACCGAAGGTGTCGGGAATAAGCGTTCCGCCTGAAATTTCGGGCAGATCAACGATAAATTCCTCGTTAGTATCAAGGTCGATATATCCGAGCATAACATCACTGAACTCGGCAGGATTCATTTTTCTAAGTTGTTCCTTGACCCTGCGTCTGCACTCTATCGCATACACAAGCAACTCACGGGCTTCTTCCTTGCCGATATGCTCATCTGGATAGATCATCTTTGCAAGCCCAGAAAAAGTACGTCTTACCGCCGTATCATCACGGGTGTTGAAATTGCTGTTCAATGCAAAATATTCACCGAAAGAATTGGTGAAATCATACTTGCGCATAGCATGGCAAAACTCGGAAAAGCAATCGGAGATAAGACCATATCTGTTGGTAAAAAGGCTTGCTCTCAACTTCGGAGTTTCCCAACCAGGCAGATATGCGTGTATCCTATCAAAGAAAGCTGAATCGTTATTGAATCCTTCGGGAAACGGCTCAAAGAGATTTGTGGTGCGGAGCATATCCTCCACACTCCTGAACGTATTTCCCTCAAAGGCGATTGAAGCATCTGAGCTTATGGAGTCGCTGCCTCTGGCAAAGCTTCCGTTTGCCATATAGTTTTTCATGATCTGCACCATATCGGCATCACTGTCCTTGATACCGCCGACCTCATCGAACGCCACGCAGTCCCAGTTTCCCACAAGTCCCACACGGTGCGATGCCATGTTGTAGAACATATTGGAAACAGTCGTGTGTCCGCTGCTCATAAGTATCGAATAAGGCGAAAGCTCACTGTAAGCATGAGATTTTCCCGTACCTCTCGGACCGAGTTCCACAAGGTTATAGTTCTTCTGAATAAACGGCACAAATCGCAGCAGATAGTGGAATTTCTGCTTTTCGTCCAGTTCATCTGGTTCATAGCCTGCACTGCGGAGAAGTATGGTTATCCATTCATCTTTGGTAAACTGCTGTCTGGCTTCGATGATCTCATCAAGGTCAAGATTTGCCATTTGTATCGGTTTTAATGCGGCTATGGCAAAAGGAGATTCATATCTTGATTTCTTCTTTTTCAGCTTTTTGCGTTTCTTTTTGTTGCCTTCAAATATATCTTCTTCGTATTCATCCTCTTCATCGTCCAGTTCAAGTCCGACATATTCAATTTTGATAATACACCATATACCGCCTATCAGCAGTTTTTCGTTATGAACTACCAGATCAGAATTGACCTCAAAATCCTTCAGGTCAAGATTTGTAAAGCTAGCTACATACTTATCCTCTTTTTCATCGAGCCTGACTGTTACCTTATCGATGACCGTATACTGACCATTTTCTTTTATTTTGGACTTGACATAATCGCTCTGGTCGGGGCGAACGTAATTCTCGCTAAGTATCTTCTTGATCTTATCCAAGCCGATCCTCATTTCATCATCGTCATCGGTGGTGCAGTACATTCCAAGAAGATATTCAAGTACATCTTCACTGCTTGTAATACCGCCAACACCAATAATTGGAATATTTACTTGTCTGGCACACTGATATACACAGCGAATACCGACTGGTTTTACAGCTGGTCCACTTAAGCCGCCTGTTACATTGGCAAGTACTGGCTTACCAGTTTTTAAATCTATACGCATCCCTAATAATGTATTAATCATCACCAGGCCATCTGCACCACCTTCTTCAACTGCTTTTGCAATCGCAACAATATCCGTTACATTAGGTGAAAGTTTTACATATACAGGCTTTTTAGTAACATTCTTACACATTTGTGTAATGTGTTTTGCAAGTTCTGGCTGTGTACCGAGTCCCATGCCTCCATGCTTTACATTCGGGCAGGAAATATTTAATTCAAATGCTTTGACTGTTGGATCATCATTCATTTTTTCAATGACAGCTACATAATCTTCTTCACTGCTTCCTGCAATATTCGCAATGATTTCAGTATCATACTGTGATAAGAATGGCAATTCATTTTCAATGATGTAATCCACTCCATGATTCTGTAATCCGATTGCATTTAACATACCACATGGTGTTTCCGCAATTCTTGGTGTAGGATTACCAAATCTTTCTACTGGTGTTGCTGATTTAATCGCAATACCGCCTAGTAAAGAAAGATCATAAAGTTCAGCGTATTCTCTTCCATATCCAAAGCATCCACTTGCTGGAATGATAGGATTTTTTAAATTTAAGCCAGGTAGTTTAACTGATAAATCCATTTAGAGTACCACCTTTCCTATTTCAAATACTGGTCCATCTTTACATACACGTAAACTGTTACCTTCTGTATCTTTTACAACACATCCCATGCATGCGCCAAGTCCACAAGCCATTCTCGCTTCTAAAGAAATACATCCTTTAGTATATTTAGAGTTAACTGCTTTAAGCATTGGTAATGGCCCGCAACTTAGTACATATTCTTGTTTAATATGATTTTCGTTAATTGCATCAATGACTGTTCCTTTTGTACCAAGACTGCCATCCATCGTTGCTACATATACTTCATCAGCATATTTCTTGCATTCATCTAGTAAAATAGCGTCATCTTTTGTATTAAAACCTACAACTACAGTAACTTTTTGACTAAGTTTCTTATATTTTTTTGCAGTTTCAACTAATGGTGGTACCCCAACACCGCCACCAATGAGCAATACATCTTCGTTTAATACTGGAAAACCATTTCCACATGGCCCAAATAATGAGACTTCTTGATTCATAGAAGTCATCACCTTTGTTCCATTACCCACTACTTTATATACAAGTACAAGTGTTTTTTCATCAAGCACTTCACATACAGAAATAGGTCTTCTTAAGAAATAACCAGGCACTTCAACTTCAACAAATTGTCCACATCTAACATCTTTTGCTAGATCTGTTTCAATTTCCATGCGGTATACATCTTTACCAATATTTGTATTACTTGTTATGATTCCTGTATCTACTTTCATTATTTCCCCATTTCATTCATTGAAATCATAGAAAAACTTCTTGATTCTAATACTCTACATAATGCATCAGCTGTATCTAGTGAAGTCATACAAGAAATGTTATTTTCAGCAGATACTCTTCTGATTAAGAAACCATCCAAATTAGTTTCACGGTTCTTATCTTCCATTGTGTTAATAACGAATGATACTTTACCTTGTTGAATAATATCAAGCACATTTTCTTTTTCACTTTCTTCAGAAATCTTAGCTGCTGTATGAACAAACAAACCATTTTCCTGTAAGAATTTAGCAGTACCTGCTGTAGCATAAATACCATAACCAATTGCATATAATCTCTTAGCAATCTTTAGGGCTTCTGTTTTATCAGCATCCGCAATTGTCATTAATACTGTTCCATACATTGGAATCTTAACACCACTAGCTACTAATGCTTTATATAGTGCTTTTTCTAAGTTTGTATCCCCACCAAGAGCTTCACCTGTAGACTTCATTTCTGGTCCAAGCACTGTATCTACACTTCTTAATTTAGCAAATGAGAATACTGGAGCTTTTACATATACTCTTGATTTATCTTCTGTATGATAGCCAGGTGTCAAGCCTTGTTCAGCAATTGATTGACCAAGAACTGCTTTTGTTGCAACAGTACACATTGGTACACCTGTAATCTTAGATAAGAATGGTACTGTTCTACTTGATCTTGGGTTAACTTCTAATACATATACTTTATCGTTTTTATCGACAATAAACTGAATGTTATATAAGCCAACAAATTCAAAGCCTTTACCAATACGTGTTGCATAATCGATAATTGTATCTTTAACTTCTTGAGATAAAGTTTGTGTTGGATATACAGAGATAGAGTCACCAGAGTGAATACCAGCTCTTTCGATATGTTCCATAACTCCTGGAATATATACTTCTTTACCATCAGCAATCGCATCAATTTCACATTCTTTACCTAAAACATAACGGTCAACAAGAATTGGTGAATCATGAGAAATTTCTTTAACGGCAGTAGCCATATATTTCTTTAGTTCTTCATCGTCATGTACGATTTCCATTGCTCTACCACCTAATACATATGATGGTCTTACAAGTACTGGGTAAGAAATCTTATGAGCAATTTCTAGAGCACCTTCAACCGTAGTAGCTGTCATGCCTTCTGGTTGAGGAATATCAAGTTTCTCTAACATTGTTTCAAATTCATGACGGTCTTCTGCTTTATTAATAGAATCTAGTGAAGTACCTAAGATCTTAACGCCATGTTCACTTAATGAATCAGCTAAGTTAATTGCTGTTTGCCCACCAAACTGTACGATAACACCTAGTGGTTCTTCTAAGTCAATAACATGCATTACATCTTCTGTTGTTAGCGGTTCAAAATATAACTTGTCAGAAATAGAGAAGTCTGTTGAAACTGTTTCTGGGTTATTGTTGATAATAATTGCTTCATAACCTTCTTCATGTAATGTTTCAATACAATGTACAGTAGCATAGTCAAACTCTACACCTTGACCAATTCTGATTGGACCAGAGCCTAATACGATAATCTTCTTTTTGTCGCTTCTAACAGATTCATTTTCATGTTCATAAGTTGAGTAGAAATAAGGTGTTTCTGAACAGAATTCACCAGCACATGTATCTACCATCTTATAAACTGGTGTAATCTTATTATCTTTTTCTAATCGATATAAATCGATTTCTTTCATCTTCCAGTTTCTAGCAATATAAGAATCCGCAAAGCCATATTTCTTTAATTTTCTTAATACTTCAATATTGCCTGTATTATCATTCATCAATTTTTCTAAATCGATAATCTTTTGAATATGAGCTAAATACCAGTTATCAATATTCGTAACTCTATTAACTGTTTCTACGTCGTAACCTCGTCTTAACCATTCAGCTACTGCGAAGATTCTTTCATCATCTCTACCATCAATCTTCTTGAATAGTTCTTCTTTTGTTAGTTCTTTGAATTCTTTCTTTTCAATATGGTCTACTTTAATTTCTAGAGAACGAACTGATTTCAAGAATGATTCTTCAAAGTTACGTCCAATAGACATTACTTCACCTGTTGCTTTCATTTGTGTTCCAAGTTTTCTATCTGCATTAGGGAACTTATCAAATGGTAGACGAGCAAATTTTGTAACAATATAATCTAGTGCTGGTTCAAAACATGCATAAGAAGTACCTGTAATAGGGTTAATAATTTCATCTAATCCTAAACCTACTGCAAGTTTGGCACTAATTCTAGCAATTGGATAACCTGTAGCTTTAGAAGCTAAAGCACTTGATCTAGATACACGTGGGTTAACTTCAATTACATAATATTTAAAACTCTTAGGATCTAGAGCTAACTGCACGTTACATCCACCACAAATATGTAATGCACGAATAATTTTTAATGCTGAATTTCTTAGCATTTGATTTTCTCTATCCGTCAATGTCTGTACTGGCGCAGTAACGATAGAGTCACCAGTATGAATACCCACTGGGTCTAAGTTTTCCATATTACAAATAACAATTGCATTGTCCTTCGCATCACGCATTACTTCATATTCAATTTCTTTATAACCAGCAATTGACTGTTCAACTAAAATCTGATGAACTGGTGACATTTTTAAGCCACTATCAGCAATCACACGAAGTTCTTCTTCATTATGAGCAAAGCCTCCACCAGTACCGCCTAATGTATAAGCAGGTCTAATAACTAGTGGATAACCTTCGCATTTTCCAAATTCTACCGCTTCTTCAATAGAGTGACAGATATCACTTTCAGGAATTGGTTCATGAAGTTGTTGCATTAAACTTCTAAATCTTTCACGGTCTTCTGCCTGATTAATTGCATCAATATGAGTACCTAAAACTTCTACGCCAAAATCATCCAGGATACCATCATTCGCTAGTTCTACAACAAGGTTAAGTCCTGTTTGACCACCAAGAGAGCCTAAAATTGCATCTGGTCTTTCTTTGAAAATAACACGTTTTGCAAATTCCAGTGTAAGTGGTTCAATATATACTCTATCAGCAATTGTAGAGTCAGTCATAATAGTTGCCGGGTTGGAATTGATTAAGATAACTTCATATCCTTCTTCACGTAGAGCAGTACATGCTTGTGAACCAGCATAGTCAAATTCTGCAGCTTGTCCGATGATAATTGGTCCTGAACCAATTACCATAATTTTATGAATATCTGTACGCTTAGGCATGTCTTTCCTCCTTGTCAATTAATTCAATAAATTTATCAAATAAATAATTGCTGTCTTGTGGACCAGCATTAGCTTCCGGATGATATTGCACAGCAAAAACTGGATACTTTGTATGTCTTACCCCTTCACAACTCTTATCATTTAGTGCTTGATAGCTCATTTCTAAGTCAGTACCTTTTAAAGAATCAATATCTACCGCAAAGCCATGGTTTTGAGAAGTAATTTCAACTTTTCCAGTTTCTAAATTAACAACTGGATGATTTCCCCCACGATGACCAAATTTCAACTTGTAAGTTTTGGCATCAGAAGCAAGCGCTATCAATTGACATCCTAAACAAATTCCAAAAATTACTGTTTGTGGAATTAACTCTCTCACAGTTTCAATTACATCTGTTAAATCAGCTGGATCGCCAGGACCATTACTTAAAAATACTGCATCTGGATGTAAATCCATTATTTCTTTAGCAGTTGTATTATACGGAACTACGATTAAATCACATCCTCGTTTTGATAGCTCTCTTAAAATAGATAGTTTAATCCCAAAATCCATTACAACTATCTTTTTTCCTCTTCCTGGAATTGGATAAATAGATTGTGTAGAAACTCTTTTAACCTGATCGTGCAAGAAATCAGTATTTTTAAGTTTTTCAACTACTTCTTCAATTTCTGATTCAGAATTACAGAATGATGCTTTTAATGTACCAATCGCACGAATTTTCTTTGTGATTTCTCTTGTGTCCACGCCGTAAATTCCTGGAATATGCTCACGTTTTAAATAAGCATCCAATGTTTCTTCATTTCTAAAATTACTAGGTGTTTCGCAATAGTCTTTAATTACAAAACCAAATACATGTGGAACAATTGATTCATTATCATCACGATTGATTCCATAATTTCCAATTAAAGGATAAGTCATCATTACAATCTGACCGCAATAAGAATTATCTGTTAAAATTTCCTGATAACCAGTCATAGAAGTATTGAATACAAGCTCTCCTACGCGATATTCATCGCTTCCAAATCCCTCACCTTCAAAGAAAGTTCCATCTTCAAGTACTAAAAATCTTTTCACTCTGTTACTCCTTCCATGCTGTATTTCCATTTACAAATGTTTGTTTTACTTTTGCATATACGCTGTATCCGGCAAATGGTGTGTTCTTACCTTTTGATTCAAAGGTATCTACATTAATCATACATTCTTTATCAAGTTCTACGAGAAATAAATCACTTGCATAGCCTTTTTCTATCTTGCCAACTTTATCAAGTCCAAAACGTTTTGCTGGTTTTTCACTCATCCACTCTACAAGTTTATTTAATGTCCATCTCTTTTGGCGATATACAAATTCACTGTATAAAAGTGGGAAAGCTGTCTCTAATGATACGATACCAAAGGCACTGTTAGCCATTGGTTTAGCTTTATCCTGCATTGTATGAGGAGCGTGGTCATTAGCGATGAAATCTAATGTTCCATCTTCTAGTCCTTCGATTAAGCTCATTCTATCATAATGCGTTCTTAATGGTGGATTCATTTTCCACATTGGTCCTTTAACATCTTTATCTTCCAGTAATAAATGATGCACAGTTACTTCCCCACTTACATCTGCACCTTGTTTTTTAGCTTTTCTTAATGCTTCAACAGAAAGATGAGAAGATATATGACAAGCATGATACTTACCACGAGTATCTAATGCTGTTTGTAAATCGTGAATCAATGGTTCACTTTCACATTCATCTTTAATGCCAATCCAGCCTTTGCTTGTGACTATTTCACTATCATGTACTGATCCACCTTGTGGTCTATATTTAAGATCTTCTGTATGACAGGCAATGATAAAGTCTTCTTTTTTGCCAAGCTCTAAAGCTTCTTTTAAAAGCTTTTGATCATTCATCCCGATACCATCATCACTGAACCAGCAAACCCCAAGCTCTCTCATTCCTTTTAAATCTGATAACTCTTTTCCTGCTTCTTTTTTTGTAATCGTACCATATGGATAAGTATGCACAACAGATTCTTTTTCAATAAGTTTTAAATACTCTTCCATAACACTTTTTGTATCAGGTGAAGGAATGACATTAGGCATTGCAAATACGCTTGTAAATCCTCCATGAGCTGCCGCTAAAGAACCTGTATGAATTGTTTCTTTTTCAGTGTGACCTGGTTCTCTAAAATGTACATGTACATCTACTAGACCTGGTAATAATGTTAGACCTGTCGCATCAATTTCTTCTGCATCTGAAACAATATTTGTACCAATTTCTAAAATACTGTTTTCATCAAATAGAACATCAACTTTTTGTAATGTTCCTTGATACAACACATCTGCGTTACGAATAATTGTTTTCATTTATTTTTCCTCAAAAGGTGTGTGTCCAAAAGCACGTTTTATTACTGCTTTACGAACTAACATTCCATTATGCATTTGCGCAAAGATACGTGATTTTTCTGCTTCAACTAAATCTGTATCAATTTCTACACCACGGTTAACTGGTGCTGGATGCATGATAATTGCTGTATCTTTAAGCATTGCATATCTTCTCTTGTTCATACCATATTTTTCAAGGTATTCAGCATCATTCATATTAGAAAGGTTAGCTCCTCTTTCCTTTTGAATACGTAGCATCATTACAACATCTGCATCTTTAATTGCTTCATCAAAGTCTACAAATGGATAGCCTTCTCTTTCAAATTCTTTTGGCCCAGCAAATTTAACATCCATACCAAATAATTCAAAAGCATACTTGTCTGATTGAGCTACTCTAGAGTGTTCTACATCTCCACAGATAACTACTTTTAAGCCTTCAAATTTATGGAACTCTTTATATATTGTTAGTAAGTCTAATAAACACTGTGTTGGGTGTTCATTAGCACCATCACCTGCATTTAATACAGGAATATTTAAACCTTCAAGTTCATTCCAGTAAAATTCTTGAGAACTGCGGATAACTAGAGCATTATATCCAGCAGATTCTAATGTTTTACATGTATCGTATAGGGTTTCTCCCTTTGTGACAGAAGATGCACTAGTCGCAATATCTGCAACTTTACATCCTAATTGTAATTCAGCTGATTCAAAGGAATAATGTGTTCTTGTGGATGCTTCAAAAAAAAGATTGGCAATAAGTGCCTTGTCAGGCAATTGCCAATCTGAATAGGAATTAGAAAATAATAAAGCATCGTTAAGGATATGAATCATATCGTCCTTAGAAAGATCTCGCACTGATACTAGTGAGTACTTATTCATAAAAAACGCCTCCATTTTTCTTAAAAAAAGGGATTGAATCGTACTATAGTTATTCAATTCCTTTTTCTTCTGAATTAGTATATCAAAATAGATATTTATTGCAATAGATATTTCAAAATTCATCCGCTAAACTATAACTAAATTTAACAAGTGCTTTAACTGATATTTACATCAATAAACAAAGTAAATAATGATATTTTTCGTTACCTCATTAAAAATTTCATTTTTCAGCGAGTTGGCACTTTCATATAACAAAAACTTGAAGAAAATTCTCCAAGTTCATATTTTTATCTTTAGCTAATCATCCAATCCATTTCATCTTCATCGTAGAATGATTCATATTCATCTCTAATATCATCAAAAATTTGACTATCAATTCTTTCTTTAACCAGCGATAATGCTTTCACATAGAAATCAGCACCATTTCTAATTTCTTTTTCGTAACCTTTTTCGGCATGTTTCAGAAATAGATAAGCTGCTTCAACATCAGTTTTCATTAAGCCACCAGGCATAAGTTCTCTACCTAGTGCAAAGCAAAGACTAGGATATTCTTCCAGTTCTTCACAACAAACAAGATCATCCCAACTGTCACTCAATAAAATACAAGCAGCTTTATTATAGTAATAGATTGATAATTCAGAGT
>OIWM01002812.1_pt1 | contig 13644 bp, 13 predicted proteins | sample 1587451 | NCBI WGS metagenome assembly OIWM01 (sample SAMEA3888907, study PRJEB22519) | human gut metagenome | biome: human gut; feature: human-associated habitat; material: faeces | place: Denmark | collected 2011
TTTAAAGACCGTTGTGACAAGTGTATTGCTGCATGTAGTGGTGAATATCCTCACGAAATACAGATTACACCAACGCACAGCGTAGCATGTTATAGATACTATGAAGAAAATAAGGAGGAAAGCAAATGAGTGAAAAGGAAAATTCAGTAAAAATTGATACAGACTTTACACCAGTTGAATATGATCCTCAATATATTCTAATGGTAAACAACTTGAAGAAATATTTCCCAATTAAAAAGGGATTTATTTCACACACAGTTGGACATGTAAAAGCTGTTGATGGTGTTACTTTCAACTTAAAACGTGGAACAACTATGGGACTTGTTGGTGAATCTGGTTGTGGTAAAACAACAACAGGTAGAACAATTCTTCGTTTATCTGGAGAAAAAACAGCAGGCCAAGTTCTTTTCAATGGTAAAGAAGTATACGATTTATCAAATAAAGAATTACGTGATTTACGTACTAAGATGCAAATCATCTTCCAGGATCCATTCTCTTCATTACAACCAAGAATGCCAGTAGGCGAAATTATTGGTGAAGCTGTTAGAGAACATCATCTTGTAAGTAAAGCAGAATACAATGATTACATTGATAAAGTAATGGACGATTGTGGACTTCAATCTTTCCAAAAAGATCGTTATCCACATGAATTCTCTGGTGGACAAAGACAAAGAATCTGTATCGCCAGAGCTTTAGCTCTAAACCCAGAATTTGTTGTATGTGATGAACCTGTATCTGCTCTAGACGTATCAATTCAAGCTCAAATTATTAACTTATTAAAAGAATTACAAGAAAAGAGAAACTTAACTTACTTGTTTATTTCTCACGACTTATCTGTCGTAGAACATATCAGTGATTCAGTTGGTGTTATGTATTTAGGAAATTTAGTTGAATATGGAACTACAGAAGAAATTTACAACAATCCATTACATCCTTATACACAAGCATTATTCTCTGCAATTCCTATACCAGATCCTACAAGCAAGATGAACAGAATTGTATTAGAAGGTAGTATTCCTTCTCCTGCTAATCCTCCAAAAGGATGCAAGTTCCATACAAGATGTTCTAAGTGCTCAGAAATCTGTAAACATAAAGCACCAGTTCAAAAAGAAATTGAACCAGGTCATTATGTAGTATGTCATTTATATGACCATATGAAGGATATAAATGAAAAATAAAAATAAAGAATTTGAAGATGATGGTCACACAATTGTAGACATGTCTCAAGTTGAGCGACCTAATCTCTTCTCATTTCGTAGTAACGATACAGCTAATCATGAAATGAAAAGTAAGAGAAGCAGCGATAACTATTCTTATAGTAAAGAAGAACGAAGATGGGCCATATTTGGTGCATTAAAAGCTTCAATGCTTATTGGACTTGCATATATTGTTGTATTAGGTTTAGTTGTATTATTACTTGTGTTATATTTCAATAAAGGGTAAGAACTTTGGTTCTTACCCTTTTAAGAAAGAATGAACAATGTTTGACTAACAATAAAGATAATTATGAATAATATTATTGATGGTGAAGTAAGGAATATTTTCCATAACTTAGATTCTGTAGCACCATAGCGAATAATATTTGTACTGACGCTTTTATTGACAATAATCACAACACACATAATATAGATGAATACTACAAGTAAAGTTGTCACTAATATTAATTCAGGAGGCATAATGTCAATTAACCATACAAATAGATGGATAAATATTGAAGATAAGATTGTAATTCGTATTGAGTGATATTTTAAGGCAATTAATGATAGATACCAGCCAATAAAGAAAGCAGGTATTGCAGAAGGTAGATTACCTTGAATAAGAGCGAACAAGAATGCTGAAGCTAATACTCCAAAATATCTACCGAAGTGTCCAAGTTGTCTTTGAACAATTGCTCTAAATATAATTTCATCAGTAATTGGTTTTAAAATAACAAAGAAGAAAAAGTAAACGATGTTTTTTAATATGTTGCTAACGGTACTAAAACTCCCAACAAATGCATATTTTGCAATTCTAGCACTTGTAAAAAGTGAAAACATAGATGTTATGGCATTTGTTAATAACATTATGCCTAAACCTAAAATGACATAAGAAAATATTCTAGATAACGGTAAATCTGATTTAAGCCAATAATCTTTTAGATTTAACTTTAATTTCTTCTTAGCAATAGCCATAAAGAGTATTGTAAATAATACGGTGGATGATATTGAAATCGCTAGAGCAACTAATTCAATATTTTGTGGTCTATATTCTTTTGGAATATAGGCGATACCAAATCTTAGAAAAGTGAACAAGAAAAAGAATATTGCTAAAGGATAACCAAAGCAATTGATTTGCTGTTTCGCTTCCTGAACGGTAATAACTTTTATTTCATTTTGTGACATACAAATACCTATTATACAAGAGTTATAGGGTTCTAGAAACCATATTTTTGAAATAATGTATCTGCTAAATGAATATATTCTTCTAAATTTATATTTATTTTAGAATGAGATTTCGAATAAATATCTGCAAGATTACCATGCATATAAACACCCATACAAAGAGAGGTAAATATATCTCTTTGTTTTAATAATGTGCCAGCTAATATACCAGTTAATAAATCACCACTGCCTGCTGTTGCTAGAGCAGGGTTACCAGACTCATTAATATATAAGTCTTTTTGTGGAGAAGTAATAATTGTATTTGCTCCTTTTAAAATAACAAAACATTGGTTTTCTTTAGCAAAATTTGTAACAGTTTCTATGCGATTATTTTTTATTTCTTCCATGCTTAAATGAGATACAGCACTAAATTCACCAATATGAGGAGTTAAAATAACTTCCTTTTTTGCATATTTAAGAATGAATAGATTTTCTTTTAATAATTGAATCGCTTCTGCATCAAATATGATAGGACAGTTGGCTTTTTCAATAATTAAATTAAGTATTGCCTGTTTATGAGGCATATTTGTTGCTCCACTACCAAAAGCGATAACTTTTGCATGCTCTATTGCTGAAGTTAATTTATCTAAATAATTGTAATCATTAAATGGTAAATATACGGGATATAAGAATTTACCAGCTAAAATAGGATATATTTCATCAGGTAATCCTACTTCTATATAATTAGCGCCCATACTTCTAGCACCAATAATATTAAAACCGACTGCACCAGCCATACCGTAACTGCCACCAATGAGTAATGCTTTACCATAAGTTCCTTTATAATCATTAGTTTCTTGTTTTGGATAGTTTTCAAAAAATAAAGCTTCATTCATTTCTTTATATGTATTTACGTTAGTGTGTATTGGCAAAGGTACAAGTTTAATTTTGTTGGATAGTTTTAATTCTTTGTTTAATGCATGAACAGGTTTATAAAAACCTAGAGAATAAGTAATATTTGCATGAAGGGTACAGGAATCATATTTACCAGTATCACTTTCAGCTCCACTATTGATATCAATACTGAAAACTTTTAGGTTTAATGTTTGAATCTTAATAAATATAGTTTTTATTTGATCAGGTAATTCATCATGAAAACTAAAGCCAAATAAAGCATCAACTATAACAGTTGTATTTTTTAAAGCGTCATCTAATTCTTCATTAGAAAGAACAGGATATTCAAATTCTGTATATATATTTTTCGCTTGAACACTTTTTGGGGCTGAATAAGGAAAAGCGATATGTACATCATAATGATTTTTACAAAGATACTGACACAAAACCATTCCATCAGCACCATTATTACCGCAACCTGCTAAAATCAAGATTTTATCTGTTTCCTCAAGATCTTCAGTCATTGAATAAAATAAGTTTTTACCAGCTGTTTGAATTAACTCATATTCAGATAGATTTGAATTAGTTTCAGCTACTTTTATTTCTTTACTTGTTAGTATCATAATCATTTTCCTTCTTTTTTATTATTTGAATTAATTCTTTAACAAATTGTGAGTGAACATTATGCTGGAAAGCAAACAGGATTTCTGTTTCTAACGCTGTTTCATCAATATATGAAACATATTTGTCTTTGCATAAAGGAACCATAGACTCAGGTAATATTGCACAAGCTTTCGTTTGATTTAATAAAGCAACGCTTGTTCTTCCATCATTACATACACTGAATACATCTGGTTCAATATTCAAGTTAGAAAAAGCTTTTAATATAAATGAATAATATCTTCGATATACAATAAGTGGATGGGTAGCTAACTCTTTTAGAGCTATTGTGTCTTTTAAAGAAACAGAACTTACCGCAATCATTTTTTCTTTTTTTAAAGAAATAGATTGCATATTACCTAATGTTACAGGTGTTCTTATACAAGCTGCTTCAATGGCTCCATTTTTTAATAAATCAACTAGAGTAAATGTATCGTCATCATATATTTCAAAATGAAGATTAGGGTATTTTTTATATAATTCTTTTAGATAAGGTAAAAAGAAAGATACTGTAGTTGGAGTAATGCCAATATGGAAAGCTCTCTTTTTGTTAATATCGGATATTTCATCTGTAGTTGCTTTACATAATGCCAAGATACCTTGGGCTCTTTTATAAAATATTTTTCCTGATTCAGTTAACGTAATATGTCTGCTGTCCCTAAGAAATAGAGTTGTTCCTAGTTCTTCCTCAAGATTTTTAATTTGTATACTGAGAGGAGGTTGTGACATATGTAATAACTTTGCAGCAGAAGATATACTTCCTGCATCTGCTATCGTAATAAAATATTCCATTTGTTTTAAATCCATAGATTCACCTTTTATTTATATTCATTGCAATTGTTTCCTAGAACTGATATGATATTTACGCTGTCAATTTGCCCGCGTGATGGAATTGGTAGACGTAGGGGACTCAAAATCCCCCGGTAGCGATACCGTGTCGGTTCGAGTCCGACCGTGGGCACCATGTTATAGATAACCGCTAATTTTAGCGGTTTTTATTTTATATCATTAGTTTAGCATTGAATTTGATGGATAGTGTAATTTTAGAAATGAATGTTGTTTGATTTTTCATATATACTGTGATTTATCAAATTCATTGTCGTGATAGAATGAATAAAGAATAATGGAGGCTATATGAAAACAGCTAAGATTGATTTGCACTTGCATTTAGATGGATCATTATATTTACCATGGGCTTATGAAACAGCCATAAAAAGAGGTATAGTTCCAAGTGACTATACATTTGAAGAATATTATGAGAGATATTATCAAAAGAATTTTAAAGATAGAACAGAAAGTATAAAGAAATTTGATTTTCCAGTATCAATTTTACAAACAAAAGAAGATATCAGTGATGCAGTATATTATTTAGTTCGTACACTGCATGAGCAGGAAATGATATATGCAGAAATACGTTTTGCTACACAACAACATACACAATGTGGTTTAACGCAAAAAGAAGCGATGCTTGCGGCAATAGATGGAATGCATAGAGCTGAAATAGATTTTCCTGATGTAATCGTTCGCTTGATTAACTGTATGATGCATAAAGGTGAAGATGCTCATGCTAACTATGAAGCGAATTTAGAGACTATTGAAGTTGTAAGAGAATTAATGGGACAGGGTGTTGTTGGTTTAGATTTAGCAGGGTATGAGAATAATGGTGATTTCTTACTTTATGCACCATTATTTGAAAAAGCGAGAGAATACCATATTCCTTATACAATACATGCTGGTGAAATGGGAATAGGAAAGCATGTATTAGACGCATTAGAAATGAAAGCACATCGTATAGGTCATGGTGTAAATGCAGTGCAGGATGAAAGTTATTTAAAGGCAGTTGTTGATTCACAAATTCCTTTAGAAGTTTGTCCATCATCAAATACCAAATATGATTTTAACTATGTTCGTCATCCAGTAAAGGAATTGATTAGAAAAGGTGCAAAAGTAACAATCAATTCTGATAATATGGTTTATGCAAAGACATCTGTTCATCATGAGCACGAAATGCTTAGACAACTCGGTATTACGGTAGATGAATTAAAACAATGTACATTAAATGCAGTAGATGCAGCTTTCTGTGATGAAGAAACTAAAAATATTATCCGTCAAAAATTACAGGAAGAATGGAAGTAAATGAATAATAGAAAAGGCAGATTATTTTATGCAGGAAATAAAATGTCCAAATTGTGGTCAAGTATTTAAAATCGATGAGTCAAATTATGATTCAATTGTTCGTCAAATTCGAAATCATGAATTTGATAAAGAAGTTAAAGAAAAACTTGATGCGGCTATTTCTTTAGAAAAGAAAGATGCTGAATTACTGTTATCAGATAAGATGAATGAAAAAGATAAAATCATTGCTTCTTTAAGACAAGAAATTGAAGCATCAAAAAACAATGAAACACAAAAAATAGAAAATGCAATATCAAAGCAAAAAGATATTATTGCACAAAAAGAAATAGAGATTACGAAATTAAAAGGCGATTTAAATCTCAAAGAAAATAGCTTGAATAAAGAAAAAGAACAGGCTCTTGCGGATAAAGATAAAGAAATTCTTCAATTGAATTCAAAGCTTGAAATGAAGAATCAGGAGTTTGAGATTAAAGAAAACGGCATACGTACAGAGTATGAAACTCTATTAAAACGAAAGCAGGAAGAAGTCGATTTTTACAAAGATTTTAAAGCAAAACAATCTACTAAAGCTATTGGTGAATCACTTGAAGTATATTGTTCAAACGAATTCAATAAAATACGTAATTTAGCATTTCCTTTAGCATATTTTGAAAAAGATAATACTGTTTCTAAAGAATCAGGTTCAAAAGGAGATTTTATATTTAGGGATTATGATACTGAAGGAACAGAATATGTATCAATTATGTTTGAAATGAAAAATGAAGCAGATTTAACAAGTACAAAACATAAAAATGAAGATTTCTTAAAAGAACTGGATAAAGATCGTAATGAGAAAAAATGTGAATATGCAGTACTTGTTTCGATGCTTGAAGCTGATAATGAACTATATAACAGTGGAATAGTAAATGTGTCACATAAGTATCCAAAAATGTATATTGTTCGTCCACAGTTTTTCTTGCCGATAATATCACTTATTAGAGATGGAGCATATTCTTCATTAAACTATAAAAAAGAACTGGCTCTTGTAAAATCTCAAGATTTGGATTTGGAACATTTTGAAGATAATCTGGAGACATTTAAATCAGGATTCAGTGCAAACTATGAGCGTGCTAAAGCTAAATTTACAACAGCGATTGATGAAATTGATAAATCTATTCAACATTTACAAAAGATTAAAGATGCATTGCAGTCTTCTGATAATCAACTACGATTGGCAAATAATAAAGTACAGGATTTAACGATAAAGAAGATTACGAAAAATGCACCAAGTATAAAAGAAAAATTAGAAGAAATAAGAGAAAGTAAGGAATAAGACAATGGGATGTACAACTATATTAGTAGGAAAAAAAGCAAGCTATGATGGTTCAACCATGATTGCAAGAAACGATGATTCAAGTAATGGTAAATTTACAGCTAAAAAATTACAGGTAATTCATCCAGAAGATATGCCAAGAATTTATAAATCAGGTCTTTCAAAATTTGAAGTAGAATTGCCTGAAAATCCGCTTCAATATACAGCTATGCCTAATGCTGTAGAAGGAGATGGAATGTGGGCTGCAGCTGGCGTAAACAAAGAAAATATTGGTATGACAGCTACAGAAACAATTACTTCTAATGCCAGGGTCTTGGGTGCTGATCCTCTTGTTAAAGATGGTTTTGGTGAAGAAGATATTGTTGTGATTACATTACCTTATATTCATAGTGCAAAAGAAGGAGTAAAAAGATTAGGCTTATTACTTGAACAATTTGGAACTTATGAATCTAACGGAATTGCCTTTTCAGATGTAGATAGTATCTGGTATATGGAAACAATAGGTGGTCATCATTGGATTGCTAGAAAAGTACCAGATGACAGTTATGTAATGATGCCAAATCAATTTGGTATAGATGAATTTGATTTTGAAGATGCTTATTCTAATGAAAACGAATATATGTGTTCCAAAGATTTAAAGGAATTTATAGAAGAAAATCATTTGAATTTATCACAAGATGATCATTTTAATCCTCGTTATGCTTTTGGCTCTCATTCGGATTCAGATCATGTCTATAACTCGCCACGTGCATGGTATATAGGAAGATATTTTAATCCTGCTACTTATGACTGGGATAATCCTCATGGAAAATATTCACCTGAGAGTGATGAATTACCTTGGTGTTTAGTGCCTGAAAAGAAAATTACACCAAGTGATGTTAAATATATTTTGTCTTCACATTATCAAGGTACACCATATGATCCATATGGAAAAAGCACAGAAAGTAGTTTAAAAGGAAAATATAGAACAATTGGTATTAACCGTACTGACTTTGTGGCTTTAATTCAATTGAATGGTCATAAGATTAAAGAATGTCAGGCTATTGAGTGGATAGCTGAAGGATCAAATGTGTTCAATACAATGGTTCCATTATTTGCACATATGAATACAGCTCCAGAATATTTAGCCAATACAACAAAAGATGTATCTACGGATAATTTCTATTGGGCAAGTCGTTTGATTGGAGCTTTGGCAGATGCTTCATATGGTAATTCAATCACCGAGATTGACCGTTATCAGCTTGCGGTTGAAGCAAAGGGAAATGCAATAGTAAAAAAATATGAAAAATTAATTGAAGATGCACAAGATAAAGATGAAGCAATTCAATCAGCAAATGAAGAAATAGTAGAAATGCTAAAACAAGAAACAAATAAAGTATTAAATAAGGTACTTTATATAAGAAGTTTAGGAATGAAAAATGCCTTCAACAGAAGCGATAATTGAGGTTGAGTATGAAATCACAGATTTATTCAATGCAGAGTATTGAGGATGCAAAGATTTGCTTAGAAGCAGGGGCTGATAGAATTGGTGTCCTTGCGTCAGAAAGATGTGGAGAATTTCCATGCGAAGTTAAAGAAAAGGATGCTTATGAAATCTTTAGATTACTTGATGGTAAATGTACAAGTATTTTAATCAGTGTTGGTCGTAATGAAGAAGAAATATTTCATCAATTAGAGTATTTAAGACCTAATGTATTACATCTTTGTGCAAACTATACAGGTAGTTCAAGTTTTAGAGAACATATGAGAGAAAAATTTCCAGATATTGAATTAATGGAAGCAGTAGGTATTACAACAAGAGAAGAATCAATAAAAGAAGCGTTAAGAGTCGCTGAATATGCAGATTATCTTCTTTTAGACAGCGTTAGTGCTACTGTTAAAGGAATTGGAGCAGCTGGCGTTACACATGATTGGTCCATTGATAAAGAAATCATCGATTTAGTATCTATCCCTGTTATCGTTGCAGGAGGACTTGGCCCAGAAAATGTCAAAGAAGCGATGGATGAATTACATCCTTGGGGTGTAGATTCGCTAACCAAAACAAGTATTTTAAAGGATGGAAAAATCGTTGCAAAAGATAAAGAAAAAGTAAATGAATTTTGTCGTATTGTTAAGGAAGAAGCACTATGAAAATTTTGTGCATTGGTGATTTAAACGCTGATTTATTACTTCCTTATGGAGAAGCGAAAAGAAAAGTACAAAATAAGAATATTGATCAATCCAAACCAAGTGAAGTGGCTTTTCAAGGTGGAGGTTCTGTGGCCAATACCGCGAGAATATTAGGAAAGCTTGAACAAAATCCATATTTTGTGACGGATTTATGCGATGACAGTATTGGTTCTTTTTTGAAAGAAGAAATGGAACAAATGGGCGTAGACATGTCTTTATCTGTTTTAGGAAATAATAAGGCAATAGTATGTATTGCAGTTGTTGAAGAAGATGGCGATAGAATTATATTTCCTTGGTTGCCACCACAAGCAACATTACCTAGATTTTCTAAACATAGTTTTGAAAAAATACCCATGGATGACTATCTTATTTTTACTGGTGGAATGGTATTGAATAATGATACTGAAACAATGCAGGAAATATATAACTTTATTAAGACATTAAAAGATAATACTCATTCAAAGTTTATGTTTGACTTGAATATGCGTAAAGAAACATATGGTTTGAGTGATGAAAGAAAACATTATTATCATCTTTATACTAGTCTTGCAGATATTATTGTTGGTTCGGGAGAAGAGGAATTTTTACCTTTAACAGAAAAGAATACAATGTCTGAAGCTTTGCATTTCTTTGATGAAAATAAAGTGATTATTGCAAGAAATGGTTCTAAACCAGTTAGTGTATTAACTTCTGGAAAAGAATTTACAATAGAATGTGAAAAAGTTAAGCCAATTCACACCATTGGTGCTGGTGATACATTTAATGGTGTATTTATTTATGCTTATTTAAATGGCTGTTCTATTGAAGAATGTGTTCGTAAAGCAAATTATGGTGCTGGATACATGATATCTCATAGAGGGTATTTACTTTTACCGGATGATATAAAATAATGGAGATATTTATGGGTATTCTGGATAATTTTGATATTCCTTTTTCAACATATGGTTCTTATCTTTCTTTTCACTATTATGATGAAACATATATGAATGCACCAGATATCGGTAATTTTCCAGTGCCAAAACCATATCAAAAAGGATTCACATTAAGGACGAATCGATATGCGGTAATGGATTCATTTATATGCTGCTTTATTCCGTGTGATGAAAATGGAGAATGTGAATATAAACTTGAAAGAAATTATGTAGAAACGAAATTGATTACGAAAAAGGGAAATATCTCATTCTGTTTTGCAAATGAAGATACTTTTCTTATTCAAACAGATCCAGGACTTTCTTTAAAAATTGATTTTACGGCTCATAATAAGCTTTTTCAACATGGTTATGAACTTCCTGATGGTCGATTTATTGTGGAGTGTTTTAAAAATGACTGTCGTTTTCTCATTGATATTCAAAATGGTAAAGGATCATTAGTACAGAATTGGCATACAGATCATACTGATTCATTAGTTTTACAAGTTGAAGGAAAAGAAGGAATTCTACTTAGTGTACATGAAACAGTTACGGATTTTTCACTTACACAAGTTAAGTATGATTATGATGAAGAATTAAATGAAGCAAAGCTAAAATTTAATCAAATGATTAACAGCTATTCAATAGATGTAACTAACGAAGTAGATTTAGCAGCTGTATATTTGAATTATTCTTGCACTGTAAAACCTGAAGGAAATCTTAAGAGATATGCAATGTTAATGTCAAAGAATTTCATGAACAGGGTATGGAGCTGGGATCATGCGTTTAATGCCTGGGCTTTAAGCTATAAAGATCCAGTTAAAGCATGGGATCAGTTCATGATTATGTTTGATTACCAACTGTCTAATGGCAGAATACCAGACGATGTCAGCGACTCTGAAATTAATTATGTATATTGTAAGCCGCCAGTACATGGATGGATTCTTTCAAAAATACGTAAGCATATGGAATTATCAAAAGAACAACTTGTAGAAGCATATGACAAATTATCTAAGTGGACAAAGTGGTGGTTAACGTGTCGTGATATGAATCATGATGGAATTTATGAATATACGCATGGTAATGATTCAGGTTGGGATAATGCATCAGCGTTTGATTTACTTCCACCAGTAGATAGCCCTGACTTACAGGCACTATTAGTACTGCAGATGAGAGAGTGAGCAAATCTAGCAAAAGAATTAGGTAAGTTAAGTGAAGAAACCAAATGGAAAGAAAAAGCAACACAATTAAAAGACAAGGCTTTACAAGAGCTAATTGTGAACGATAGACCGGTTTCTAGAAGAACATTTTCTAAAGAAGTAATTGAAAAAGGATGTCTGCTGCCATATTACATACTTTTATTTGGTGAAGAAATTGATATGAATTTAAGAGAAACAATGATTCAAGATTTAGAAGATCATTTTTTGACAGAACATGGACTTGCAACAGAAATGCTATCATCCATAAAATATGAAGAAGACGGATATTTTAGAGGACCAATCTGGGCCTCTTGTACGATGATTATGCTTGAAGCGTTAGAAAGATGTCATCATGATGAACTTGTAAAGAAAATAGCGGAATCTTTTTTGGATATGGTCAGTAAAAATGGTTTTGCAGAAAATTTCAATGCATTAACAGGTAAAGCACTAAGAGACAGAGCATACAGTTGGACATCAAGTATTTATCTCGTTATCAAAAATGAGTATTCTTGTAAAAATGCATAAAGCAAAATCTCTATTGAATTCATATATCAATTTCAATATAATTCAATCTGTATGTCTAAATAATGGGGGATTAATATGGATAGAGAACAAATGGCGATTCGAAACAAATTAATTACATTTTTGGTAGTTTCATTTGTATTTGGATGGGCATTACAATTTTTAGCATTTTCATTTGCAGCAAAAGAACAGGAAGAATTAAGTGAAGTAATTGTTATTATTAGTTCATTTGCACCTCTTCTTGGTGTAATTTTGGCACAACATTTTCACATGGAAACAAAATCATGTGGAATCCGCTGGTCTTTACCAGAAGGTAAAGATACAAAATATGTTGTATTAGCATGGGTATTACCATTAGTATTAGCTTTCTTAGGTGCAGCTTTATATTTTGTGATTTTCCCGGGTAATTACGATCCACAATTTCACTATCTTCATACAGAAACTGGAGCTATCAAAATTTCAGCATTTATTCAAGTAATACTGATTGGACCATTAATTTCAGCAATTGAAGGTATTGGTGGTGAAATTGGCTGGCACTCTTATTTCATTCCTTTATTAGAAAAGAAACAAGGGGTATATAAAGCAATGATTATTTGTGGTGTTGTATGGGGTATTTGGTATGCACCATTAATTATTCATGGACATGATTTTGGTGTTGGATATGCTGGTGCTCCATGGACTGGAATATTAACATTATGTGTATATTTCACATTGTTAAGTATGTTCTTTACATGGCTTCATATGAAAACAGAAACAATTTATGTGCCAGGGCTGGCTCATGGTACATTTGCAACAGTAGAACAATTTGCTCTACAATTCACAATGCATTATCCAAAAGGACACATTTTAGGACCATCTTTACCAGGAGTTGTTTCAATGATTCCTTTATTTATCTTTATTATCTATTTATGCAAAAAAGAAGCTTTTAAAGAAGAGGAAATTGAAGAATGAGTGTCTATCTAAACTATGCAGTTGAACTAAGAAAAGACTTAGATGTGCATCATAATTGTGCAGAAACTGTAGTATTAGCTTTTAAAGATGTTACAGGTATTTCCGAAGATATCATTACGCGTATTACTTCCAATTTTGGAAAAGGCATGAAAATGGGTTCCACATGCGGATGTCTTACAGGCTGTTTTATGGTTCTTGGGTTACTTGGAATTGATGATCAGCAGACAATCAGTCAATTTGTTTTAGATTTCAAGAGAAACCATGATGGCGCTGTAAACTGTGGTGAATTACTTCGCCAGAGTCATGCCCTTGGTATTGAACGTAAAGCACATTGCGATAAGCTTGTTTTTGAAACTGTAGAATACCTGGAAAAATTCTTAAGAGAAAGAGGATTAATTTAGTAGTACAGTATCAAGCTCTTTGATGATTTGATTGGAGGTAGATACTATTGTATCAATGGATTCTTTGAATTCATTTAAATCTTTCGTTTTACATGAATTCAAAGAATCCATTGATACAATAGAATCTACCTC
>OIWM01002815.1_pt1 | contig 13630 bp, 19 predicted proteins | sample 1587451 | NCBI WGS metagenome assembly OIWM01 (sample SAMEA3888907, study PRJEB22519) | human gut metagenome | biome: human gut; feature: human-associated habitat; material: faeces | place: Denmark | collected 2011
ACCATATTGAAAAAACGTCGACAGGCTCGTACCCATTTTGGGTACGAGCCTGTTAAAGTTATTTAATGAGTTTAATTTAATAATGTACTGCAAGTTAATTGACACGTTGGAATAATTATTTGTGAAACAGGCAAACCCATGTAATCGCCACCTATACCATTATCGCCAATATTAAATGTAGATACATATAATTGTTTATGCTCTAAAGTTAATTTTAGAGGGAACGAAACATAATTTGACGAATAGCCTGTTAATGCGCAATAACATGGAACTGTGACGCTCGTTAATCCGTTATCGTTGCCAAATATAGATGTATCGTTAAAAGTTCCTATAAGATATCGTGTTTCGTCACCCTTAAATGTAAATGGATTATGTCGGAATGTATTTCTATCAATCTGTAAAGTTAAAACCCCACCGTTTCTTATTGCTATAAAACCACCTTTTTTATCTATTCTCCATCCGCTCGCAGCATCTAACGTTAATGCATCGGTGGTAGTAGGATTACAAGACCCATTTACTAGAGCTGTTGTACAGTAACCTCCCAACACATTATGTCCTTTTTCATTTGGGTGTATGCCGTCACTACTCATCTCATTGGTGTTGTGTAAAATATATTCACACCCACTTAAATAGTTTCCTGCTAAACGCCCACTTAATTCGTTATAAATACTTACACTATCAGCCCTCTGATTATAAGTTGAACTGTCAGTACTAAAACCAACATAACCTATACTAACCATGGCATTAGGGTAATTTGTTTTAACATAGCTGAAAAAATTTATCATACCTGTTTCAATATCTGATTTACTCCAACTATAGTCATTATATCCTCCTAAAACTATAATATCCGTAACGCTTTCCTTGTTAGCAATACTAGCATTTTTTAGTAATGTAAGAAAATTATTATTAGGGTTTGCAAACCCTGCGCCACCGTTAGCATATATATTAGCATTTTCGATTTTTAAATTGCTAATAATTTGTTTAACAAAAGTGTTGCTAATATTTCCATCAGCTGAGTAGCCTTGTGTGTAACTATCACCAATAAAAATATAACTTTTGTGGTGTAGTTTTGCCACTTTATCAGATAAAGTATTTAAATTATTATTAGTTTCTTCAATAGAGTCTCTTGCCGTACTGTCTTTTACGTTTACATCTGTACCAAGTATGTTAATTTTGTTAAAATCACTCATGTTAATTATCTCCTTATTTACACTATAGTCATCGTTGTGAATGGAATATCAAATATATGTTTATCCCCCCCGTCTACAATTGTTTCTTTTTTAAATATATTGTTTCTTCACTTTCAATATATATAGCGTCAATCATTAATTTATTAAAAAACTCATCTATCTTTTGAGATATTAATGCTTCAAATCCATCATTAATATCGTCAATTATTTCATTCATTTTACTAGTTAATTTACATAAATTTTCATAATAACTTAATGAGTCGTCATATGCCAATGGCAATATTTTTTGACAACGATAATAAGGAATATTATCAATCTTATTCATTGTTTACCTCCTTAATATAAAGTAAAAAATAAATCTTTAAGTTTATCAATAATCATCATGTCAATGTTTAGAAATGTTTCTCTAAACTTTAGTAGCATTTCTGATTGGTTACCCTCGTAACCTAAAATTTTGTCAACATAACTGTCGCTTCTATTTCCTGTTCCTGTCTCAGTATCGCTAGTTTCACCGTTTAGAGTACTACTAGTGCCATCCGTACCGATATTATGTGTAGCGTTTGTTAAATAGTCATTGCTTTCAAGTCCCTTAATACCGCCCTGTGGTGTATCACTGTAATAACTCCATGTGTCAGTTGTACCGTCAGTCCTCGAATTACTACTATTAGTGCCATTTCTGTTAGTGGTTTTGGTTTCGCTTCCACTGCCTTCATGTGTAACACTTCTGTCCACACTAACTAATGGTTGAATTTTTAACAATTCGCTCTGATAAAGCTGATTATAATAAGGCATAATGTTTTTCATTTTATCACTTAAAAACAACTTCCATCTTCCTACAGTTTCACAGCATATCTCTCTTGTGTAGTAATGCCTTAAAATCTTCTTACAAAGTTCTGCTCGATATTGTTCGTCAAAAATAGGAAAGTCGCTAAAAATCTTGCTCCAAGACTTATCCAGTATATCTTCTATGTCATTAAACCCACTCGACTCTGTAAGCTTCGCACTTGTTTCACAAATAAATCTAACTTGTGTTGTATATTTACTCATCGTCATCCCCCTTCCTGTCATCATTCTGATTGAATACATCACGGAAATGACAGCTTATCTGAGTACCGAACATTCTGTTAATCTGCTCACAAGCCTGTTGCCTTGCAAATTCTCGAGAATATCTGTTAGCCATTACACCGCCTTGAAGCCTTTGCACTTCGTCCTTAATCATTCGTTCTTTTTTCTGAATACTAATGTTTGTTACACCTAGATAAGTTAGTGCTTCATTCCATAGATTAACCTTTAACTCATATAGCTTATCTGCCACATATGGTGCGCCAGTTGTAAACACACCAAATGAGCTTTCGTTACCATCCATGAAATCATTACTACCAAAAATAACGGGTTGATTACCATCATACGCCATATATGCATTTTGTAGAGCTAATTGTTGTTGTTCACTGCCCTTAATCAAAATCGGCGTTCTTTGAGCTTTGCAGTTAATATCAATACTTGCGTCAAGTTCGGCTAGTCTCTTAGCGTATATTTCCATCTTATCTTTACAGCACCAATGAGTCATATTATCCCATATAATAACACTATCACTTCTCCCACATACACGTTGATAGCCATTAGAAGCATACGCTCGTCTATCCAGTGGTATATTGTAAACGTCAAGTTGACCGCCAAGTACAGTTCTCAAGCATAGATTCCCCATGACTTCATCGTTAAAATACAGCATAGCTTTATTATCATACAGTCCAACTTCCATAAATCGTGCATCCACAGTGCTAGGAAGCCCATTCCATTCAAACGAGCTAATTGCTATTTCTGTAAATAAATCTAAGTATTGGTCAAAAGTGTAAAGCTGATAAAAAACGCTGTCACTAAATGAAGTGCGCTCTTTAGCTCGTTTTGCTTTTCTTGCTTTGCTCATTTTTATCTCCCTCCTTTCTAAACTGAATTATCAAGCGAATAATTACCTACTTCACTAGGATGCTTCCAAAAAGTTATTCCGCTATTAAAATAACTTTCAATCTGTGCTATGTCATCACTGGGTGCACCTCCTACTATTGTACAATCAACGGTTTTTGTATAATTCCAATGTGGTCTACTTGACACATTGGGTACTTTAGTTGTGTGACAAGCATACCCAAATACATCAAAATACTTATCAATAGCCTTAGCATACTCAGCAGTGATAGATTTTCGTTGAGCTTCAAAGCACACTTGTCCTTTACCAAAAAGTGCATTATTAGTGGCATAATTACCCTTTACATCATTAGCAGTAATACTAGCTGTGTAAGCACTTGTTAATATATTCTGCACACTACCCAGTGCTGAATTACTTGACTGTCCAGTAATCATCCCTGTAGCAGTTTGAACGGCCGATGGAATAGCGTTAATTGTAATCGGTACAGCGTTTTGAGCAACCCATGCGTTAAACGCGTCCACATTCCATGAACATAAAGGGAAGCTGTCAAGTGTAATTGTTTCTGTCATATCCATTCTGCCTGTGCCTGTGGTTTCTGTGGACTTGTATCGGTCAAGTCTTAGCACTTCTTGTATCGGCATCGTCATGTTACCAACTATGTTATAATAAGGTGTAAGATTTTCTGAAAATTCATAGCGTTGAATTAATGTCTGTCCACAGTTATTTCTTACTTCGTTGAAATTATAAGGGTAGGTGTAAAGCTTCATGTTTCGTGGCCTGTAACCGTTTATTGTGTCAGTATTACTAATTGGTTCACCAGTAACATTTATTGGGTTAGTATTTCCAGTAAATGTAATATTAACTCCTTCGTCTGTAACATTAACAGGAAGTATATCTGTAGGGCATGTGTAAAGAGCTAATATATTTTCAGGAGTAGTTAAGTACTGATTTAAAAAATTAGTGAGATTATTGCCACCTGTTTCTGTGTTAGCAAAAGCTTTTATTTGATAGCCACTATAAACACCGTCGTATAGATACCCCCCTGTTGTGGCAAGTAGTACCATGGTACAAGTACTTAAAGAGCCTAGCCCAATTAACTGAGCGTCACCGTTGTAAACATATTCGCCACATTCGACATTTTCAGGTAAGATATGCTCACCGATGTTATCGGTTAGACTATGCTCTCTTTCAACAAAACATTCTTTTACTTCAATGTCAAACCAGTAAGTTTGTAGAACATCAATTTGAAAACTTATCTCAGCGGTAACATTGTTAATATACTCAATCCCAGTCACAAACGCATAAAACCATCGAGTACTGAAAGACGAGTTTTGAAACATCATGTAATTGCAATTATATAACGTGTCTGCTGTAGCCTGTAAACGGCATTTACCTTTATTAACTCTGTTGTAAGTTACTTTATTAAAATGCTTTTTGGCTTTACTAATAAAATAATTTTCTTGTGTTTTCTTATCTGAAAAATAAATTGTGTGTTTCTGCTGAGTGGAAAGTGGTACTCCACTCAGCATGTACAACTCACTGTCTGGTACTATGTACATAATTCATCATCCTTTACTTAATGTGACTATATCACCTACAGCACTAGCGCCAGTGATTGTTGTACTACCTCTGTAGCTTGTTCCATCTAAACCAGCTTCAATAGTAATTTCTGTTTCAGATTTTGTTGACGGAATTACAATAGCACCATATTTCTGCACGGCAATACCCTCTTTTGTAAGAGCTTCGGTCTGTACAAAATTAACTGAATTAGGTGCAAGTGTAGCTGCGTCACCCTTCACATTAAGTGTAAAGATAGTACCAACCTCAGATATATCTTTTCCTGTGATTTCAACAGTAATTGTTTCAGGCTTGTTAATTGTAGCACTGTTGTCAACAAAAACGATTGCATTAGCGAATGGTGAGTAAGAAATAGTTTTCCAAACGTGCAACCAATAATTCCAATACAAACCACTACCTACACGTGTTTCGTCAAATTCGAATAAGTTGTCATAAACTTGAAACCACTCCTCATCAAGCAAAACTCCCTTAACATTTTTCATAAGTGCAAGCTCGTTTGTAGTTACTTCTTCGAGACCTGTAGACTCTTTTCTTATCGCTTCAAATCTTTCATTGTCAAACGTCGTGAAATCGTCAATAAGGTGAAGTTTACCGATGAAATCTGCTTTATTCATATTAAAAGCACTGGCAAGAACTTCAACGTCAAATTTAGCATTGAAATCAGCATCCATAAAAATACACTGTTTATCAATAGGTGTGTTGTTCTGTACATGAGTCTCATTAAATCGCCCTGTCATGTCAATAGGGAGTAAATTTGATTTTCCTCTAAAAGCTACAGCCACACTATTCATGTCAGTAGTATCAATAGGCTGTGGATATACTTTACCATGAGAAATTGCTTTGATAAGCAGATACTTAAAAAGTAAGTATTCGTCATATTCAGCCGACTGATAAACTTGCTCAATAATTGATGTAATAAGGTTAGTAACACCGTCAGCAGATGTAAAAGCTCTTTTTAAAGTCTGTTTCTCAATAGTAATTGGGTACATTACTTTCCAATTAGTTATGTGAAAGACTGACTGAACATTAGGAAGAGTACGTTTAAATTCTCTACTAGCACCCTTTTCAGGGTCATATTTTACAGCTCTGATAATACCAACAAAAATGTTCTCTACAGTCTCGCCAAATTCAAGATAGCCTTTCTTGAGGTGCTTATAAGGGTTGTTAAAAGTTGCACTCTGCATACGCACCAACGCAATTCTATTAATTAAAGCGTTGATAAATTCGTTGGAGTGTGTCGGATTTCCATAAAGGATTTCTCCAACCTTTGGAATGTCCTGCTCCTTCTCTATTATTGGTATATCTTTTTGATAAGCATATGATGCATTATTTCTGATAACATTAAGAATATCAATTGAGCGTGCATCAAGTTTCGTTTTAGCAATTATTCTAGCCATTAATCTTCCTCCTCTTCAAATAAATCCTCGAAAGAGTTGTACTCTTTCTCTTCCTCCTCGTGTTCTGTCAGTGTGTCTAGTTCATCTTCCTTTTTTTCAAGAAAACGTGAAATATATTTGTCTCTCCACATTTTGTCGTTTTCCTCGAATTTCTGTCTCCACTCGTCATCATCGGACGAGTCAATTGAGTCGGATATGTCCTCAATAATCTCAATTGTTTCGTCATCCGTCCTATCACCGACATATTTTCTTACTTTTTCAATAAGTTCGTCTCTTGTTAATCTTGCCATTATCATTCTCCTTCCTTAAAAACGTCTGCGCATCATCATATAAATAGGTAAGTGCCTTTTTGTTGATGGTGTAGGTGTGGGGGGTAAAGGTGTACCACTAAGATACTCGTACCAATTCTTTCCATATTGTATTCTTTCATCAAGTGCTACAACACCAGCACGCTCACGTTCAAAGCAGTAAGCTTTAACTGCTTCTTCAACATCTGTTAGTTGAGAAAATTCTAAACCACTATAAGGATAACTTTTAGTTGGTTTCCACTGGTCGCCATATCCTTCAAGTACTTCGGCATTAATAAGCTGACACTGCAATTTGCCGTCTTTCCAATCCTTACCTTGAGCATTTGCGTAGTCAGTGAGGTTTGAGGATGGCGTCCACTGAATAAGACCCCATCCACTAGATACACTTACTGTTTCTTTTAGCCCGGGGTTTAAGGTACTTTCTCTCTGAACATTTCCGAGCATACCGCATATACTTTCAAGTGTGTATTTTCCAGTAAAATAAGCGTTAAACTCTACAGCGTTATTTTCCATCTGCGCCCTTGTCAGATACTTCCTAGTACCCTCAATAACTACCCATGCCATTAAATTACCTCAGTAAGAAGCGCTTTCCATGTGTTGTTGCCACACTCACCATCCTGCACAAGGTTGTGGTCTTTCTGAAAATTAATACATGCAGATACACAGCCTTTACCGTAGAGGGTATCAATTGAACCTGTATAATACCCTAACTTTGACATTAGTATTTCGAATACAGTAACATCGTTATTTTTACCACCTTTTTTCAATAAAGACATAGTTGTTAATTTCTCCTTTTTAAAATCAACAATTCTTTTAACAAGCACTAAGTCGTTTCGGTGAGAAATATTAGTAATTGAAACACCCTTACCCTTGTTTGTTTTTGTGTTTTTACTATTTCCTCTCGACTCAATCATTTGTGTACTGTTAATAGCAATTGCTATGTGGGTAATTCTCTTGGTTGATTTACCGAAATAAAGTAAATCAGCACTTTGAATATTTGTTACTGTTTCGCCTAACACTGAGTAGCCTTGTGCTGTAGTTCTTGGTACTTTCATGCCACACTTATTAAGTACAGAATATACAAAACCACTACAGTCATATCCACCCTCAGACTCAGACTCTCCACCCCATACATAGGGCTTTCCAAGATACGTTCTCGCTGTTGTTACAATATCACTACTTGTCATTAACATACACCTCACTATCAAGTTTATCACAAAGTTTTTGAAGCACGACTGTATTATTGTTGAGTGCTTCTGCAAACTTGCCTGTCTCTTCCTTATGTGCGTCATTAATTTTGTTAATGTAATAACACATAATTAAACACATTCCTATGGGAAAACCAAGCGTGGAAATTAATGTTGCTAAGTCATTAATCATAATAGTGACCTCCATTCTTTTTTTTTATTATAACATATTATCCACAAAATATCAACATTAATTTGACAAATTGTGGATAATTTGATATAATAAACTAAAGGAAGTGGATAAATGAAAGAAATAAAATACTATGATGGCACTAAGCTATTAAGCATGAAAGATATTAATGGGAATGTACCAGAAATTTATATATCAACATCAAATAGAAATGCAGGAAAAACAACATATTTTAACAGGTATCTAATTAATCGCTTTTTAAAATATAATGAGAAATTTTGTCTACTGTACAGATTTCAAGACGAGTTGAAGGACTCTGCCGACAAATTCTTTAAGGATATATACAACCTTTTTTTCTCAGCTTATACAATGAAAGCTGCACAAATTGGTAATAGTAAAATGTACGAGTTATTTTTATGCAGTGCATACGATGAAGAGGATGAGGGAAAATCCTGTGGTTATGCTGTAGCACTCAACTGTGCGGATAAAGTGAAAAAGTATTCGCACTATCTGAGCGATGTATCAAGAATACTTTTTGATGAATTTCAGTCTGAAACTAATCATTACTGCGCTGATGAAGTCACCAAATTTATTAGTATACACACGTCAATAGCAAGGGGAAACAACAGTCAGGTTAGATATGTTCCTGTAATAATGATTTCTAACGCTGTAACACTGTTAAACCCATATTATACAGCATTAGATATTACTGACAGACTAAGTTCAGATGTCAAATTTCTACGTGGTGATGGTTTTGTTCTTGAACAGGGATATAATGAAAGTGCTTCTAAGTTACAAGAAAACTCGCTTTTTAATAGAGCGTTCACCAAGTCCAATTATGTAGCTTATGCGTCACAAAATGTTTATCTAAATGACAACCACGCTTTCATCGAAAAAATGAGGGGGCAAAGTAGATATTTATGCACACTTAAATATAAGGGTGAAGAGTACGCTGTTAAAATGTTTGAAGAAGAAAGCATAGTATATTGTGACAAGAAGGTTGACCCTGATTTTAAACAAAGAATTTCAGTCACTACAGATGACCATAATATTAATTTTGTTATGCTTAAAAATAATGGATGGTTAATTGACTATATGAGGTACTTCTTTGATAGAGGTTGTTTTAGATTTTATTCACTTGACTGTAAAGAATGTATACTTAAAGCTCTAGCATATTATTAATGGTATCTGCGTTAGTTATTTTTGTAACATTGGTGTGAAAGGCTCTTTGAAATATAAGACACACATTTGTATTTGGGTGTATGCCTACCCATGCATTAAGAATTAACGTTATAGATATATTAAAGAGACAGAATTTATTCTGTCTCTTTTATGTTTCACGTGAAACATTATCGCATTTTATAATTTGTCTCCTGCAATACTATTCCTCCCCTTATTCTCACTGGCCGGAGTTTTCCATATACTTCTAACCCCTGTTTAAAATCAGCAAGCGTTCTCTTTGTTTTCAAAAATTCCTGCTGAATTGTGGGGTATTTCTCTAGTTCATCATCCGCCACCCCCTTCATTGATTTAAGAAATAAATTCTTACACCTATCAGGCATACCTGCACATTTTACATTATAGTATGGCTCATCAATTGGTTCTTCATCCTTATGCGTAACATGCTCAATATAAGTTTTCTGACGAACAAAAATAGCCTCATCCCAAAAGCTCTCGAGCTTCCAACAACAAAAATTAGAAGGGTGTATTTTTATTCCTTTAATATTTTTCTTTGTAGTGCAACAATGTATGCTATCCGTGTCAGAGTATACAAAATATTTGTAGTTTTGCTGTGCGGCTCGAATAGTAAAATTTCTCGCATAACTTGTTATAGCTGAACCTATCGGAATATACATAACTTTCTTTTCGTGTTCTTCAAATGTCGTAAAACCTAGTGAGCCATCGTCCTTCTCTCTTGCCACTTTAAAAGAGGATATATCCGAACTGCTAAGTTTTCCGTATAAGTTATTTAAAAAGAGTTTTGCTAGTGTTCGCCTTGCCCCTGTACTATTTTGCTTGATTTCCTTATACTTATTAATATACTCGTCAAAAATTCCTGTTATAGCTCTAAAATAACATCCATCCAATAACTCAAAATCTGCAAGATTGTAATGCTCTTGTAACAGTTCAAAATCGGTTTGAGTAAGTACCATTTCAACAATAGCTTTTTTAATATTTCCGTCAAAATCTTTGTACCATGTGCATACATTTCCTGTATCTTTATCAACTATATCAGATGTTTCAAGCATTTCAGTAGACTTATAGAAAAAGCTGCCTTTAATCTGTATAAATGGTAATTTATCTTCTTTCAAGTAAAAACGTGTGCGAATACGAACAAAATAATAATATTGGTCTGTAAGACATTTTGGCGGAATTTTACCTTTGAAAAAAACTGGTTGGCCGTATGGGTAATAATTTCCACTTTCTGAATGCATCATAGATGAGTACAAGCTATTAACATCTGCTGTGATACCCTCTCTGTAAATTCTGTTTTCACATCCTTTCTTTAGATAACACCAACCTCCCCTATATGAGTGTCTTATATACTCGTCAGCGTTTGAGTATTTATATTCAAGCGGGTTTAATTTAAACTGTGTTAAATCAGGGAAAAATGCTTGATAGTCTTGTTTGTCAACTGTAGCTTTAAATTCAGAGAGACAACATGAGCCGATAGTAAGTTTTAAGTGCCCATCTGCCTGCATGATTTCCAACGCTTCTTTAACTACTAGTACATCATTAGCAATATAACGTTTTTCGTCATCTGTAATTGAGCAACCTGCATATCTAAGACCCTTATACTCCATATTTAATTTACGGTGCTTTGTTTGAAAACTTTCCCCAATTTCTTCAACTGAAAACGGCAAGAGCTTCAAACTATCTCTAATCTCAATCAATGCATATGGTGTCTTGATAAGTATACTGTACCACTGCCCCATGTCTGAAATTGAATATACAAAGGATTTTGGCGTTAAATCTTTTTCTTTTAAAAAGTGTACGTCACTATCATTATTTGGGTTTACATAAAGTTTTTGTTCATATTTCAAATCTGCTAGTAAGAACGATAGCCAAAACGAACCATCAAACTTTAAGTTATGGTAATATATGCAAATATTCTGCTTTAAGTTATAAAGATAATTATAAGTCTCTCTAATAGAATGATGAATTTTAACATCCTCTGTGCCTAGCTCAACAACTGCTGAAGCCCACACCTCCGTGAATGTCTGTCCTTCATATACAGTGGTTTCAAAATCACCCACCATATATTTCATTTGCTTTTTCATATTTCTTCCCACGTTTCATCACTGGCTAATGCTTTATCAATTTCTGCCTGTTCTGCATCGCTTGGTAAATTGCCACTTATTAACGTATATAAATGCTGTACGGCTGTCCTTGATACAGCACTATTTGGATGATATTTAATTATAACTTCACAAGTTGATAAAAAATCCTCGCTTGCCTGTGCTATGGAATACAGAACAATGTCTGCGCCATACTGTTCAATTTGTGAGTTAAAAAGATTGTTTAACAAGTCTGCTGACTGTGATTGTTGAACACCCACGTTTGCTATCATGGACTGTACTTTATCCCATACTAATTTTGAAGCATGAAACATCTGTTGCCATTCCTTGTTAGACTTAATTCGATTATAATCCGCTTGGTCTTTTTTTCTTCTCTTAGTCTCCCATGCTTTCCTTGAAGCTTCTTGTCTTATTTCTCTTTTTCTCTGTTCAACTGTTATTGGTTGCCCTGTTACTGCACTGATGGCATAAGCCTTGTTATAAAGCTGTGCAGGTCTAATCTTTGACAGCCTTCTTATTGAGCCACTCGTAATAGTTTTTGGCCTTGGTGGTATAAGGTTGGGTTCAAACACATAACCTCTTTTTTCAGCGTTTCTAATAAATCGTTTAATTCGGTTTCGCTCCTTATTATATTCCTTTAAGAGCTGTGACTTCTTAGTTGTCTTACCCATACACTTTATCCCTCCTATGTTTATAAGTAAAGGGGGGTAAAACCCCCCTTATTAATAAATACTCTAAATAATTAAAGTACCATTAATTGGTAAAATTTTCTACCGCTATTGGATGTATTCTCGCATACCTCTATAATGGCATGTCCATCGTCTGATATAATATCCTCAAGCATAGATAACGTTTCATTAACAGTCTTAGAAATGCTTGTAAAAACTGCTCCGTCTTTATCAACAAGCACTGATACTGTTACAGGATTTCCGTCCTTGTCAGTATCAGTATATTCACCGACATTGATAACATCAATCTGTAATCCCTTCTCAATTTTCTGTGATGACGCCTTTGCGTTAAATAATTCTTTCTTTGATAACATGATATTAACCTCCTATTTTACTGTGCTGTGTCTGCTTTGTCTACTTTGTGTGTTTTTACTTCCTCTGCTTCTTCAATGTACTTGCTTAATGGCATACTGTATGTTTTTGTAACTGCCGTCTTGTCTGTGATTGCTGAGATTTTAAAAGTATCTGTCTCATACATGTTACGGATGTAATTAAATAGTTTTGCTTCATCCTTTGGGGTCTCACTCTCATAGACTGGATAAGTCTTAGTCATAGGCTCGCACGAAACTGTGTCAAGGCCTAATACTGTGATGTTTAGTGTTCTGATTGTTCTTGTTACGCTTGGTTTTCTCATTTTAATATCCTCCTTCTTTTTTGTAATGAGTTTGCTTTGTAACTTGTTGTAACTTGTTGTGACTTGTTGTAACATGCACCAATGATGCAAGGACTAGTGGGTGGGATTGCACCACCCTGTCAGCTTGATTACTGCTAGTCAAGTGTTATGTTGTATCTTCCTTACAAGTATTTTTTTTCAAAAACTAATAAATTTCAATGTAAAGTATACCGTTTTTTAATTCGTGAGCTTTAACAGGGCTATTGATATGTTGTAACAATTCACTAGTACGTAAACATTTTCCATTTTTAAATGCTTTTATTTTATAGCAAGGTAATACGTACATTAATTGTAATACATCAGACACCTTTGGTACTTCACTGTCAATATATTGACTAATCATCATTATCGCACACATAACAAATGTTACTATAACTAATCCTTCATATATGTTCATTTATTAACCCTCCGTTGTAATAAAAATTCGTTTCTAATAATGTCTACTAACTTAATCGTTCTTTCAAGTAAATCAGATGTAATAAAAATAACTTTGCCTTCATACAGCCGTTGACCTTTTTTCTGATACAATATCCAAATATGCATTACTGTCAAGGACTGTAAGCAATTCTTTAAACTTCATTTGACTTATCCCTCCATTCTTTCACCTCATCAATTATGATTTCTGCTAATGCTGTAGCCGTGAGATTGGTTTCAAGTAATCCAAAGGGTGCTTTAAATATGTGCTTATATCCATCAGCATATATAAAAAAGATTGTTGACGATATTGACGGTTCAATATAGATACTAACTCTACAATTACTAAACTTTGGCGATGACTGTATTAGCATTTTAACTACTTCTAAATATTGAGCGTGCATTACATATCCTCCCTTCTATCCTCTTAATAAACCCCTAAATAAATCTTTTATTATCATGATAAGTCCTTTCCTTTATCTTTAAATTGTTATTATAAGACCACTCCAAGAATTTAAAATATCTTTCTTGTCAATTATTGACACATTATCGTTTAAATGGATAAGTTTGAATATTTCTTTAACTGTCATGTTACTAACCTCCTTCATATGACAAAATAAACCACCAACCCTTCCCACCTTCCAACCATTAACAAGGTGCTGTGTCATCTCTGTTAGTCTGCCTACTTTACGCACACCCTTGTTTTTACAAGTATGCTTATCACTTACAATTGACTATTCGTCAG
>OIWM01002818.1_pt1 | contig 13622 bp, 13 predicted proteins | sample 1587451 | NCBI WGS metagenome assembly OIWM01 (sample SAMEA3888907, study PRJEB22519) | human gut metagenome | biome: human gut; feature: human-associated habitat; material: faeces | place: Denmark | collected 2011
TGGGATGCGGGAATACCGTGCGCTGAACGTCGCCGACGCGCATGTGTCTGTCGACCATCATTGCGCAGCCGTAGATTATCTCGGAGGCGTATGTGCCTATCATGTGAACGCCGAGAATGTCCTTGTGCTCGCGTCCGATTATCAGCTTGATAACACCGTTTCCGCCCTCGTTCTCTGCGATATATCTGCCGCTGAGCTTGAGCGTTACGGTCTTGACGATAACGTCCAGACCCTTAGCCTTTGCGCTCTCCTCGGTCTCGCCGACCGCAGCGACCTCGGGATTTGTATATATGACCGACGGAATGGCTGAGTAGTTTACGCTGTCGCGGATGCCGAGGATATTGTTGATGCAGACCTCGCCCTCGCGGTATGCGGTGTGTGCAAGCATCGAGCGACCGTTTACGTCGCCTGCCGCCCATACGCCCGCAACATTCGTCTGACCGCGGTCGTTCGTCACTATCGCGCCTCGCTCGGTAAGCACGCCGATGTTCTCCAGACCTATGCCCGCCGTCATTGCGCGCCGTCCGATAGAGATGAGCACCTTGTCTGCGGGTGCGCTGAGCTGCTTTCCGTCAAGCTCGTAGTTCACGCAGTCGGTGCCGACCGACGTGACCTTTGCGCCGAGCAGGAACTCAACGCCGCGCGCAGTGTATTCCTTGCGCAGCATCGAGGATATCTCGAGGTCGGTAGGCCCGCCGATATGGTCAAGCATCTCGATGACCGTCACATGACTGCCGATGCTGTTGAAATAGGAAGCCATCTCGAGTCCGATAACTCCGCCGCCGATAACGACGAGTCTGCCCGGGACCTCCTTCATATCAAGAATCTCGTGATTGGTGAGTCCGAAGCCGCTCTCGACCGACTCGCGCAGCCCGGGAATAGGCGGGACCGATGCGGTAGAGCCTGTGCAGATGAGCAGCTGACGTCCGACATACTCGCCGTCGCCCGCGCGGACAACAAAGCCCTCCGCGTCGCGGCGCAGTATCTCGCCCGCCTCGGTCACTACATCTATGCCCGCGCGCTTCAGCGTCGAGCCGATGCCGCCGACGAGCATCTTGACCACCTTATTCTTGCGCTCGATAACATAGCTGTGGTCTATCGAGGCGTCTCCGAGCTTTACGCCGTACTCGGCACAGTGCTTGGAGTAATCGAATATCTTAGCCGAATAGAGCAGCGTTTTTGTCGGAATACAGCCCTCGTTCAGGCATACACCGCCGAGCGCTCTCTTTTCGATAACGAGGGTCTTGAGTCCCCCATGTGCGGCGCGCTCCGCCGCATTATATCCGGCGGGACCTCCGCCGAGAATTATCAGATCATACATCTCCGTCTCCGTCCTTTCTCACTTAGCCATCAGAAGCCCGAAGTTCTCGAGACCGAGACAGAGCTCGCGCAGGAATCTCGCCGCCGGCGCGCCGTCGAGCGCGCGGTGGTCGAAGGTGAGCGACAGCCCCATAGCGTCATAGAAAACATCCTGACCGTCGACCGTCTTTACCCTGCGCGTGATCGTTCCTACGCCGAGGATACCGGTCTGCGGCGGATTGACAACGGGAGTAAAGCTCTCGATGCCCATCGAGCCGAGATTTGTGACGGTGAACGAGCCGCCGCGCAGCTTGTCGGGCGATATCGTACCTGCCTTAGCATCGGAAATGAGCGTCTTGGTCTGAGCCGAAAGCTCGTTGAGCGAGAGCGTATCGGCAGAGAAAACGGTGGGAACGAGCAGTCCGCGCGGCGTGTCGACCGCTACGCCGAGATTGACATGCGTAAAATAGCGCATGATATCCTGATCGTCAAGGTAGTTCGCATTGAGATCACGGTGACCGCGCAGTGTCTTTGCTACGGCATAGAGCACCATATCGTTGAGGGTGACATTGTTCATGCCGAGCGCCTCGCCCTTAGCCTTGAAGGCTGCGCGGAGCGACATTATCTTCGTTGCATCAAAGGATGCATTGAGTGTGAGCTGTGCCATATTCGAGAGCGATGCGTGCATGCTCTTTGCAATGACCTTGCGGATATTAGGCAGCTTTACATCCTCGTATTCGACCTCGGGTGCCGCAGCTGCCGCGGGCGCTGCCGCCGTCAGCTCCTCTGCCGCACTCGCACCGACATAGATACCGCGATCGAGCAGCGCGTTTATATCACGCTCGATTATTCTGCCCATCGGACCGGTCGGCTCCGCCTTTGAGATATCCGCGCCGGTGCGCTCCGCAAGATGACGTGCTCTGGGCGAGATACGTACAAAGCCGTCTCCGGATGCGGTAACGGCAGGTGCCGCTGCCGATGCTGCCGCAGGGGCTGCCTGTGTCGAAGCTGCCGGCTCGGGCTTTACCTCGGGCTCGGGCTCGTCGCCGCCTATCTGCCTTTTAGCCTCTGCGACCAGCGCGGAGATATCCTCGCCGGGTTCGCCGATAATGCAGACGGGATTGAGACAGGGAACGTCGTCTCCGTCCTCTGCAAAGGTCTCGAGCAGTGTGCCTGCGACCGCAGCCTCCTCATCGAAAGAGGATTTGTCCGTCTCATAGGAGAAAAGAATGTCCTTAACGGCTACGGCATCACCTTTTTTCTTCTTCCATTCGGTGATAACGCAGCTCTCTACGCTCTGTCCCTGACGGGGCATGATAACGAGTGTTGCCATTGTTTTTATGTCCTCCGTAAATTATTACATTATATTATGCGTATATTATGCGCGGGCAATGCCCGGTCTGCGCTGTTTATTCGCCGATATCCGCTGCGATTATCTGCGTGCCGGCACGCTTTGCCGCATCTGCGATATCGCCCGATACGGCGCGGTCGGTTATTATGGTATCGACCATGCCGAACTCGGCAAAGGTGTACGGGAGCGTTCTTCCGAACTTAGAATGGTCGGCAAGAATGATGGTGCGGCGCGCCTTTTCTATAACCTGACGCTTGAACTCGCACTCGGCATAGTTGCCGCAGGTAAAACCGGTCTCGGCAGACGCGCCCGAGGGTACGATAAACGCAACGTCTATATTGATGTCCGCAAGAAACTTCGTTGCGTTATTACCGGATACCGAGATGCTGTCGCGGTTGAGCATTCCGCCGACGAGATTAACTATCGGCAGCTTTTTCTTTATCAGCTCGAGCGCGATATTCGGTCCCGTCGTCGTTACCACGAGCCGCTCATCCGGCATTGTTGCGGCGAGCTGAAATATCGTTGTTCCCGAGTCGAGAAAGACCGAACGCTCGGTCTCAATCAGGCTGAGCGCGACAGAGGCTATCTTTTGCTTTGCGGGGGTATTCTCGTTCATCCTCAGAGAGAATTTTCCCTCCATGCAGGTCGTGATAAACTTCATCGACCTTGCGCCGCCGCGAACCTTTATCGCCTCGCTCTGCTCCTCAAAATATTCGATGTCGCGGCGCAGCGTCATATTCGACACTCCGGGAAACATCTCGTGCAGCTCATCAAATGATATAAACGGTCGGTTGCACAGCAGCTCGCGTATCTGTTCCCTTCGGGATGAGTTCATAAGATTCCAGTCCTTTCACGATGGCAAAAGCTATCGGCATCATGCGCCGCGACCGTCTCTCCGCACTCCGCGCACCGTCGATCTCGCCGATCGGCAGCCGAACACGGGCATTGAGCGTCGCTTTGCTCAGCGTCGATGTTAAAAATAACATTTCATATGTTATTATATCACCGGCATGTGATAATGTCAATATGCTTTTCAAGCAATTTCACAAAAACGTGTGATTTTCACATCTTGAAATGTTCATTTTAACATTTTTATGCTTGCCGCGCGCCACCGACCGTCAATACCGAAGCAATCCCGCCGCAGCGGTAATGTCGGCATGATCCGAAAAAGCGGTTGCATTTTTCGCCGTATGGGATTATAATATCCATATAGCTTACCGAGAAATAAAACATTACCGAAAGGACAGAAGGATGATAACCATATCTCTCGTGCGCTCCTCCGATATCAGCCGCTGCACCGAGATCTACAATTATTATATAGAGAACACCTGCAACACACTCGAAGAGCAGCCCATCGACGAGGCGGAGTTCTCGGCTCGTGTCAGGCGCATAACGGCGAGCCATCCGTTTCTTGTCGCGCGCGATAAAACGGGTGCTCCGGTCGGATATGCCTATCTCGATGTTTTCAACGCACGCAGCGCCTATCGCTGTACCGCATCTCTCTCTATCTATGTCGACCCCGACCGCAGGCACGAGCACATCGGCAGCACACTTTACGATGAGATAGAACAAGCAGCAGGCAATTACGGAATAGAAAATATCGTCTCGCTGATAGCGAACGATAACGAGGCGTCGATCGCATTTCACCGTCGTTGCGGCTTCTCGCTCTCGGGCGAGCTCGACAATGTGGCGTTCAAGCTCAGCAGATCGATCGGCATCGTATTTATGAAAAAACGCCTCGTCCCTCTCCGTATCACGAAGAAAGGACAAGACGATTCCGACAGCTGTACAAAGGCGAACCGAAAAGCAATGAGAGAATAAGCCGGAAGGCAATAAAAGGGTAAGCCGGGAAGCGATACGATACGATATGATGCGATGAAAATACAATTCCGACGGCTCCGCAATAATAAAAAGTCCGCAGCCGAGCGGCAACGGGCATCCGAATAATAAGCCAAACGAGGTCAAAATGATACCTGTAGCAAAAACAATGACTACCGCCGCAGCCGCAGAGCTGCTCTGCGACATCGCCGAACGGCTTGCGGAGAGCCGAGGCAGAACGATTATCGCGATAGACGGCAGATGTGCCGGCGGAAAAACAACGCTCGCACACGCCGCAGAGGAGCTGCTCCTCGCGCGCGGCATCCCGTGCCGAACGCTGCACACCGATGATTTTTTCCTTCGTCCGGAGCAGCGCACCGAGCAGCGGATGAAAACGGCGGGCGGAAATATTGATTTTGAGCGCCTGCGCGACGAGGTGCTGCTTCCGCTGTCACGCGGAGAGAGCTGCCTCTGCCGCCCGTATCGCTGCCACGGGGTACAGCCCGAGCCGTATACGGCAGACGGGAACGGTATCACACTGATAGAGGGCGCGTATTCCTGCCGCCCCGAGCTGAGACGCTTCTATGACCGCACGATCTTCATCGACGTCGAACATACAGAGCAGGCGGAGCGCATACTGCGGCGAAACGGTGCGGAACGCGCACGCGCCTTTGCCGAGCGGTGGATACCGCTCGAGGAGCGCTATATCTCAGCGCTTCACCCCGAGCTGTCGGCAGATGAGGTTCTGCGGCTTATAGAATAAGAGAAAGGTATAGCCTCGCAGACACGCAGATGTAATTTTGATACAGCATCAACGCAACAGTCGTATACTTACATATACTTTAATAAAAAGGAATGCCAAAACATGAGTTTTCGGCATTCCTTTTTATATATAAATCCAAGGCTCGAGTATTTACTTGCTGTGCGGTCAGACCGAGGTTATTCTCTTATCCGCAGTCCGTGCACCTTGAAAAGCCCACATATTAAAAGTTTTGCGGGGGCGCGGGGGCGCTTTTTCAAAAGCGTTCCAGCATCGTTCTCCCCCGTAGCCCCCGTTTCCTCAGTTAGACGGATAAGGGATGATGGTCTCGGTATGGAAAACGGTCGTAAGATCCTTGCGCCACTGGATAGGCGGATCGGTATCCGGCCACGGAGCGAAGTGCTGCTCCATCAGCTCGCCCCAATGATCGGGGGTATTGTGCGTATTCAGACTGCCCTTAGCCACAAGGCAATTTTCATTCTCGGGATTCTCCATGTAGTGGAAGAGCAGATTTTCGTGCATTGCAATAACGGCGTGCTGCGCACCGCAGCCGGGATCCTCCTCCTGAAGCTGATGATGGTAGAAAATGTAGGAAGCCAGCTTTTCGGGACGAATGGTCATAAGCATGCAGAACGGCACCTTTTCGGTATGGCGCATCCATTCCTCGTCGACAACAGGCGCATTATAATGGAAGATATCGAACATCGGGACCCACAGACGCTTCTCCTCTGCGCCGGGCCAAAGCTCGAGAAAGCTCTCCAGCCCGCTCCACAGCACGTCGGGAGACAGCTCCTCGACATCGCGTGTCTCAAAATAAAGAAACAGTCTCTTGCGCCACGCCGACACGGTGATAGACACGACTGCCTCAGGCGCGGTATAGCTCCCGCCGAGCTGCTTTTCGATATCCGCAAAGCTCACTCCGTCGAGCAGCTGCGCGGTGTAATAATGTCTGTATATCATGATTTTTTCCTTTCGGCGGCGGGCTATCTATCCTCAGCACGTCCGCCCGGTTTAGTTTCGGATGCAGACAAGCATCCTTTTTTACGATTATATCACAGCGGAGAGGAAAATACAATAGCTTTTCGAACGAGTGCGGCAGATGCTGCGTCCGGTCATGACAGCTCAGCCGCCGCGCGGGCAAATGGACTGTACTGCCGAGATTATCATTTTGATGCTCCCGCACATCCAAGCTTTTCTCAATATTGACTTTGCGCGGCTATTAGGCTATAATAATATCGGAAATTATGTTTGAGTTTACCGGAGGTCATAAAGTGATACGAGCAATGGAGCTGCGCGACAAAGCGGAAATAATCGAAATGATGCGGGTATTCTACGCCTCGCCCGCCGTACTCAGCAACGGCTCGGAGGAGATATTCCTCCGCGATATAGATCAGTGTCTCGGAGACAGCCCATATGTGGAGGGCTTTGTTTTCGAGTCGGACGGTGCGATATGCGGCTACGGAATGCTTGCCAAAAGCTATTCCACCGAGTTCGGAAAGCCTTGCATATGGCTCGAGGATATCTATATAAAGGAAGAATACCGCGGTCTCGGGTTCGGCAGCCGCTTCATCGAGTTTGTCGGCGAGCGCTATCCCGATGCCGTTCTGCGGCTCGAGGTCGAGCAGGAAAACGAGCGCGCCGTCGCGGTCTATGAGAAAAAAGGCTTTTCCGTGCTGCCGTATATGGAGATGAAAAAGTAACGCCGCCTCGGCTTCGCGGCAGCAGGATGCGGCATATGAGCTGCCAAGCCGCGAAATGTTTTTAGCTTTTATGACGGCATTTTGCCCTACCTAAGCTTTAACTATCTGTATAACCGATCATATTATCGGTCTCACCTAATATCTAATGAGAGAAGCAGAGCATTGTGAACCCTGCTTCTCTTTTTTATTCCGTATGCCGGCACCGAGTCGGAATATGCGTCGATCGAATCGGTCTCCGATCAGAACTTTCCTCCTCCGCCGCCGTGCGATGTGCCGGACGAGGAGGTATGCGTGCTCGAGCCGCCGCCCGAGGATTCGTTTTCCTTCGGCTTTGCGGTTCTCGAGACGGTGCTGTAAAGGAAGAGATCCGAGCTCTGAGTGACCTCAAAGCTATTCTCTACCGTATAATTATTCGCACCGCGCTGCATAGCGACGGTTTTCAGCTTGCCCTTGAGTATCGAGCAGACAATAAGTGCAGCAACGATACCGATAACGATATTGACGCAGACCGCCGTTATCCAGTCCTCTGCGGTCAGCGGTATCGAATAATCAAGATCATCAAGATTTCCGATACCGTAGGATACATCCGTCCGCGCCTGAGTCACGAACTTATCACACAGCTCCGCGTAGGTCTTGAACGCGGTATAATAATCTCCGTCCGAGAGGTAGGGCACAAAATAATCTGACATGGTATTGCGTCCCGCGTCGGTTATCGCCTCGATCCCGTAGCCGCAGGTGGATATATACCAGTCGCGCTCCTCCATGCTGATAAGCAGGAGAACGCCGTCTCTGTCCGCGCCCATCCCGTAGCCGTTGCAGTCGTAGTAATCGTCGGCAAAGGCCTGCGCACTCTTAGCGCCGAGCGAGCCTACGGTAACGATAACGACATCGAAATTCTGACGGACGCTTATCTCGTCGAGCATACGGGATATCTCGTCTGCTTCCTCCGTTCCGAGCAGATGCTCGCCGTCGACAAGGCGAGCCGGGTGATCTTTATCAAGTGCACCGGGCAAGGTCTCGGAGACATTTCCCGCCGCAGCGGTCGAAGCAGGTGCATCCAAAGCAGCAGACTCGAGATCGCTGTCACCGAGAACTATCTCCGCCACCGTGTCGATAAACTCATATATACCGTCGAAATATGTATCCTCATTATTGTACGCACCGAGCAGCTCCGCCTCGTGGCCGAGAACAGCCGAATCGGCATCACCTATGTAATACAGATACGCCGAGCCGGACTCTACCTCGTTCAGCAGTACGACCGCATCGGAGGCAGGGCAGTTGTCGGCATATACATCGTCGATGTATTCGGGCGCCGTATAAACGCCGAGCGAATCGACGATGAGGCAGCTCGCGCCGATGCCGCCGCGATCGTACAGAACCTCCGCACGACCCTCAAGCTCGGAAAGCTCCGAGGCAGTGAGCCGATCGCCCTCGTCAACGATATATCGCGCACCTCCCACCGCCATAGCAGTAAGAGCGAGCGAGAAGCAAAGCAGTACGGCAAGAATTACCGATGTAATCTTTTTCATAGCAGCTCCCCCTCTCACAGCAGATTCGCGATGGCGTATATAGCGGTGCAGACTGCGGCAGTCGCGGCTGTTATAAGCGCAAAGGTTTTTGCGTACTTTGCCCTGTCGAGCGGGAGATTGCCGACGAACTTTCCGGTCTGACCGTTCATTGCGAACATATATTTCTCTCCGTTCCAAGTGGTGTTGAGCAGCCACACGGGAAAAAGAACGTATTTTGCCTTTCCGTTGCGGACGTTCATAGAGCCGCCCTCGGGCATGACCGACGAATAACCGGAAACGGTGGAGGCAAACGCCTGCTCGGTGCTGTGGCGCACGCGCTCATTTGCCCGGTCAATACTCTGCTCGGCATCGACGTCGTATTTGTCCGCAAGAAAGCCTGAGAGATATGCCGTCTGAAAATCTACCGCATCCGAAATATCAAACGGCTCGATAGATTCCATTATATCATCCGGCATAGCGCTCGAGCCGTCTACCGGAACCGAGGCGAACGACACGTTTCCGCCGCGCAAAACGGCAAAATGGCTCGTTTCGGTATAAATGTAGTCTGAGTCGCTCCATGTTCTGATCTGCGTTGCGCGATAGCGGAAGTTTCCGCTGACATCGGCATCGAAAAGCCACACGGGGACATATACGCCCTTTATCTCGTCGATGTGATTCTGCGAGCGGAACACCGCCGGCAGAAAATATTTGTTAGCCAGATGCTTTTCAAGCCCCGCCTTAGCCGCCTTTTTATCCAGCTTGAACGGAATAACGAGGTCGGGACGCAACGCGCCCGAGAGATTACCGGTCATGACGACGGGATTGCCGCAGTAGGGGCATGAGGTTGCGGCGGTATTCTCGTCGCAGACGATCTCGCCTCCGCAGGATCTGCAGGAATACACCCGCATTCCCTCTTCCTCGCCGGCGCGCCACTCGGTGCCGCCGCTCGTTTCCCAATGAATGTCATCGTGCCCGTCCTCGCGCAGCGACTCGTCGTATGCGCGCAGGGTCTCCATTTCAAACTCGGTATCACAATAGGGGCATTTCATCTTCTGTGCTTCACTGCTGAATTCGATGGCACCGCCGCAACAGGGGCATTTGAATTCTCTCAATTCATCCATGCAATTTTCTCCTAAATAATTTGGTCCGCGCTTTTTCGTTCCGAACGGTTTTAGCATCCCTCAGGTTTTTTATTTCCGCAATTCTGACAGAATTTGCCTTGATTCACCGTTCCGCAGGAGCAGGTCCAACCGTTTGCCTCCGGTCGTGCCGCGCCGCACTCCGGGCAGAACTTACCCGTCGAGGTCGCACCGCAGGAGCATTTCCACGCATCGACAGACTGCTGTGCGGGCTGATTCTGCTGATCCTGTTGTGCCTGCGCAACGCCTGCGGCATAGATATTCTGAGCAGCGCCGAAACCGCCCTGACCTCCCATGCCGACCATTCCCATACCCATAAAGCCGGTCATCGCACCGGCGTCGTTTCCGGCGGCGGTCTGCATTGCATCGGCGGTGGCATTGGTCATTCTGCCCGCCATTATAAACGGATTTGAGCCGACGCTTGCCGCATCCTCGATCTCGTTGATCTTCTTCATATCCTCATCGGTCAGCGTTATGGGGTTGAGCGCAATCTTTTCGACCGAAATACCGCGGTTCTCCGCCCACTCCTGCTTGAGCGCGTCGTTCATAGCCGCCTTCAGCTCGTTTGCCTTGGCAGGTATCTGAGCGGGCCGCAGTTCAAGCTCAGCAAGCGCACCGAGCGCAGGCTGAAGAGCATCGACAAACTCTACCCTGAGCTGATCGTCGATCTGATCGCGGGTAAACTCCTCTGTCACATTTCCGCACAGTCTCGTGTAGAAGAGCAGCGGATCGGAGATAACGTAGGTATAAACGCCGTTGCAGCGGACCTGAACTGTGCGGCTCAGCCCGATGCGCTTGTTCGTTACCTCAAAAATAATAGGATTCGGCGTGCCGAATTTGTTGTCGATTATCTCTTTGGTATTAAAGTAGTAGACGCGCTGATCCTTTCCGGGGTCGCCGCCGTAGGTAAAGCGCTTACCGATAGTTCTGAAGGTCTGCTTGATGCTATCACCGAGCTTGCCGGAGAAAATCGACGGTTCTGTCGAACTATCATATACAAATTCGCCCGGCTCTGCACATACCTCGACTATCTTTCCCTGCTCGACGATCATCATGCACTGTCCGTCGGCAACGGCGATACCGGAGCCGTTTGTGATGATATTGTCATTGCCCTTTATATTCGAGGAACGACCGGTTATCTGCTTTTGTCCGCGACGCATGAGAACGTCATTCGGAAGTGCATCACAGTAGAAAAATTCCTTCCATTGATCCGCGAGAGTTCCGCCGAGCGCTCCCGTACCAGCCCTGATAAGTCCCATAATTTTAATCCCTTTCATATTTCGTGTTTCATATCCTCGCACCGCCAAGCGCGCGAGACTGTATTTCATGCGCATTATAGCACATTTTTTATCCGTTGTCATTACATTTTTCGAAAACAATCTTTTCTTCGACCGCACAAATTTTCACCGATACAATTATTTGAAATAAATTGCCGTTCACCCTTGAAAAAAGCACTGCTTTAAGCTATAATAGAATACGAACCGATATGCGGCGCCATCACATAAAGAACGATATTCGTTATTACTGCGCCGTCGGATGCATACGCATATACAAAAATGCTTAAACTACGTCCAAAGGCTATGCGGCTCGCCGCATTCGCCTATATTACAGACGGAGGAGATAGAATGGCAAACGGTTCGATTCTTATAAAGGATACAACGCGTGAGGAGCGCGAGAGGATAGTCCGCGAGGGACTCGGCTGCGGCGGATGCGCAGGCTGTGACGGCTGCGATGTTCGTGGCGGCGGGTCAACAGAGGAGATATACCGCCCGTATATCGAGGGACGCAAGGAGCTTGCCGAGATAAATGCCGAGTGGCATCGCGGAACTGTAAAATAATCCTTGCCGACAAATGCATAGCCGCGCAGACTGCGCAAAACAAATAATCACCGACAAAAGCGGGCGGCAGAGCTCTCCGCCGCCCGCAAAAATATGAAAGGCTACATACTTTACCATGAAAATCGGAAACAGAATCATCAGCAGAATTACGACACTTGCGCTCGCGGCGGGCATCGCTGCGGCACTGCTCTGCTCCTGCGGCGGCAGCGGCGACGGGGACGAGACCACCGCGCCCGACTCCGAAACAACACCCGAGGTCACTACCGAGCAAACGACGACGAAGCCGGAAACGACAGAGCCGGAAACAACGGAGGTAACGGAGCCGGAACCCGAGCCCGAGCATCCGACCGACGACACTACCGACGAAATATTGCGCGGACTGCTGAGCCGTTCCGTACCCCAGGCGAGCACCGAGGCAAATTATTCAGAGGGCGGCGATCTTCCGATAGGTCTTATGTATCACCTGATAATGGAGACCCCGTTCAACGATTATTCCTCCCTCTTCGTCCGTCCGGAGGAGTTTGACGATCAGCTCACCGCCATCACAAATGCAGGCTATGCCTTTCTTTTTGCAGACGAATACGGCCCCAAGGACCGTCCCGCAGTGCTCGTGACATTCGACGACGGCTATGAGGACAACTATACCACCATGTTTCCTATTCTCAAGGCACACGGTGCAAAGGCGACTATATTTATGATATCCAATATGATAGGTCAGCCCGGCTATCTGACAGAAGAGCAGATAAAGGAAATGTCGGACAGCGGACTTGTCCGCTTCGGCAGCCACACGGCGAATCACTGTGTTCTCGCAAACGAGGAAGAGGACAGAGTTCGCGACGAGCTCTCCGAATCCGCACGCCGTATCGAGGAGATAACCGGTGTTCCCTGCCGCAGCATGGCATACCCGACCGGAAAGTGGAATACCATGGTCACACGCATCGCGGAGGAATACTACGATGCAGCATATCTCGCACGTCCGGCGGAGCCGCTCGGCGGAAGGACCAACATGACTATCCCGCGTCTCTACGCCGCACGCGGGTTAAGCGGGGCGTCGCTTGTCGCAAGCATCAATAATAAGCTGAACAATCAGTAAAACGCCGATTACAGCTGCCGCCCGCATCACAAAAAGGCAAAGCATGACCTCTCGGATCGGGCAGAGCCGAGCAATGTCGGCGCACATTGGAATGGTCATAAATCAAGAAAAGGAAAGGCGTGACCGCCTCTCCTTGCTCCAAGAGGTCTTGTGAGCCTCAAATGCTCTGTTTCCCGAAGCAATATGTCAAAGCGGTATTGCTCTGCCGAAAAGGCACCGTCAAAACGGCATAGCTGCTCTGCCGGAGAACGCGCTTTCACTCAAAGCATAAATAATATGTACGCCCCGACAGAAGCTGCATGCTCTGCCGGGGCGCTTTATTACCGTAAGTTCGACACGACATAGCCGAATCGACGCGCGGTAGATTAATATTCACAATAGTCAGACCCCACCGCAGCCGTACATTTGTGCGGCAGCGGTGGGGTCATGTCTGCGTTTTTATCCGTGTAAGGCTATGAGTTCGATAAACATTTTTCCGTTATTCGGATAGCATTGCTCAGCCAATATCACGACAGCAGACCTCCGAGGATCGACAAACGGCTTTCGGCATACCGCCCGCCCCTCCGAATAAACATAGCTTTGATAAAGTATTATATCGTTTCCGAGATCAACCGGCAGCGATTATCCGCATCATTGCCTGAACATCGTCCTGATCAATATCGCCGTCACTGTCGGTATCTGCCAGATACTTCTGAAGGGAAGAGAATTCACGTCTACCACCCAGATAGTTATTAAGGCGCACGATATCAAGCGTTGTGACGCTGCCGCTGTAATTCAGATCGCCGAGCGGAATACCGAGAGTAGAAATATACGCGTCATATTCATCCTGCCCCGGTGTCTTTACAATCTCGCCGAGATCGTCGATAAACGTAACGCTGTCGACCGTCCCGCCGTTTCTTATATCAACGCCGTATGCATAGTAGCTGCCGCTGATATTTGAGCGGTTAAGCCCCGCCGTGCTGAGATCGTAGAGTAGCGTGAAGTTTTCGGTATGCGAGAGACCGTTTTGCCCGTCCTGTGTGGTCGGGTATTCTATGTAAGGCTCCTCGTCCGTGCCGGGTGTTTTAACGATAGTGACCGAGGGCACGGAGTGAGAGGTATTATTGAAGCGCACGC
>OIWM01002827.1_pt1 | contig 13586 bp, 24 predicted proteins | sample 1587451 | NCBI WGS metagenome assembly OIWM01 (sample SAMEA3888907, study PRJEB22519) | human gut metagenome | biome: human gut; feature: human-associated habitat; material: faeces | place: Denmark | collected 2011
GGTTGCTTGAACAATTTTTATTCTTATTTTTGTCTAACTTTTTGGGGTCACTTCATTCTCATCGGTACGGGATTTTTATCGGTCCTCCGCCAGGAGGCCGTACAGGTACAGGTCTGCCCAGGTGCCGGACCGGTCTTTGACCTGGCTTCGCTGGATGCCCTCCGGCTTCATACCCAGCTTTTTCATCAGGCCCACCGATCTTCCTCCGTCGATGGTCTCGGCAAATATTTTGTGGGCGTTTTGTTGGTTGAAGGCATGGTCCACGACCGCTTTGCAGGCTTCAAAGGCGTACCCATGTCCCCAGCAGGCCCGGTTGAAAAACCAGCCCATTTCGTAGACACCCTCGTCAAGTTCGTGGAACAAAATGTAGCCGATGACCCGGCCGGTGGCTTTCAGGACGGCGGCCACTGCGCCCTTTTTCTCCACGCAGAACTGCCGCAAAAATTCGGCTGTCCGCTCCCGGGTATAAGTCGGTTCGCTATAAGCCATGGTCTCCTCGTCGCCGAGAATGGCCTGCAAATCCTCCAGGTCGTCCATAGCAAAATCCCGGACGGTCATCCGCTCAGTCTCCAGATACATCCTGCACTCCCCCCTTTTGGGTCCATTATAGGGGCGAAAGTGGGGAAAGTCAATGGCAGTGCGAAAAAAGCGCTATCCGGACGGAATTTCGATCAGATAGCGCTTTTTCTTATACCGTCTCCAGGCCGGTTTTTGTCATGGCCTGTTTCAGGTCGGCGAGGATGTCTTCTTTGTCCTTGATTCCCACGGAGAAACGGAAGAAGCCGTTATGGAACTCCGGCGGGTAGAGGTACTGGCGCTCGTCGTTCTCCCCCAGGGACACAGCGGAGGGGATGACCTTCAAATGGCTCACGAACCGGTTATGGGTGTCGTTGTCGGCGTTCAGGCCGAAGGACAGGACCCCGCCGATGATGGCGTAGGAAACCTCCTGCGCCCCGTCCGGAGCATCCATCATAATGGAAAGGGCCTTGAAATCATCGGCACGCTCCACCTCCTCGAAGGGGTTGGCCCCGGCGCTGGACCAGTTCATATCCGTGGGGTCGTAGGGCAGCGCATAGCTGTTGGCCATGGTGATGGGGCGCTTGATGGCGCCGCTGTCCTTGTCTACGTCGTTACCAACATGAACGGCACGGCTGGCAAAGCCCAATGCCCCTTCTTTTTCTTCCATATAGGTCCTTCCGCTCTCTATAAATTACACCAACATAGTAGTATGGTAGGTATCCGTATGGTACCATATTTTTTCCGGGGATGTCAACGGAAAAATGCGCCTTGCGATCGCTTCCAGCATTTGGCATCATACGCTGCAATCCTGCCGGAAAATGGTAGGTCATTTCTCTTGTGCTGATGCCCAGTTCATCTGCAGTATCCCGCAGAGAGGCCGCACCGTATTCCCACACGTTGAGCAGCCGCTCAACGGTACTCAAAACACCCTTCCGACGTTTCTGCATTCTATCACGTTTCCTCCTTTTGCCATTGACATTTTTCGCCCAGCCGTGCTAAAATACCAATGCAGGACGGCCATACGAAACCAAAAGGGCCGCAAAATCTGCAGAGGTCCAAAGTCGATTCCCTTTGAAATTTTACGCAAGGAGTGTCTTTTATGAAAGAGTATGAAATTCTGGTAGAACGCATCAATCCCTGCGGCGGCGATGCCCATGCGCAGAAAGATTTCATCGATGCGGAATGCGAAAGTCCCGAAGCCTATGTCAAAGAAAATGCGCCGTATCCGGTGATGGATTCTTTGCGGACCCCTGAAGGAGATACGCTGGTCATCACTGGCGACGGCAAGGGCAGCATGGTCCGCTACACGTTCACCGAGGTTTGAGCAGATCATCGGTCCAATATCTGAAAGCATCCGGGGCGGGCATCCTGAGATACCCGCCCCGGTCGTTTTTACTGAAAAATTCTTCACCAAAAGGCCTTCGTCAGGGCGGTGTCGGCGGCGAAGTTGGGGAGGTTATAGAGGGTCAGGACTTGGGTAATGCCGTTTTCTTCGATATAGTCGGTGACGGAACCCTGGAAGAAGCGCAGGTCGATCAAATGGGTCTCGGCGTAGTCGTCCACCACGAACCGGGCAAAGCAGTTGGCGTAGGAATCTCGGCGGGGGTGGCGGTGACGGTGGTGTTGTTGGCGTTCTTTTTGTCCGTGCCGCAGGCGGTCAGGCCCAGCAGCAGCACCAGGGACAGGAACAGGCTTACGATTCGTTTCATGGGAAAAGCTCCTTTGAATTTTGTATTTCGGAAGGGTCCGGCGGGGGCCGTTTTCCCCTTCCATACATACAACGATTGAGGAGCCAAAAAAGTCGGGAGAAATTCAAAAATTTCTCCCGACTTTTTTGAAATTTTTCCTCTGGCGGAAACTTTACTTGTCGCCGCCGGTTTTCTGCTCCTTGATGGCCCGCAGCAGACACAGACCCATGGCCAGAACGGGCAGCAGAACACGCAGGCACAAAAAGCCCTGAGGGTCTCCAAAGTGGATATTGGCATCCAGCACCAGGCCCAGAACCCAGGCCACCAGCGTGGAAACGATCGCTGCAATGTACATCTTATTTCCTCCGGTTTCTCATTCTAATTCATGTTTTCAGGCTTTCCATGGACATTATACAGGAACACCGGACAAAAGGCAAGCCTTTCCGGCCATATTCCGTCATTTTTTCAGGGCTTCGTAGGCGGCCAGGACCTGGTTTCTGCCCGCCCCGTCGGTGCCGTAGAGGCAGTAATTTATTATTCCGTCAGTCCAGGTGATTTTCTGATAAACAGCCGTATCCGTGTCTACGCTTACCAGGACGGCGTTGGTTGCGGCATCCACGGTCTCGGTGTCACTTTCCTGTCCGTACAGCCCGGAGAAGTCCCCCGTCTGGGCAGTGGCACGGGCCAGATAGCTTTTTCCGTCCAGGGTGAAGCGCACGTCTACAACCGCCAACCGTACACCCTCTCAGTCACGGCGTTGCCGTGACAGCGCAGCAGAGGTAGGACTGCCGCCAGAGGAACCCACACAAGCAAACGTTTGCCCCGGCGGGGAATTTTCCTGCCGGGGCTTTCCGATTTCTATATTTACAGGGCAAACAGAGCCATTTCGTAAGGCTCGTAATGGGTATCGGTCTTTTCTGCGTGGCCGTAATTGGACAGCAGGACGGCCCCCGAAGCACCGGGCAGGGCAATGGTCCCGGCCTTTTCAAAATTGCAGACCAGCAGCAGCCGCTCCGCCCCCTCCCGGCGCTCGTAAGCGCAATAGGAGTCCCCCGGTTGGGAAATTGCCCGGAAGGAGCCGGTGGTCAGGGCCGGGCGGGTCTTGCGCAGGTGCAGCAGGTCCCGGTAGAACCGCCACACGGACTGCTTCGAGGCCTGGTCCGCCTGCAAATTCAGGGTCGCATGGGCGCTGTGCAGGGGAATCCATGGCTTGCCGGTGGTGAAGCCACTTTGGGCGCTGCCGTCCCAGCACATGGGGCGGCGGTTGTTGTCCCGGCTGCCGAAGTTGATCTTTTCCAGGGCTTCTTCCCGGGAATATTCCTCCAGCAGTTCCGTATATTTATTCTTACTTTCCACATCGTCAAAATCGTCAATGGAATCGTAATGGGGGTTGACCATGCCCATCTCCTGGCCCTGGTAGAGGAAGCAAACGCCCCGCATCAGGTAGACCATGGCGGCGATGGCCGTGGCCGAGGCATAGCGCAGGGGGCCGGTGTCACCCACCCGCTCCAGCAGCCAGCAGTTGTCGTGATTGTCCGTAAAGAGGGAATAGAGCAGGTCGTTTTCCTGCATCTTCTCCTCCCAGCCCCGCAGAATATCCCAAAGAGCCGCCATGGAACCGGGGCGACGGGTGAATTTATCCTCCCGGCCCACATTCAGATGCTCAAACTGGAACAACGTGGAAAGTTCTCCTCGTTCCGGGGCGCAGTGCCGCCGGACCTCGTCAATGTCGCCGGCCCAGCACTCCCCTACCGTGAACAGCTTGCGGGTGCTGTCCCGGTCAAAAAGGTCCCGGATATATTCGTGGAGCCTGGGGCCGAAGCAGTTCCGGTCCTCGGGGAAGTCCTTGGAAATCTGGTCGATCACGTCGATGCGGAAGCCGTCAGCCCCCAAATCCACCCAGAAATCCACCACTTCCTGCATTTCCCGGACCACGGCGGGGTTTTCCCAGTTCAGGTCCGCCTGGCCCACGGCGTAGGAGTGGAGGTAATACTGCTGCCGGGCCGGGTCAAACTGCCAGGCGGAGCCGCCGAAGCAGCTTTTCCAGTCGTTGGGCGGGCAGTCGAACCAGTAATAATAGTCGCTGTAAGGATTATCCTTGCCTTTCCGGGATTCCCGGAACCAGCGGTGCTGAATGGAGGTGTGGTTGGGCACCAGGTCCAAAATCAGCTTCATGTTCCGGCGGTGCAACTCGGCGATCAACGCTTTCATGTCCGCCATGGTGCCGAATTCGTCCATAATGTCCCGGTAGTCAGCAATGTCGTAGCCGTTGTCCTCGTTGGGACTCTTGTAGCAGGGGCAGAGCCATACGGCGTTGATGCCCAGGTCCTTCAGGTAGTCCAGCCTTGAGATCACGCCTCGCAGGTCCCCGATGCCGTCACCGTTGCTGTCCTGAAAGCTCCGGGGGTAGATTTGATAGATGGTCCAGCCGAGAAAATCCCGATATTTTTCCGTCATGTCCATTCCTCACTTCTCCCGGCCCGGGCCGGGGCGTTTTCTCTATTATAAACAAGCCCCGGAAATTTGCAAGCGGTTCCGGCCAAAAAAGTTACCCTTTTCCAGTCAGAATACCACAAATCAAGATTTTTGACAAAGAAATTAGGAGATATGCCATTACGATAAAACATTCCCCTTGACTTTCCGGCGCAAAACTGGTAAGCTGACAGAAAATGAAGGAGGCGGTGGGCATGAAGCGGGCATTGGCGGCGCTGCTGAGCCTATGGACGGCGCTGGCGATTCTGAGCGGCTGCGCCAGTCAGGGCGAGGAGCCGAAAACCATGGTCTACTATACCTATTTCGACACCGTTTCCTATATTTACAGCTACGCCCCGGACTCTCAGACGGAATTTGAGGCCAACTGTGCGCTGGTTTCGGACATTCTGGAGGAATATCACCGGCTGTTCGACATTTATCACGAATATGAGGGCCTTGTGAATCTGGCCACCGTCAACGCCCATGCGGGCGGGGCGGGCCTGGCCGTGGACGAAAAGCTCGTCACATTTTTGCAGGAGGCCAAGGACTTGTATGGCCGGACGGACGGGAAAATGAACGTGATGCTGGGGTCCGTGCTGAAATTATGGCACGACTGCCGGGATGCGGCAGAAAAAGACCCGGAGGATGCCGCCATTCCGTCCCCATCGGCCCTGCAGGCAGCGGCAGCGCATACGGACATCGACGATTTGGAAATCGATGCGGCAAACAGCACCGTCCGCATTGCGGACCCGGAGGCATCGCTGGATGTGGGGGCCGTGGCCAAGGGCTACGCCGTCCAGCGGGCGGCAGATGCCCTGAAAAGCGCCGGGGTCAGCGGCTATGTGCTGAACATCGGCGGCAACATCCGCTCCATTGGCACCAAGCCCGACGGCAGCGGCTGGACCACCGGGGTCCGGGACCCGGCAGACCCGGCCCAATTTGCGGCCAAAGTGCTGCTCTCCGACGGGTCCTGCGTGACCTCCGGCAGCTACGAGCGGTATTTCACCGTGGACGGGGTGCGCTACCACCACATCATCGACCCGGCCACCCAAATGCCCGCCGGATATTTCTCCTCGGTGACGGTGCTGACCGAGGACAGCGCTCTGGCGGATGCGCTCTCTACGGCGCTGTTCTGTATGCCCTATGAGGACGGCCTGGCGCTGGTGGAAAAAATCGGCGGCGTGGAAGTCCTGTGGATCACCGCAGACGGGACCCAATACAGGACGGACGGCCTGCCGCTCCTGTGAGAAATTTCGTGCAAAAAGAGGGAATTTCCTTGATAAAGTCCGAAAAAAAGCGGGATATGCTGCTCATCGGCGGACTGCTCCTGGCGGCGTTTCTGGCCCTGGGGCTGAAATTCCTGCTGCGGCAGGAGGGCGCCGCCTTGGTGGTCCGGGTCAACGGCAGCGAGGTGGCCCGCTATGCCCTGACGGAAACGGGGGACTATCCCCTGAACGGTGGGACCAACGTACTGCACATCGAGAATGGCTCCGCCTGGCTGACGGACGCCGACTGCCCGGACAAGCTCTGCGTGAAGCAGGGAAAAATCCAATACACCGGCCAGACCATTACCTGCCTGCCCAACCGGCTCACCGTGACGGTCATCGGGGCGGACGGCGGCGTGGACCTGGTCTCCTGAAAGGGTGGGTGCGGTGAAAGCGAAAAAAGTGGCTTTTCTGGGCCTGTCCATTGCGTTGGCCCTGGTGCTGTCCTTCGTGGAGAGCCAAATTCCGGTCTTTACGACCATCCCCGGCATGAAGGTGGGCCTGCCGAACCTGGTGACGGTGTTCCTGCTGTACCGGGTGGGCTGGAAGGAAACGGCGCTGGTGAGCCTTCTGCGGGCGGCGCTGGCGGCGCTGCTGTTTGGGAATCTGCAAACGCTGGTGTTCAGTCTTGCGGGGGCGGCGGTGAGCCTGACAGGCATGATCTTGCTGAAAAAAACGGGGCTGTTCTCGCCCCTGGCCGTCAGCGTCACCGGCGGGGTACTGCACAACGTGGGCCAGATCGCCGCAGCCTGCCTGTGGACGGGAAACGTGCTAGTGGTCTCTTATTTTCCGGTGCTGCTGTTCAGCGGCATCGCCGCCGGGGCGGTCATCGGCCTGGCCGCCGGCCTGCTGCTGAACCGGCTCCGCAAGGTGGGGGTGTGATCTGGAAAGGCGCTGCCTTTATTTGAACGCTGCTATCTGTATTCCGAACGGGAGGTGTTGGGAATGATGATTGCATGGATTCCGGCGCAAGAACAGGATACCGCTTGTATGACCGCCCTCCGCAAGGAAATCTGGGCAACCGCATACCGTGGAATTTATCCGGACGAAGCAATTGAGCATTTCGATTTTTCCACGCACCAAAAGCGGGACCTGTCGAAGATTCGGGATAAAAGTTACTCGGTCTTTCTGATTTGCGCTGGCGGAGCGCCCATCGGGTATTTTCTATTCCAGCGGCAAGCGGCAGCCTTACGGCTTCATTCTTCATACGTCCTGCGGGAATATCAGCATCAGGGCATCGGGAAGCAGGCCTTTGCCATGCTGCGCTCGTACGCTCAGGCACATTCGCAGGACCGCATCGTCTGGTCCTGCAACCCCATAACGAAAACGCCATGCGGTTCTACCGGCGTATGGGCGGTACGATCATTCATGTCGATACCGGCAATGCCAACCCGCAAGAGGATCAGGTAAAATTTGTTCTTTTTCTTTGAGTGCACATAACACCACCGGCGGGGAATTCCCCGCCGGTGGTGTTGTTATCGTTCCTGAATTTTCCCCAAGCGGACCAGGCGGGCGGTGATCGCGCCGGTGGTACGCTTGAAATGCTTGGAAAGCTGGCGGATGCTGGTCCGGCTGTCATACAGGCCGCACAGTTCCCGGTCCTGCTCCTCCGTCCAGGGCTTCCCGGCATTTTCCGGCTGGGGTCTGGGCGGCTTTTGGTCGCAGTTTTGCAGCACGCAGTTCAGCGCCCGGACGATGTCGCCCTTGTTGCACACATGGTCGTCAGGCAGCACCTCCCCGGTGTAGGGGCGGCGGCATGACCCGCCCGCTGAATTCCATACGCAGAAATGGCGAAGCGCAAGGCTTTCCCAGGAAGGTGGTGCCCCGCGCAGCGAATCCAAAATCTATATGACTGCTGGGGCAGTCATACCTCTGCTACGCTGGCGCAACTTTCGTTGCGACTGATGAGGTCGAAGCCACCAATCATCGCCATGGGATAGTACAACGCTGCTACCTTCGACCTCATCCGTCACGCTTTTGGCGTGACACCTTCCCCTCCAGGGGAAGGCTTTGGACGGTGCTTCGTCGAAGTCCCTACCGCCCCTCATCCGGCCACCCATAAAGGGTGGCCACCTTCCCCCAGGGGAAGGCTATTTTTCTTATCGCCGGAAGATATCTAAAACCTGATAGATTCCCCCCCTCAGTCGTGGCTTATGCCACGACACCTCCCCCTACACAGGGGAGCCAGTGCCCCGCCGGAAGTTGGTACAAGCCAGCTACCTTCGACCTCATCCGGTCCGGCTTAGGCCGGACCACCTTCCCCTCCAGGGGAAGGCTTTGCGCCTCGCCGTAGCTGCGCAAGCCATTTGTCGAAAATACGGAACCGCCCTGTGAAATCTATTGAAAAATCCGAACACCCGTGGTAGAATTAGTTGTGGCAAACTGGGCTTGACCGAATAATTACGGAGGTTCCGGAAATGCTTTTTCTGCAATTATGTTTGTACTGTCTGCTGTTCTTTCTGCTGGTGAAGGCCGCCGTGCGGAACGACGGGCGAAACTGCCTGTATTTTTATCCCAAGGAATACATCGACGAGGCGGCCAAGCGGGGTCTTGCGGACCCGGCGGCCACCATGGCCAAGGGCAAGCGGTTCATGATTCCCTTCTGCATTTTCATGCTGCTGGCGCTCCTCGCCATTCTGTTTTTCTGGAATCGGGTCACGGACTTCAGGACCGCCTATGGGCAGTCGGTGCTGTTCCTGGTGGTGATGAACTGGTTCGACGGACTGGTCATTGACGGGCTGTGGGTGCGCCGCAGCAAAATTTGGCGCATTGCAGGCATGGAGGGCATCCCCTACGCCAAGCCCTGGAATACCATTCTGGTCCGGCGAAGCCTGGGGACGGTGGTGCACCTGGTGCTGGCCCTGGCCATCGCCGGAATCGTGGTCCTGCTTGGGAAAATTTTCTTTTGAAAGCAGAAGTGCGGAACGGGCAAGCGCTTGCTCCGCTTTTTGCAGCTATAGCGCGTAAAATCTGACAGAATCATTCATTTTTCCTCTTGCGTACAGACCAGAGGCAAGATTTATCAGAACGTACTGTCATGGGTCTCCCCTCCTGTCAAAAATCCTCCGGCCGCTCGTTTTTCGGCGGCACACAGCAAACCTTCGGGAATTCCGGAACCTCCAGGCCCAAAATTTTCGTGACCTTGGCCCGTGCCTCCGGCGTGTCCGGCAGGAACAGGCACTTCGACCGCCGCAGGAGCCGGATTTTCATTTCTCCGTCCCCGCATAAATGTCCCCGTCCAGAAGATAGTAGAAGTAGCTGGGGGCATTTCCTTCCAGCCAATCCTGGGCATCATTCGCCGCCCAGAAGGCTTTGCAGCTTTCCGCATGGGCCGGACTGCCCGGCTCCCAACGGCAGACGGCACGGGCGAACAGGTTCTCCGGCTGGAGCTGGCACGCCCGCTCTCCCAATGCGATCATTTCGTCCGTCCATGCTTCGTAAGAGCATTGCCGGTCCCACAGGGCAAAGAAATAATAGGGTATCGCGCCGCTCATGTGGCTGAGATATGCCAGGAATGTCGCATTTTCCGGGAAGTGCGCCCTGCCATAGAGGGCAGTTTCAGAAAGAATGTCCTCGTATTCTTCCAGGCCGCTGTTGGCAGCAAAGGGCTGCCGGGTGTCATCGTAATCCTCGTCAATATCCAGCAGGGCCAGCCATGTCTCCGTCAGCGCACACAGGAGGCGATTCAGGGATGCCGGTTCCTGTTTCCACTTCCGGTACAGGTATTTCGCCGCCGCCAACTCGCCCTTTTCCTGTTCAATGGCTTTCACGGAATCGTCAAATTGGAGGATATAGTCATACATAGTAGACTCCTTCTGGGCAGTCAATTCTTATACCACCACACATAGAACCGGGGCGTGTGGAAGAAAAGCGGCAGTGTCCTGTAGGCTTGTAACAAGCAATGCGCTATTCGGTATCCAACGGACGAAAAACCAATTTTGTATATTTTCCGTCAAAGATGTTATCCTGTGTGATTTCAATGATCAAACATCCATCCTGGATTTTCCATGTACCGTGTATCGGGTCATCTTCTGCATATAAGCACTTGGGAGATGAGAAAAAAGCATAGTGTCCTCGATATCCGACTTGAAGTTCAACCTCGTTATCATCCAGAATGATCCGGTCCCCGCCGTTGTGCCATGTGCCATCCTCCGTCTCCCAGGTGTCCAGTACAATATTTGGTTCATCGCACACCCAGCCATGGCCGAACTGATTTGGATAGTGGCCAGCGGTAGGATCGCACGCAGTCAGCAGGACAACGGACAAGGCAAGAATCAGCACAAGCAAAACAGGCCGATATAGACGATGTACCCGCATAAAAATCACGCTCCATTTCCTCCGGCACGCAGGGCAAAATCATCTTCCGTTTTCTCAAACTGCTCCGGCAGGACTTTCTTCCGTTTGTCACAATGTAAGTATATCTTATTTTTCGGCAGTTTGCAAGAAAAATCGGCGGATTTCTCTTATAAATTGCGTCAAAGGAGAAAAATTGCCCGGCTGGCAAGTGTGCCAGCCGGGCAAATCTATTGCAGCACATGCCGCCCGGAGCCGCCGGGCCAGGTCCACGCCGTTGTAATCTTTCTTTTCCAGGTCCACGTCCAGCAGCGCCAGGTCAGCTGCGGCCAGTGCAGCTGTTCCGACCATGTCTGCATTCGTGTATTTGCTGATGCTGACTTTTTCGCCCAGTGCGTCCATGGTTTCCCGGACCTTGGAATGGATCTTGTCCAGCATCCTTGCATCGTCGTCACAGAGCAATATCCGCAGCATAAAACCATTCTCCTTACAGCGGCACGAAATTTGTTGAATGGCCGCATCCTCGTTTATCCTATTATGCTGTCTCCTTTTTTCAAGTCTCATTTCCCACATTCCAGCATAATTATACTAATAATTTCGGAAAGTTCAACTATGAAGGACCCGCTCGCTGTAAAATTATATCCGAAAACTAGTTTGGTGTGTCCAAAATGTATGATTTGGGATTACGGCTAAAAAAGCTGCGTATGCAAAGAGGGTTAACGCAGGAAGCCCTCGGCAAACGAATCAATAAAAGCAAATCCGCAATTTGCAGCTAAGGCGATCGTGCCAATGCACATGGACTGGAAAATATCCACCATTACAGTCTCTGCAGTCTATGAGAAAAATGCCAATACGGCCTTCTTCGATAACATCTCTCTGATTGAAGAAGTGGCCCAGACCATGAAGTACGATACGGACGGCAACCTGGTCTCTGTGACCACCACCGGGTTGAAGGATGAGACCAGTTCTTACAAGAACGGCAACCTCATCAAGACCGTGACCGGCGGGTATGGTACCTACACTTATGAATACGACAGCAAGCACAATCTGACTTCTGTGACCGACGGCCATGTGACCCAGAACATGACGTACTCCGCCCAGGGCAACGTGACCAATACCTCCCTCAAAGGCGGCAGCCTGACCATGACCAGCAGCGCCCGGTACGATGCCAACGGCAACCGGCTGCTCTCCGTGACCGACAATGCCGGAGCTACGGTAGAATACGGCTATTCCGGCGAACTGAGCAAGATGCTGGCCCTGCCGGAAAGCGTCACGGACGCTTTGGGGAACATCACTCGTAACGCCTACGATTCTTTTGGCAGAATCGAGCATACTTCTCTTGCAAATGGCTCCGGGGTGGTATATACTTATACCAAAGGACAGTTGTCCGAACTGAGCCGCAGGACCGGCAGCACCACCCAGAATTACAGCTTTGTCTACAACTCCTTCGGACGGATGACAGAGTTGAAGGTCGGCAGTCGGATGCTGACCAAGTTATCTATGATCAACAAGCTGACGGTATAGGAGATAAAAAGCTCGGTGTTTCGAGTGTATCGCACGGTGGATGTGGACCAATTGCTACATATAATGCTTTAAAAATTATGGGAAAAGCAAATGTTACATTTGATGATGTACTAGATTATTATCACAATAATGATTTGCTGCTGCTTGGCGGATTATTGGGCTCATCACCCTATGCATGTATAGATTATTTTCAAAATAATGGTTATAGTGTCTTCGCTACAAAGGACATGGGACTATATGAGGAGTTGGCTGTATCCGCAGATGCGTGTATCCTATGGTGCTGTTTTGATACCGGGGATTTCCTTGGAATTGGTGCGCACTTTGTTGCCTTTAAACAGTATACTGATTATGCTGTATACTACAATGCATATAGTAATATGACTGAAGCGTATTGGTGCGGAGGTTTTTGCTCGTCATTTCTTGATGCATATGGCGGGTACTATCCAGTTATGATATTTATTTATGACATAGGGGGAACAACATGAAACTGAAAATAATGGCATCAACCGTCTCTATTATTTTTGCGGTTATACTATTTTGGGTTCTGCTCCCCAAAATTGTAACGGTTGTGGGTCTGGTGGTGTCGAATTATCAGGAATCGACACGAGCGCATCCTGTGGCGGGAACCTATTATTGTCAGGAACTGGAGACATTTCTCTCCTTTTCGGGCAGCCAATATACGGTCCAATACGCAGATGGGAGCACAGATCTTTTCCTGGTTCACTACGCTGGAAGCTTCTGCGGTGCTACGACAGATTTTCGGGCGTTTTATCGCTGGGATCAGGGAAAGGATCAAATCACATTGACAATCACAGACTTTCCGTTTCCGTATGCGGGAGACGAAAAGTATGTGTTTTCGAATATAGAGTAGCAGTAAGCGGAGACAACAGCAGAAAACTCCGTTTCCACCCAGTCTGCTGACCGGATTCTGGAGTCCGAAACCACTGTTTCCTACAGCTACATCTATGCGGGCGGCCAACTGCAGCAGGAGATGGAACGGCAATGGAACAGGCAATGCGAGGAAACTCTGTGGCCATTATTACGATGCTGAATAATAAAGACAATATCTCTGAAGGATTCCACACAGTAGCAGTACGGTGTAATGGAAAAGGCTATGACGTGTATAATAGAAACAATGTAATGAAAACAGTATGGCACTGTGCAATGTTTGATGATGTTATGGAAAGCGGGGTGTTTATATGTGGGTACATTATCGATGCAGGTTGATTCAACTGGTTCTAATCTTGTTTTTTGTTGCCCTCTTACTGACTGCATGTGACCCTGTTGCCGGACATTATCCCTGCCAGCTAGGACACGGCTGGGTGTGCGATGAACCAAATATTGTACTGGACAACTGGGAGACGGAGGATGGCACATGGCACTACGGCGGTGAAAAGATTATTATGGACGGCAAAGAGATTGTTGTGCAAGTGGCTTATCATGTGCATAGCGTGTTTATTTATCCGGAAGGGCCTGTGTATGCAAAAGCCGAATTGATTAAGGGTACGTGGAAAATCCAGGATGGATGTTTTATCATTGAAATCACGCAGGATAACATCTTTGACGGAAAATATACGGAATTGGTTTTTCGTCCGTTGGATACCAAATAATGTATTGCTTGTTACAAGTCTAAGGACACTGCCGCTTTTCTTCCACACGCCCCGGTTCTATGTATGATGGAGACGAGGGTGGAAATACACTTATCCCGCAGGTGAAAGACAGCAAGGGGTGGGCGTAGCCAGTATCGGCCACATAACGCAATTCACACTATTCAAACACGTTGCCGCTCTGCAGGCCAAGCAGGCAGAGCGGCGGCAATCAGACA
>OIWM01002834.1_pt1 | contig 13561 bp, 7 predicted proteins | sample 1587451 | NCBI WGS metagenome assembly OIWM01 (sample SAMEA3888907, study PRJEB22519) | human gut metagenome | biome: human gut; feature: human-associated habitat; material: faeces | place: Denmark | collected 2011
GTCTTAACTCCTTAACTTCCTTAACTCCTTTAACTTCCTGATATGCGAAAGTTCTATACATTATTATATATATGATTTTTATTTCTTCGTAGCCTTCACGAAATAGGTAATGAGGAGGGCATAAGCGATGAGCGAGCAGACCTCAGACAAAGGATTGGTCCACCAACTGTCAGCAACACTCACCTCGATGCCACCAAACTTGAGCAGTGCACTCACCACACCCATCAAGGCACCACCGGCAATGAAACCACTGGCAATGAGTGTACCCTTCTCGCCACGCTCCTTGTTTACCTGAGCGTCCTTAGAACGGGAAGTGATCCACCAGTTAATGGCTCCACCGACAACAAGAGGCACATTGAGTTCGAGAGGGATAAACATACCCAAGGCAAAAGCCAAGGCTGGAATTTTGAAATAGGTAAGCACGATGGCCAACAAGGCACCGATGCCATAAAGCACCCATGGTGCTCCCACTCCATTCATCAACGGATCGATGACTGCAGCCATGGCATTGGCCTGAGGTGCTGCCAATGAGCCTGAAGCGAAACCATAAGTCTCGTTCAAGAGCATCATCACACCGCCTACAGTGGCTGCACTCACCAAGGTGCCAAGGAACTTCCAGCTCTCCTGCTTCTTGGGAGTGGTGCCCAACCAATAACCTATCTTCAAGTCGGTAATGAACGAACCTGCCACAGAAAGCGCCGTACACACCACACCACCCATGATGAGAGCCGCCAACATACCGCCAGGACCTTTCAATCCTACAGCCACCATCACCACAGAGGCAAAGATGAGGGTCATCAACGTCATGCCCGAGACAGGGTTACTGCCCACGATAGCGATGGCATTGGCGGCAACAGTAGTAAAGAGGAAAGCAATAACGGCTACCAGCAGAATGGCGATAACGGCAAAGAGCAAGTTGCCATCCATCACACCAAACCAGAAGAAAAGGAAGGTGACAAGAATGCAGACCAGCGAACCGATGCCGATGATCTTGAACGAGATGTCGCGCTGAGTACGCTTCACCTCCGCATCGACCCCACTCTTTCCTTTCAGTTCCTTGGCTGCCAAACCGACAGCTCCCTTGATGATGCCCCAGCTCTTGATGATGCCGATGATACCAGCCATGGCAATACCACCGATACCGATGCTGCGGGCATAGGCACGGAAGATCTCCTCAGGAGACATGGCTCCTACGGTAGATGTAATGGAAGGATCCCAGGCATTGAGCACCTGATCGTGGAAAAGCAGACTCATACCAGGAACGATGAGCCACCATACAGCCAAAGAGCCAAAACAGATATAGAGGGCATACTTGAGCCCCACGATGTAGCCCAGACCGAGCACGGCAGCACCCGTATTCACCTTGAACACAAGCTTTGCCTTGTCGGCAAGGTCGCAGCCCCATCCGATGACGCGGCTTGTAAAGTTCTCGTTCCACCATCCGAAGCTTGCCACGATGAAGTCGTACAAACCTCCCACCAGTCCTGCTATGAGCAAGGGCTTGGCCTGATCGCCACCCTTGGCTCCGCTGACAAGCACCTGTGTGGTGGCTGTGGCCTCAGGGAAAGGATACTTGCCATGCATGTCGCTCACAAAGTACTTGCGGAAAGGTATGAGGAACAGGATGCCCAGGACTCCTCCAAGGGCAGAAGCCAAGAATATCTTCATAAACGAAGTGGTCATCTCGGGATACTTGGCCTGCAGAATATAGATGGCTGGCAGGGTGAAGATGGCTCCCGCCACCACGGCACCCGAACAGGCTCCGATACTCTGTATGATCACATTCTCGCCCAAGGCCTTGTTGCGCTTGGTGGCTGTGCTCACACCTACGGCAATAATAGCGATAGGGATAGCAGCCTCGAACACCTGTCCTACCTTCAGTCCAAGATAGGCTGCTGCCGCCGAAAAGATGACAGCCATCACAATACCCCAGGTTACCGACCATACATTGACCTCAGGATAAGCCTTGTCGGGACCCATCAGGGGCTGATACTGTTCACCGTCCTTCAACTCACGGAAGGCATTCTCGGGGAGATTCATTTCTTCTTTCATCGTGTCAAAAATAAAATATGTGTTACGTATTGAAAAATCGCTGGGTTGAGTTTATTTCTCTATCGTAATGGTATACTCGCTCATGAAGCTGGCACCTGGCTGCAGGCTGTTCATGAGATACTTGTCCTTGAACTCGCCGTCGTACTCAGCCCAGTCGTGAAGACCATACCAAGGTTCGATGCACACGAATGGAGCATGCTTGCCTGTAGGACTCCAGATACCAACAGCAGGAGTCTTGGTGTCGAGTGAGACGTGAGGCTGACCTGCCTCGTCGAGAAGAGTGATCTTCTTAAGCTGACTGCGGTCGAAGATGACGGCATCGTCAGCAAAGCTGTCCTCGGTAAATGCCCAAACACCATTCTCGGTAGGCACCTTGTGATAGCCCTCTACCACGCAACCGCCCACATTGCCATAGAGGCGCTCTGGCTCAGGGTTGTCGAACTTCAACTGTCCCTTCAGTTCCTTACCCTTTTCTGCACCAGGAACGAGGAAAGCGGGATGACCGCCAATCTGGAAGAAGATTTGCTTGTCGTCGGTATTGGCAACATGCCAGATTACATGCAGTTTCTTACCCTCCAGACGATAAGTGATGGCTAAGTTGAAGTGATAAGGATAGTCCTTGAGTGTGGCCTCGCTGTCGGTCAGGGCGTAGGTGATTCGGTCTTCGCCCTTGCTGATGAGCTGAAACTCTGTATCACGGGCAAAGCCATGGCGTCCCAACTGATACTCCTTGCCGTCGATACGGTATGTATCCTTCCACAAGCCGCACACAATAGGGAAAAGTATAGGAGAATGGCGATTCCAGTACTGCTCGTCGCCGTCCCAAAGATATTCGTTACCTTGAGCATCCTTGATGCTCTGAAGTTCTGCTCCAAGAGATGAAATCTCTACTGTGAGCTGGTCGTTCTTGATCTGTTCCATTTTGTTTTATGTTGTTTGGTTATTTTGAATGTATTCAAGGTTTGCGTAGGAGAAACTCGCTACTTATCCGCAAAGGTACAATTTATTTTCGAAAAAGTGACAAAAGCAACCATTTCTTTTGCTATTTTTTCTCTTTTCTCGAATAAAAGATGTACTTTTGCAGCCCGAAATAAATCGGATAATACCTCACACTCGCCAACAGAGTGGAACTGGAGAAAAAAATAGTAAAACAACACAAAAAGAAATGGAACAACAACCTTCTGGCAACAACACTTTGAAAGGTTTTTCAGCTGCCATAGTGGCTGCAGTCTGTTATGGTACGAATCCTTTAGGAACCCTCAAGCTGTATGAAGACGGATTCAACTCGGGTACGGTACTCAGCTATCGGTATGGTCTGGCAGTTCTGATGTTCGCTCTTGTCATGCTGATACGCAAAGAGAGTTTCGCCATCAAATGGGGACACGCCATCAAGTTTGCACTCTTGGGCACCTTCTTCGCCCTGTCGTCCATCACCCTTTACGTGAGCTTTCATTACATGGCAGCAGGCATCGCGAGCACCCTGCTCTTCGTCTACCCCATCATGACAGCCTTGCTGATGACGGCTTTCTTCCATGAGAAGGTGACATGGAGCACATCGATGGCCATCCTGCTTGCCGTAGCAGGAGTAGGAATGCTCTACCAGGGTGACGGTGACGCCAAACTCAGCACGGCTGGTTTTGCCTTGGTCATGGCGTCATCATTACTCTACTCCATCTACATCATTGCCGTCAACCAATGGCAGACTACCATGTCGAGCCTGAAGTTCACCTTCTGGATTTTGGTATTCTGCTTCATAGCGATATTGGTGTTCTCGTGGTTGTCGGGCGACAGCCTGCAGATGCTCCACACTCCTATGCAATGGGGGTGCGCCCTGCAGTTGGCTCTTCTGCCTACGGTGCTCTCGCTCTTCTTCATGACGATTTCGATCAACCTGATAGGCTCCACCCCTTCCGCCATCATGGGGGCTCTCGAACCTGTAACAGCTGTATGTATCGGTGTGCTTATCTTTGGCGAGGCATTCTCGTTGCGCTTGGGCATCGGCATCCTGCTCATCCTGGCAGGTGTGGTTCTCATCATTCTAAGAAAAAAGAAATCTTGAAAAAAGGAAAATGTTTTTCACCAACGAGTCACAAAGGGCTTATAAAGAGGGGTGCATCCAAACATCACGTTTAGATGCACCCCCAGTAATAATCAAACTACCTTAAAAACAAATACTACCTTTTATTAACTAAACTAAACCTAACTTATCCCTTTATTTAACTTTCGTAAGTTCAGGAGTTATAGTTGTTAAAGAAGTTACCACTCCCCCAGCCTGCGAAAGTTGAGTTTCCTTACCTTTCGATTGCAAAGTTACGAACAAACAGAATAAAGGAAAAGAAAAAATCGTTCATAGAATAATAAAAATGTTCTGAAACAACATGATTACCATTCTATGAACGATTTACAACATATTCCGGCATCACAACCGGACGAAAGACAGCTGTCAGTTAACCATTTGTCACATCACCAGGCAACATTCCATACTCATCCTTGAAACACTTGGTGAAATAAGAAGGTGAAGAGAACCCCACCTCGTAAGCCACCTCAGAGATGTTCATACTGTTGGCTTCGAGCAGACGACGGGCCTTGGCAAGACGAGCCTTGCGCAAAAGGTCGACTACCGACGAGCCGGTGATGGCCTTCACCTTACGATAAAGCTGCACACGGCTCAATCCTATCTCGGCTCCGATATCCTCGACACCAAAATCGCTGTTACCCATGTGCGACTTGATGATGTCGTGCAACTGCTTGACAAAAGCCTTGTCACGGTCGTCCAGTCTGGACACCTCCTCTGTTTCTTTTCCTTCGGCAGCACCCTGTGCAAAGAGCTGACGCAGATGGGCACGCTGGTGCAACAGATTTTCCACACGAGCCAGAAGCACCTTGCTATGGAAAGGCTTGGTGATGTAAGAGTCGGCTCCCTGCTCATAACCTTCGGCACGATGCTCTTCCAGATTCTTTGCTGTGAGCATGATGACTGGAATATGCGAGGTGGCGGTATTGGTCTTCAACTGCTGCGTAAACTCCAGTCCATCCATGACTGGCATCATCACATCGCATATCACCAGATCGGGCACTTCCTTGCGGGCTATCTCAAGTCCCTCCCTACCATCAGATGCCTCGAGCACAAAATAATAGTCCTGCAAGAGGGTTCGCTCATATTGTCGGATGTCGTTATTGTCGTCTATGATCAGTATGGTGGGCTTTTCGTCATGCTCGCTGATAATTTGCTGCAATTTGCCGCCATGACGTTCTCCGTCGTCGATATACTGCAACGAGCCGTCATCGCTGAAAGAAGAGGACTTATCGGCAGCTTCCGACTGTAGTTCTTCCACAAGACCTTCTTGCTGTCGGGGCAGCAGGACGATAAAGCAAGCGCCTTTTCCTGGTTCACTCTCTACCCTCACCTCACCATGATGCAACTCTACAAACGACTTGACCAAAGCCAGTCCGATGCCCGTACCACTCGCCGCACCCTTGGCCTGGAAAAAGCGCTCGAACACCTTGGTGAGTTCTTCCTTGTCGATGCCTTTACCCGAATCCTTCACCTCTATGCGGAGCCGTTCTCCCTCATCCGCCAAAGACACATGAATAAAGCCACCTGCAGGGGTGTACTTCAAGGCATTGCTCAGAAGATTGAAGACTATACGGGCGAGTTTCTCCTTGTCGGCCACGACATCGGCAGAAGAGAAATGCGAGGTATCCAAATGCATCTGTATCTTCTTACGCTGTGCCGTCATGGCAAAGTCGCCCGTCCACTGCTGCAAGGCCTCTGGCAAATCGAAACGGCTCAAACTCAGTTCCATTTTGCCGTTCTGTATCTTACGGAAGTCGAGTATCGAGCCTACCAACTGCTGCAACGACAGAGCATTGCGCTGCACCATCTGCAAAAGTTCCCTGCTCCTACCCTTGATGGAACGGTCGTCGAGCAACATCTCCACAGGGTCGGCAATAAGCGTCAAAGGTGTACGGAGTTCATGACTGATATTAGTGAAGAACACCAGTCGCGAATGTGTCAGTTCGAGCACCTCCTCGTTGAGTCGCTTCAACTCGTCATTGCTCTGGGCAAGCTGTTCGTTAAGACGGGTCTTGACAAGATAGCTGCGGAACATATAAATTGCCACTACTACGATGAGCACTACCAACAGAACAAGTCCCAAGGTAAAGAACCGCTGCACATGATAGGCTGAGTTGTATTGAGAAACCTTCCGGTGCAGCATGTCAAGACTGCTGCGCTGCTGCTCGCTGTCCTTCGCCTCCATCAGAATCAGTTCGGCATTATTCCGGGTTACAATCGATGTGGGCAGATAGTTGTCGCGGGCAAATGGCTCATGACGCAAGATCTTCATAGCCAAAGCTATCACCTCGTCGCCCTTAGTAGGATAAAGCATGGAAGCCTCCAACACTCCTTGTCTTACCAACTCAAGTCCGCCATCCTTACCTGCCAAACCGTCTACGCCCACAAAACGACATTTGTCCTTCAAGCCATGCTCACAGGCTACTTTATAGGCACCATAAGCCATGCGGTCGTTCTGCGCAAACACATAATCGAAGTCCTGTGTCTTGGACAGTACTCGTTTCATCACCTCCGAACCGCTCTGCTCCTTCCAGTCGCCCGACTCGGAAGCCACAATCTGCAAATCGGGGTAGGCATTCAAAGCATCAACAAAACCGCGATGGCGGTCGATGGCAGGAGAAGAATCGTCAAGACCTCGTATCTCTACTATACGTCCTTTTCCTTTCAGGCGCTGGGCGATATAATCGCCAACCAATTTACCCAACAGATAGTTGTCACAACCGATAAAAGCAGTATATTTCTTCGATTGCGTCTTACGGTCGACAAGAATCACAGGAATGCCCTTCTGCTGTGCTCTTTCGAGGGCAGGCGAAATGGCATGCACCTGATTGGGAGAAACGATGAGCAGACTGACACCCTGGTCGATAAAGTAATTGATCTGCGACAGCTGACTGTCATTGTCGTCATCGGCAGAAGCCAGACGCACCTCTACAGAGTCGTTGAGATACTCGGCTGTCTTCAACTCGCTGTTCAGTTTCTCTCGCCAAACATCCATAGAGCATTGCGAAACGCCGATAATATACTTCTTGGGCTTGTTGCCACACGAGCAAAGAAGCAGGCTGCATAATATAATAAGGTATAGAGAACCTATACGAAAGTTCCATTTATTAGTCATATCTCTTAAGTTAAAATAAGGTCATATTCGTTTTCATCCGCAAAAATACGAATATTTTTGAGAAACAAAAGCATCTTAGCATTTTTTTAGAATTCCACAAAACTATCATGCAACAATTAAAAAGCCACCAGAAAGACATTCCTATTCTTTCTTTGACTATTAAAAAACGAAAAAAGCACTTGAGAACTAATGTTCACAAGTGCTTCTTCGTAGCGGGACCGGGCTACGATCCCGGGACCTCCGGATTATGAATCCGACGCTCTAACCAACTGAGCTATCCCGCCATCCGAGCAAACGTTTGCTTGTTTGCGGGTGCAAAGGTAATACAAAGTTTTGAACTGAGCAAATTATTTCGAAAGAATTTTGCAAAAAAGTAATATTTTTGCTTTTTTATACTCTTCCAAAAGATACTATACCTTATTATATATAGCAACATTATATATTCAACTTCCGCAAGTAAGCAACACACAACACGAAGGGACAGAAGCTCATAGACCAGGGCGTGCTACTTCCATATAAGCCTAAGACCTTCAGGGCGTGTGCTTCTGTAAACCTATGATCGTAAGTCTACGTGAATTATAAATAAGTAATAACTGAGTCAACTCATATTATCAATAACGAAAAAACAATTCGACCACAGGACAAATCTCCGTTCCGTGATACGGAACGGCCGTTCCAAATCACGGAATGGCCGTTCCAAACTACGGAATGGCCATTCCGTATCACGGAACGGAGATTTTTGTTGCTAAAGCAAAACATTTATACAGCATAAGAGCAAGATTTCTCCAGTATGAAGCCAACATTTCATTGGGACTTAAGGCTGACAACACGAGTAAAGCAACTGAAACAATCAGTTCTCCCTATGGGTGCTGAGTAGCGGCAAACATGATTTAAATATATAAAAAAACAAAAAAAGAATGATTTTTGAGTTTTTTATGTTACTTTTGCAAGCTGAAATGAGAATCAAGAAATTAGATATATTCATCGCGAAGCAATTCGGACTGCTTTTCGTGGGAACATTCTTCATCTGCCAGTTTGTGCTGATGATGCAGTTCCTGTGGAGATACATCGACGAGCTGATAGGTAAAGGTTTGTCGGTGGAAGTCATGGCGCAGTTCTTCTGGTACATGGGACTCATGCTTGTACCACAGGCCCTGCCTTTGGCCATCCTGCTCTCTTCGCTTATCACCTTCGGCAACCTGGGAGAAAGTTCTGAGCTGACAGCCATCAAGGCCGCAGGCATCTCGCTGATGCAGGCTTTCAGGTCGCTCATCATCATCACTGTCCTTGTGATGGTCAGCTCGTTCTACTTTCAGAACAACATCGGTCCCAGCTCCAACATGAAGCTGGCACAGCTTCTCATCTCGATGAAGCAGAAGAGTCCTGAGTTGGAAATCCCTGAGGGAATCTTCTATGACGGAATCCCCAACTGCAACCTCTACGTACAGAAGAAAGACCTCAAGACGGGCAAGTTGTACGGCATCATGATCTATCGCATGACCAACAGCTATGAGGATGCCGCCATTATCCTCGCTGACTCGGGTATGCTGCAGAGTACGGCCGAGAAGAAGCACCTCGTACTGAGCCTGTACAGCGGAGAATGGTTTGAGAACATGCAGAGCAGCGAGCTTGCCAACAGCGCCGCAGTGCCCTACCGAAGAGAGACCTTCATCTCGAAGAAAATCGTGCTCGACTTCGACAACGACTTCAGCCTCACCGATGCCAGTTCGCTGTCAAACAATGCCAAGGCGAAGAGTCTTGCCAAAATAAAACACGACATCGACTCCATCAACCAGTCGTACGACTCGATAGGAAGAATGTACCTGGCTGATGCCAGAATAAGATACTATCACCAGCCATTCATGAGCAAGCAAGACTCGCTACAGGCAGTGAAAAAAGCTGCTGCAACAAAGGTGAATATCGACTCTCTGTTCGAGAAGATGCCTACAGAGCGCAGGCTGTCGGTAGTAAACTACGCTTCATCCGACGTGCAGCAAGCCATGAACGACCTCGACTTCAAGAGTATGATTACCAATGTGGGCGACCGACTGATAAGAGACCACAAGATAGAGGCCATCAACAAGTTCACGCTGGCGTTGTCGTGCCTCATCTTCTTCTTCATCGGAGCACCGCTGGGTGCCATCATCCGAAAAGGAGGATTGGGATTTCCTGTCATCATCTCGGTAATGGTTTTCATCACCTTCTTTATTCTCGACAACACTGGATACCGAATGAGCCGAAGCGGAATTTGGGCTATATGGTTTGGAAAAGGACTTGCCTCTGCCGTACTGGGACCTTTAGCGGTATTCGTCACCTATAAGGCAACCAACGACTCGACGGTCTTCAACATAGATATGTACAAAGAGTTTATATTCAAGCTTTTAGGAATACGACTCAAACGACATATCTTTGGCAAGGAGGTCATCATCAACGACCCAGCATACACTGAGGACGCCGTCAAGCTGAAACACATCAACGAAGATATCGAGGCATACAACAAGGAGCACAGACTCAAGAAATGGCCCAACTTCATCAATGTGTTCTTCAAATATCAGCCCGATCATGAGATAGAGCGCATCAGCAACGAACTGGAAGCAGTGATAGAAGACTTGTCGAATACAAAGAACAAATATATCCTGCACAACATCAACCAGTATCCCGTACTCTCGCCCAAGGCTCACACACGCCCATTCGAACGTAAATGGCTCAATATCCTGGCAGCCCTCATCGTTCCTTTAGGCACTGTGCTCTACCTTAGAATGTGGAGTTTCCGCCTGCGACTGTACAGAGACCTGAAAGTGGTGACGCAGGTGAACAACGACATCATCATGAGAACTAAAGAAATGTAACTATATATAATAAGGTATCAATTAGAAAATGGAAGACGTAAGATTGAATAGCATAGAAGAAGCCGTAGAAGACTTCAAAGAAGGAAAATTCGTCATCGTGGTAGACGACGAAGACCGAGAGAACGAAGGCGACCTCATCATAGCAGCAGAGAAGATTGATGCAGACAAGGTAAACTTCATGCTCAAACATGCCCGCGGTGTACTCTGCGCACCTATCACCATCAGCCGATGCGATGAGCTGGATCTGCCCCACCAGGTTTCAGAGAACACATCCATGCTTGGAACTCCATTCACCGTCACCATCGACAAACTCGAAGGATGCAGCACTGGAGTATCTGCACACGACAGAGCTGAGACCATCAAAGCCCTTGCCGACCCCAACTCCACATCCAAGACCTTTGGACGTCCAGGACATATCAACCCACTATATGCACAAGACAACGGAGTGCTGCGCAGAAGCGGACATACCGAGGCCGCCATCGACCTTTGCAAGATGGCGGGACTCTACCCTGCCGGCGCACTGATGGAAATCATGAACGAAGATGGCACCATGGCCCGCCTGCCACAACTCCTGAAGTTTGCTAAGGAATGGGGGTTGAAAGTCATCTCCATCAAAGACATGATAGAATACCGACTCAAGAAAGAGTCGCTGATAGAAATAGGTGAAGAGGTAGACCTGCCTACAGAATACGGGCACTTCCATCTCATTCCTTTCCGCCAGGCAAGCAACGGACTGGAGCACATGGCCCTCATCAAGGGAGAATGGAAAGAAGACGAGCCTATCCTCGTACGTGTTCACTCATCTTGCGCCACCGGCGACATCCTGGGAAGCAAGCGTTGCGACTGCGGTCAGCAGCTTCACAAAGCCATGGAGATGATCGAGAAAGAAGGCAAGGGAGTACTCATCTACATGCAGCAGGAAGGAAGAGGCATCGGTCTGATGAACAAGATTGCCGCCTATAAGCTTCAGGAAGAAGGCTACGACACCGTGGACGCCAACACCCATCTGGGCTTCAAACCCGATGAGCGCGACTATGGCTGTGGAGCACAGATGCTGCGCCATCTCGGTGTACACAAAATGCGCCTGATGACAAACAACCCCGTAAAACGTGTCGGACTGGAGGCCTACGGACTGGAAATCGTAGAGAATATCGCCATCGAGACCACTCCCAACAAATACAATGAGCGATACCTCAAAACCAAGAGAGACCGCATGGGACATGTGCTTCACCTGGGTTAAACATGGCAGAATGTAACAATTTAGATACAAAAAGTTAAATAATAATATGTTTCTTTCCGCAAAAGAAATAAAATGATTACTTTTGCAGTCGGATTATAAACATTGATATAAAATATGGCACAATTATCAGATCGTCTTAACAGATTGGCACCATCAGCAACGCTGGCGATGTCGCAGAAAAGCAGTGAAATGAAGGCTCAAGGAATCGACGTGATCAACATGAGCGTGGGAGAACCCGATTTCAACACACCTGACAACATCAAAGAGGCAGCCAAAAAGGCTATCGACGAAAATTACTCTCGTTACTCTCCTGTTCCAGGATACCCTGACTTGAGAAAAGCAATTGTTGCCAAACTGAAAAACGAGAACAATCTTGACTATACTGCCAACGAGGTAATCGTAGGTACTGGCGGCAAGCAGTGCGTCTGCAACGCAGTACTCGCCTTGGTAAATCCTGGTGATGAGGTCATCATCCCTGCACCTTACTGGGTAAGCTATCCACAGATGGTGAAACTGGCTGGCGGTGTACCTGTCATCGTAAACGCCGGTTTCGACCAGGACTTCAAAATGACAGCAGAGCAGTTGGAACAAGCCATCACTCCCAAGACCAAGATGCTCATCCTCTGCTCACCAAGCAACCCTACAGGTAGCGTCTATTCTAAGGAAGAGTTGGCAGCACTCGCTGATGTACTGAGAAGACACAAGGAAGTTTTCGTATTGGCTGATGAGATTTACGAACACATCAACTATATCGGCAAGCACCACAGCATCGCACAGGAACCTGACATGAAGGAGCAGGTCATCATTGCCAACGGTGTATCAAAGGCTTATGCCATGACTGGTTGGCGTATCGGATTCCTCGCAGGTCCTGAGTGGATCATCAAGGGATGTAACAAACTGCAGGGACAGTACACCAGCGGTACATGTTCTGTGAGCCAGAAAGCAGCCGAGGCAGCCTACACACTCGACCAAAGTGCCGTAGAGAACATGCGCCAAGCTTTCGAACGCCGTCGCAACCTCATCGTAAAGTTGGCTAAAGAAGTACCAGGTCTTGAGGTGAACATGCCACAGGGAGCCTTCTATCTCTTCCCAAAATGCAGCAGCTTCTATGGCAAGAGCACAGGCGACCGTATCATCAACAATTCCACAGACCTGGCTATGTATCTCTTGGAAGAGGCTCACGTGGCCACAGTGGGAGGTGACGCTTTCGGAGATCCAGATTGTTTCCGTATGAGTTACGCCACAAGCGATGAGAATATCGTAGAGGCAATACGCCGAATCAAGGAGGCGTTGGGCAAGCTCAAGTAATCGAAAAGAAACAACAGCAAACGAATAAGAAATCGGTAAAAACGCACAATAAAAGCGTAGAAAACGACTTAAATGACGAGATATTGATTAAATACATTCAATATCTCGTTAAAACTTCTTAAATGCGTTTCGTGTTTTATTTTTAATTATTATCTTTGCCCTTAGTAACGGAAAAAACCAAACTTTGTCTTGACACAAATAAGGTCTACAAAACATTAGAGAAAAAACTTTCAAATAATTTATTAACTAATAATTTAAAAAAAGTAAAATTATGGCAACTACAAAACAAGCAGCCCCAGCTAAGAAGTCTGAGGGCTTTCAGGGAGTAAGAGGCGCATTCTGGATCATCGTGGTATGTGCTATCATCGCATTCACATTGTTCTTCACATGGTTCGGTAATGACATGCACTTCCAGGATCCAGGTGTACAGGATCACCCAGCAGACATTTGGGGTACAATCTACAAAGGTGGTGTTATCGTACCTGTAATTCACACATTGTTGCTCACCGTATTGGCAATGACTATCGAGCGTTGGATGGCCCTCAAGACCGCTACTGGTACAGGTGCTCTTCCTAAGTTCGTTGCAAACATCAAGGCAGCTTTGAACGCTAACGATTTCGCTAAGGCTGAGCAGCTCTGCAGCAAGCAGCGCGGTACTGTAGCCAACGTTGTTATGGCTTCTTTGAACGCTTACAAGTCAATGGAGTCTGGCGCTAACGCTTCTTTGAAGAAGGCTCAGAAGGTAGCTAAGATCCAGCAGGCTCATGAGGAGGCTACTCAGTTGGAGATGCCTACTCTGACAATGAACTTGCCTATCATCGCTACAATCGTAACTCTTGGTACTCTTACTGGTCTTCTCGGTACTGTAACCGGTATGATCAAGTCATTCCAGGCCATGGGTGAAGGTGGTGGCGCTGACT
>OIWM01002841.1_pt1 | contig 13534 bp, 8 predicted proteins | sample 1587451 | NCBI WGS metagenome assembly OIWM01 (sample SAMEA3888907, study PRJEB22519) | human gut metagenome | biome: human gut; feature: human-associated habitat; material: faeces | place: Denmark | collected 2011
GCCTCAACAGCATCTCCGAGCTGTCCGCGTGTCATATGGTGAAGTACGAGACGCTTCTCTCCTGTGTTCACAACTTCTCCGTTGTAAAGTGCTTCGAACTTCTCTGTCAGCTGTGCTTCTTCTGCCAGTTTCTCAAGAGCTGCGAGAACTGTGTCATCCACTTTCTTCGCTGCATAATTGTATGCTAATCCTTCTGCCATCGGAACGCTGTAGTTCTTCACACGCTCTGCTCCGTTCTCTCCGGCCATCACTGCTGCGAGGTCTACACTTTCTGTCTTCTCAAGTTCCTGATAAGAGGTAAGCTTATCCAAATTGTTCCAGGTAATCATCGTTGATTCCTCCTTCATAAAATAAAGTTCATATCCGGCTGTCGGGTTCAGTATCTTCTGACCGGCAGACCATCCATTTCATAAAAAACTATTGTTAATTTCTCAACAATCAAGTTCATTATACAATCAATCCAATGCAAATTCAACCCACAAACGATATTATCAGAGCAGCTCCGCAAACAGACGTAAGATCAGCTGTCCGAGTCTTAAGCCCGCACTTCTTCCTTCTTTATACTGCTCGGTCACTTCTCTGCTTTCTCCCATCGTGCGGATCAGATCATCCCGGATCTCCAGCACTGCGTCGCAATCTGCCAGGAAGCATCCATTCTCAAAGTGATGGTACAGGCTACGGTAATCGAGATTGATTGTTCCGCAGGTCGCCATTTTATCATCTGCCACACTCATCTTCGCATGACAGAATCCCGGTGTCCACTCATAGATACGGACTCCATGCTTAACCAGATTATGATAGAAGGAACGGGTCACACTGTAGACCATCTTCTTGTCCGGGATACCCGGTGTTATGATACGTACATCAACACCACGCTTTGCTGCCAGTGTGAGTGCATGTGTCATCTCGTCTGTGATAATCAGGTATGGAGTGATAAACCAACAGTATTTCTCTGCTTTATTCGCCATACTGATATATACTTCCTCGCCTACCTGCTCACCATCGAGCGGACTGTCTGCATATGGCTGGACATAACCACGCTGTTGTGCCTGGTATGCATGGTTGATCACATATTTCTCCGGTACAAGTTCTTTTGACTTTACATTTCCGGCTGCATTCCACATTTCCAGAAATGCTACTGTCATAGAGTTGACCGCATCTCCTTCCATACGGATCCCGGTATCTTTCCAGATTCCATACGGATGTGTGATGTTGAAATACTCATTCGCCAGATTGTATCCGCCTGTGTAAGCAACCTTTCCGTCAATTACAGTAATCTTCCGGTGATCGCGGTTGTTCAGGAACATATTCAGTCCCGGCAGAATCGGGTTAAATACACGGCATTTGATTCCTAAAGACTTCAGTTTTGTTGCAAAATCCATGTTCACAAACCAGATTGATCCCATATCATCATAGAAGATACGAACTTCTACGCCTGCTTTCACACGGTCTTCAAGTACCGTCTGGATCCGTTGCCATGCCTCTTCGTCTTCGATGGCATGATACTCCATAAAGATGAACTTTTCTGCCTTTGAAAGATCCTCCAGCTGTGCATCCAGCCCTTTGATCGCCTCATCATAATATGTAACATCTGTGTTCTGATAAACCGGGTAACAAGAGTAATTCGTCAGATAAGAAGCGATTGCCCCCGCCTGCGGACTCTCTTCTTTCATCCATTCGAGAATCTGTCTGTTATCCGGAAGATATGGGAGCAGTTTTTTATCAATCTCTTCATATCTCACCCGCATCTTCTTCGTGCTTCCGTTCAGACCTACGAGAAGATACAGACTCACACCTAGAATCGGGAATGCAAGCATCAGTATGATCCATGGCATTTTCATTGATGAAGTCTTATCCATGCTGTAAAGTCCAAGCACAAGAAAGATTGCCACGATTCTTGTTGCCCAGTCAATAATGGTTGCGTATTCACTTACCTTTGTAAACAGAAAGAGAAGGAAGACGATCTCCAGCAAGATAGATACTGCTGTGAAGATCAGCCTCTTTGTTCCGTTCTCTGTCTTTTTCTTTCCTTCGAATGTACTGCTGCTCAAATCTACATGCCCCTTTTCTCTTTTCCTTTTAATAATTGCTATTTTCTCTTTGCATAGAAAGACGGAGAATCCGATCACTCAGATTCTCCTGACTCTTTTAATTAACACATACTATAACAGATATGGAAGGAAATTGAAACAAGTATTTTCTTTTTCCACTGTTTTTTTATTCATGTCTAAGTGCCTCGATTGGATTCATGTTCGCCGCTTTCACGGACGGGATCAGTCCGAAGATAATACCAATCAGTGTGGAGAACAGCACTGCGATCACAATCGAAACTCCGCTGATCGCTACCGGAACCGCTGAGACTTTGGATATAATGTACGCAAGTGCGATTCCTCCAAGAACACCTATAATTCCTCCAAGCAGTGTCAGCACCGCCGCCTCTGTCAGGAACTGTGTCAGAATTCTGCGTTTTCTCGCTCCGAGTGCTTTCTTTAATCCAATCTCGCCGGTACGTTCTGTAACTGACACGAGCATGATATTCATAACTCCGATTCCACCAACTAACAGGGAAATGCTGGCGATCCAGATCAGCTGCTGATTTGTCGAGTTACTGATCTCCTGGATCTGTGTTGCCTGTTCTAACAGATCTTCTCCTTTGTATTTCACGGTATCATCTGAAACTGTCAGCATAGCATTTAAAATATCTGCGGCTTTCTCTCCTGCCGTTGTCATATCATCTGTACTTTTTGCACGCACGACAAGGTTCTGTGGTTCGTCATACTGGTAGATGACCGGCCATACATTATCCGGAATAATGATCTTTCCACTCTGGTCATCTGACATGTAGCGGTAGTAATCTTCCATTGAGTTGATTACCGGCTGGGACTCTGCTTTCTTTGCAACCATTCCAACGACAACAAAAGGTTCTCCTTTAATTTCGATCGTTCTTCCGATCACATCTGCATTGTCGAATAAACTTGCCGCTGTTGTCTTGTCTATCAAGGCTACTTTTCGTCCTTCGGAATAATCTTTGTCTGTTAATCCTCTTCCTTTGGTTACCTGATATCCGTAAACATCCAGGTAATTTCTGTCAATTCCAAGGATCACGCTGTTACTTAATGACTTTGCGCCGCGGTAAACTGCGTCGTATTCATTTCTTGTATGATATAAAGACGCTGTCTCCACTTCCGGGAGTTCAACGACTTCCTGCAATGTCTCGTCTGAGATCTCCGGCACTCCGTCCGGGAGTGACTGATACTGCAGATCGATCGGCCAGTCACCCTGATAGAGCTGTACATTTACCGCGTCATTTCCTGCACCGACCAGATTCTTCTTAATCTGTTCATTCGTTCCTTTGATCGTGGACACAATTGCTATAATGGAACCGATTCCTATGATGATTCCGAGCATTGTGAGCGCAGATCTTAATTTATGATTCCAGATTCCCTGAAACGCCAGTCTGATGTCTTCTAACATAATGGCACCTCACTCTCTTTCATTTTGATACTGTTCAGTCTTCTTAATAATAGTCGTACAGGGTATCTGCTTCCTGTGTCTTTGCGCCTTCTTTAACATCTCTGCCGTAAGGGAATGCGATCATGTCGTCCATTGTGAGGCCGGAGGTGATCTCCAGTGAATTGTACATATTTTTGCCAACCTCTACATACTGTTTTGTTAATCTGCCGTTATCGCCCCGCTTGTAGACATAATAGCGGTTTCCTTCCTCGCGGACAAACATTTTTTCAAGATAGATCGATCCATCACTACCTGCTGCAATTCCATCCATCGACAGATTCACAGACTCACCATTCGAGAGATTTGCGTCTCCGTGGATCACGAGCGTGAACGGATAGAAGGACTGATTCTGGTTCTCTCCTGTGGAATAATCGCTTACCGGTGAGTTGCCAACACCTGTAACTGTCGCTTCGTAGGATTCTCCCGACTGCCAGGACATTACAGTCGCATTCATTCCTTCTTTGATCTGATCAAGCATTGTCTCTCCGACTCTTCCGGTCACATAGAAACCTTCTTCTCCGACAACGCTGACAACCGGTTTGTTCTCATTCTTTGCAGACGCTTCGTCAGTCGCTTCTTTGACTACACCTTCTACCGTACTTTTGATCACGCCGTCCCCGACCTTTTTCTTCAGCTTTTTCAGTTCCAGTTCAGCGGATCTCTTGGAAAGATCCAGATCTTTGATCTTCTGCTCTTTCTCCTTGATTTGCTTCGTCACTTCTTCCTTTGACGGGAGGTCCGGGGTGTCTGGGATAACCGGATCTTCTGAAATATCCGGTTCCGGAGTTGGCTCTGGTTCCGGAGTTGGCTCTGGATTTGGAGTTGGCTCTGGTTCCGGAGTCGGCTCCGGGTCTGGAGTTGGTTGTGAATCCGGTATGACTACCTGTCCTGTTTTTCCATCGAGGATCCAACAGGATAAGAATTTTGTCGGCGCTTCTGCGTTATCTACTACATCAAAGGCACACACTTGACCCTCTTTTAATACTTTGAGCATAAACGGTGCATTTACGGCTGCCCCCGGTGCGCAAAGATAACGATACGGTTTTTCCATTGTTCCGTCTGCGTCTTCTTTATTATAAGGAACAGAATCTAATGTAATCTCACTGTAAACCTCTTTTCCCTTTAATGCTTCAGGGAATGGACGCTCAATTGCGGAAGACGGTACATCGTCTTTTTTATTATCATCTTTGGATGTGTCATCCTTCGCATTATCATCTTTCGAAGCATCGTCTTTTGTGTTGTCATCTTTTGTCGTATCATCTTTTGTCGTATCATCCTTCGAGGTATCACCATCCGGTTTTTTATTCTCATCCTCTTTTGATGTATTAAGAATGGTTGTCTTTACAGCACTCATCTTCTGTACAGTTAGCTGCTGTTCTCCATCTGCACTTGTCTGCACGACGGATGCCCCTGTATCTGCCTTTGCGGTCTTCGTCCCCTTGAGCTGGGTGATCTCTTTCTGCAGGTTCTGAATGTTCAGGTCAATCCCCTGAATCTGCATTTCTTTCATCTCAAGTTCCAGGGAAGAAAGTGTCGTGTCATATGCCACAAGACGATCTCCAACTTTCACCATATCCCCGGCTTTCACGTAAACCTGTGTGATCGGCATAGTATCATCCACGTAAATGTCCTGCTTCTGGTTCGTTGTGACGGTTCCGTAACTTGCAATCCCACTATCATCGTACCAGCCGCCGGAATTCAAACTGCTGACAGGAGCTACTTTAACAGCCTTTCCGCTGTTCTTCACTGCGAAACCGATTCCAAGTGCAAGAACGATACAGCCTGCTGCCACAGGAATGCCGATCTTTATTATTTTCTTTTTATTCATCCACACTCTCCTCCGTTCCCGGAACTCCTTCCTGCATTGCATTCTCTTCTACAGGTTCTTCGTAACCGCCCTCGGCTCCTGACATATCTGAAGTACTGCCTGATGTACCTGAATCGTTCTTCACAACAGCTGCACCTTTTTTGCACTCCTCGCTTGGCCATACAATGTAATCAGAAGCTTTCAGTCCGTCTACGATCTCACAGGTTCCCATATCTTCGTTCGTCTCTCCGAGTGTAACAGAACGCTTCTCCAGCTTGTCATTATCTCCTGCTACCCATACATATGGATGATCTGAATCTGCGTCTACAATGTAGTCACGCATCAGCCACATCTTGTCTGCTTCCAGTGAAGTACTTGTCTCGATATAGACATGCTGTCCGAGCATCAATCCATCCACTGTATCCAATGTGACATAGAATGGATACTTTGTTGCCTGATTATCGCTGTTCTCAGAACCATAACTCATAGAATCCTGGGAACTGTTCTCCGGCTTCTCTGTGTCTACGTTATCTACTGTACCTGTCCAGATCTCATCTTCATTCACTCTGGAGCGGATCGTCACCTGTGTGCCCGGTGTCAGATCTCCGATGTTCTGCTCGCTGATCTTTCCTTTGATTCTGTATTTTCCTGTAGAAAGGATACTCATAAACGGTTTGGACTCTCCTGTAGAAGGGTCTGTTCCCTGCTGTTCGTTGATCTCCTGTACAATTCCGGCAACTGTAGAAGTTACTGTAGACTGTTCCAGGCTCTTCTGTGTACGGTTTACTTCCAGCTCTTTTACTTTATAATTGTACTCTTCCTGCTTGATCTCCATCTGAAGTTCCTGGATCTGTGTCGTATAGGAAAGCTGTTCGCTGGCCGGCGCACTCTTCTTCTCCGTTGTAAGTGTCGCGATCTGTGAATTCAGGCTGCTGATGTTGTTCGTGATCTTCTCAAGCTCCAGTTTTCCCTGATCTAATGTCATGGCAAGCTCTTCTGTATCGTATTCAAACAACTTTGTTCCAGGCTCTACTTCCTGCCCTTTTTCAACAAAAATCTGTTTTACCTTCTGGTTGTCTGCCAGTGTCAGTTTCAACGTATCCTGTGCTTCAACCACTCCTGTAAAACGGTTCTGTGTCCCAAGTCCTGTCCCTGTGATCATTCCAACGGAATCCGCATAAAGAACATTCTCTCCATCTGCTCCGCTTCCACCTGTCAGATTCTTCACAAGGATCAGGGCGATTACTGCCACAAGGAAGATTCCTCCACCAATCAACATTCCTTTTTTCTGTTTTGTATCCAATCTTCTTTTTTCTTTCGGCTGACTGGAACTCTGTGTGTCGGATGACTGCTTTCTGATTCCCCGCATCGTTTGCCCTCCTGCTTTGTTTTATTTTTCTTCTTTTTGTGCAAAAGATAAAAATCTCCGAAACACCCGGTACAATCTGCACAAAATATTCTCTCATACCATCAGTATACAGGAAATGTGCCTAAAAAGACATTGATATTTTCTTAAGATTTTTTATCTTTTTTCTATAGCCGGCTCACAGACTCCTTCTGCCCCGGCAAGCAGAATCATCAGAAGCAAATCTCTCTGTGGTCCAAGCCATGCTTCTTTTGGCTCATACCATTCCTGAAGGGTATGGATTCCGTCTTCTTCTCCACCTCTTCCAACAGTGATTGCCGGGATTCCCATACTGATCGGGATATTCGCATCTGTACTGCTCTCATACCGATACTCCGGTTCAATCCCCAGCAGTTCTGCCGCCCGGAATGCTGCTTTCACGATCGCACAGTCCTTTGGCTGTGCCCCCGCCGGTCTCACACCGCGTCCTTCGATCTGCACTTTGATCTGCGGCTTTGAAGCATCCCATCTTGCATTTTCTTCTTCCACTGCCTGTTTGATCACTTTATGAAGTTCTTTGTCCAATCGATTCAGCTCTTCTTCGCTGTCCGAACGGAGGTCTACCAGCATGGATGCAGAACCTGAAATTGTATTTACAGAAGTTCCTCCCTGGATCACTCCTACGTTAAATGTTGTCTTCGGCTCATTCGGGACCTGGAATTCTGCGATCTGTGCGATGGCTCGTCCCATTGCATGGATTGGATTAGGAATGCCAAAGTTCTGGAAACTGTGACCACCTCTTCCGGTAAATGTCACCTCATAACGGTGACTTCCTGTTGCCGTATAGATCACCCCGCCCGTATACTGGTTATCAATCGAGACAAATGCATCTACCTCTGGACATTCTTCTGAAGCTTTGTTGTCGTATCCGAACAGATACTTCACGCCCCTTAGATCTCCAAGTCCTTCTTCACACACATTTGCACAGAAGATCAAGTCCCCTTTTGTGTGAAGATCTGCATGGATCATTGCTTTCGCCACTGCGATCATCTCCGCCACTGCATGTGTGTCATCGTTAATGCCAGGACAATAATAACGATTTCCTTCTTTTCTTATCGTCAGATCTGTCCCTTCCGGAAATACTGTGTCTGTGTGTGCTGCAAGCATTACACTTGGTCCTTCACCGGTTCCCGGCCAGATCCCAAGCACATTTCCAACAGCGTCAATCCTGACATCCCTAAGCCCGATCTCCCGGAACCGCTCCCGGATATACTCCGCTTTTTTCTCTTCCTTATAAGAAGGTGCCGGAATCTGACACATATTGAGCGTATCCTGAGTCGTCGCCGGATCTTCTTCCTTTATATATTCCAATGCCTGTTTTATTTTTTCATTTTCAAGAATCATTTCCCTGTTTCCCTTCGTTCTGTGTACTTTGTATTTTGCTGTAATAAACACTTTTAGTATATCATATTTTCTTAATGATACCGTGATTTTGCGGATTTTCTATAACAGTAATTTTTTTATTGAACTTTTTCATTTATCGTGGTATACTCTGACTAAAGTTTTGAACTTTTAAATTGAACTTTTTAGAGATTTTCGTATTGAAGCAGATTTTAAATTGAACTTTATATTTTGTTAATACTTTATTAATGGGGTCTGACCCACCGGAAGGATGCCCCCAGAAAGGAGCTTTATGGAAACCTTTGCAGACAGATTAAAAGCCGCTATGAACGAGCAAGGCCTGAAGCAGGTTGATCTTGTTCGTCTTGCCCAGCAGAAAGGGATCAAGCTTGGGAAAAGTCATGTCAGCCAGTATGTCAGTGGGAAGACAATCCCGCGTACCGACATCTTACATTTTCTGGCAGATGCCCTGCAGGTTGATCCTGACTGGTTAAACAATAATAATGATAATGATTCCACACTGTCAGATGTTGATAAGATACAGACATCCGCAGATAATTCAGGAGGTATGAAAGTGAGAGAATTCAAGAAATCATCCAAGTTAAATAATGTATTATATGATGTGAGAGGTCCGGTTGTTGATGAGGCTGCCAGAATGGAAGAGATGGGAACTCATGTACTGAAGCTTAATATCGGAAATCCGGCTCCGTTTGGCTTCCGTACACCGGATGAGGTGATCTATGACATGAGCCGTCAGCTTTCTGACTGCGAAGGCTACTCTGCTTCTGCCGGTCTGTTCTCTGCGCGAAAAGCGATCATGCAGTATGCCCAGTTAAAGCACCTGCCGAATGTAACGATGAGCGATATTTACACAGGAAATGGTGTCAGTGAACTGATCAATCTTACCATGTCTGCTCTTTTGGATACAGGGGATGAGATTCTTATCCCGTCTCCGGATTATCCGCTCTGGACAGCTTGTGCTACACTTGCCGGTGGAAAACCTGTGCACTATATCTGTGATGAGCAGTCTGACTGGTATCCGGATATCGAAGATATGCGTAAGAAGATCAACGACCGTACAAAAGCGATCGTTATCATCAATCCAAACAATCCGACCGGTGCTCTTTATCCGAAGGAAGTACTGCAGCAGATTGTAGATCTCGCAAGAGAGCACCAGCTGATCATTTTCTCTGATGAGATTTATGACCGTCTTGTTATGGATGGAAAAGAGCATGTTTCTATTGCTTCTCTCGCACCGGATCTGTTCTGCGTGACATTCAGCGGACTGTCCAAGTCCCATATGATCGCCGGATTCCGTATCGGATGGATGATCTTAAGTGGAAATAAAAATATTGCAAGAGACTATATCGAAGGAATCAAGATGCTTTCCAACATGCGTCTTTGCTCTAACGTTCCGGCGCAGTCCATTGTGCAGACAGCTCTCGGCGGACACCAGAGTGTAAATGATTATATTGTTCCGGGTGGACGTATTTACGAGCAGCGTGAATATGTTTACAAGGCTCTGACGGATATTCCGGGAATCAGCGCAGTAAAACCGCAGGCTGCATTTTATATGTTCCCGAAGATTGATACGAAGAAGTTCAATATTGTGAATGATGAGAAATTTGCTCTTGATCTGCTTCGTGACAAGAAGATCCTGATCGTTCAGGGAAGTGGATTTAACTGGCATCAGCCGGATCATTTCCGCGTGGTTTATCTGCCGCGTATTGAAGTACTGAAAGAGGCGGTTGGTAAGATTGGGGAGTTCCTGCAGTATTATAGACAGTAGGAATTGAAAAAATGAGCTTTGGAAAGCCAAAACTTTCCAGAGCTCATTTTTTTCAGATCGAGGGCGAAGCCCAACTCTATCCAAGCAGTTCTCTTACCATCTTTGCATCAAATTCAACACTCTCCACATGGTTCACCTCAATCTGATACAGTGCATTCGCTGCGATGTGTTCTGCTGCCTGTTCCAGATCACGGATTCCTGATGTATTGGAGTACAGTTCAATCACTTCATTGAGTGCCTCTTCTGTCATAATGCACTCTTCTGCCTTCAGGCTCATGCGTTTCAGCACCTTCGGAAGTGCGAATTTGGAGAAGATTACTTTCTTCTCTTCCGGTGTATAATCCGGGATATCAATGACAGCGAAACGGGACATGAGCGGTGCACTGATCTGATCCTTGTCATTCGCTGTAGCGATTGGATATACACCAACGGTAGGAATCATACACTCCATGTAATTGTCTGTAAATCCAAGGTTATCCAGCAGTGTAAGTAAAACATCTGCCGGGTTTCCGTTTCCCTTTCCGGATGCCGCCTTATCCAGCTCATTAATAATGAATACCAGATTGGATTCCCCTGCCATGGAGAATGCTTCCATGATAATACCAGGCTTTGCGTTTGAATAGATTCTTGAGCTTCCTGTGAGCTGCTCTGCATCATTTATGGAGCTCATATCGAGTGTGGTCCATGGAAGCTTGAGTATACGTGCAACAGCATATGCAATCTGTGACTTTCCGGTTCCTGCCGGTCCACAGAGCAGCAGTCCGTAGGCAGGAAGTGTATGAGTCCTGTTTATCTGGATAATGGTCTCAATGATTCTCTGCTTCACGCTTTCCATGCCATAGAGCTCCTCATCGAGTATGCGCCTTGCCTCCACAGGGTCAATTGCCTCAAAGTAATTTCCCTTCCACTGGATATTCATCATAATAGAAAGCGCACGCTGTGCGTGGCGTCGTTCTTCCGGGGATACTTCGTGGGATTTTGCAACTGCCAGATTACGTCTTGCCCAGAGACGGATGTTATCAGGAAGAGTTCTTCCGGCACAAGTAATGAAGTCGGTAATACTCTGAATACTTGTAAGCTTCATGTCATCTCCGGACTCTTCCTGCTCGTCATCATTGATCTTTTCTTTTGGCGCATCACTTGCAAACAGCCGCTCGATCATAAACTGAAGGAAGCCGTCCTCAGCAGATAATTTTGTTCCGCCTCCAAATGCGATCTCACGGATTCTGTAAACGGCATAACCATCCGGCTTATTTTCTCCAGAAAGACGTACATTGATGTGATTTTCTCCAAGCCATTTTAAAAGGCTGACAAAACGTGCATCCACTTTCAGGATATCTGCACTGCACGTTCCGTCCTTTTCATCAAACTCAAATGCGGTCTGCTTATTCTGATTGGTAAATACACCGCAGGAATGATGATTCCACTTCCGGTTCTGATTATCCAGAACAAGAATCGGACACTCCGGTGTCGCATGGTCTTCGTTGGAACAAAATGTTGTATAAGTACACTGAACTTCTTTCTTATCTTCCGGTGCACTGTTAAAGTCAAATACTGGCATACTTTCATCTCCTCGTGTTTTGTTTTCAGAAACATTACTATTCTACCACAAACTTTTTGAAAGAAAAAGGAAGAATATTATGCATATTCCAGGTTTATTTCTATCGAATATCTTAAGATATCCTAAAACTTGGCTACATTTCTTGTAACTTGTATCTTTTTATGCTACGATACTTTTCAGAAGGATCTTGTCAACTTCTGACATTTTTCGAACTAATTCATGCAAAGGAGAATCTTCTATGAAAATCTGTCCAAAATGTAATTCACTCTGCGAAGACAGTGCTTCTTTCTGTCAGGAATGTGGTGCTCCGCTTCCCACTCCTAATGATAATGCTCATACACAGGAGAATCAAACGCAGCAGGAAAGCCAGTTCCAGCAGAATGCATATTACCAGAATGCATACCAGAACAACTATAATCAGAACAATTATTACCGGAACGGGGCAACTGCAGGCATTATGCCACGTAATCTTGTGCTTGCAATTGTTTTTTCTTTTCTCACCTGCGGCATCTACAGTATCTACTGGATGATCAAGCTGAATGATGAGGTGAATCAGCTGGCCGGAGAGCCACAGGCAACAAGCGGAGGCATGGTATTCCTATTTTCTTTGATCACCTGTGGAATCTATGGTATTTACTGGGCTTATAAGATGGGAGAACGCTGTGACCGCATCAGAGGAATACAGGGGAATTCTTCTATTCTCTATCTGATTCTCTCGATTTTAGGATTAGATATTGTATATTTCTGCTTATTGCAGGATATGATCAACAAAGAGGTATCTTAATGCAAAGAGGATACATAGAAATTCTTGTCACATACAAGTTTTCTATGTATCCTCTTTCTTCTATCTTTCTATTGCATTAGACATGGAAACATCCACCGCCAATAAATTCTCTCAAAAGTGAATTCGTTGGCACATTGTCATTTCCGATTCCTACGAAATAATCCAGGAATTTCAACAACCGCTTTGCTTCAACATATTCCGGAGAATCTTTGCTTACGCCAAGAAGCAACGGCTCTACATACTGTTTCAACACTGCCAGTTCATAGATCAGGGAAGAGTTAAACATCACATCTGCATATTCCTGATATGGGAAAATATTCTTCTCTTCTCCTCTTCTCACTGACGGCCACATTGAGATGGTCTTCGTCGCCGATGCCCCTCTTGTTCTTGCATCCCTGACAAGTCTTCGGATCAAACGTCCGTCTGTAGACGGAATCCGGTTATGCTCATCAATATTCAGCTGTGTTAATGCACTGATATAGATCCTGAATTTCCGGTCATCACATAACTGTTCTGTCAGCTTCGGATTCAGGCAATGGATTCCTTCGATTACAAGGATATCATTTTCACCGAGTTTCTTTGGCTTTGTTTCAAAATTCCGTTTACCGGTCTTAAAGTCAAAGACCGGAAGATAGACTTCCTCACCTGCCAGCAGATTGCTCATATCCTCATTGAACTTTTCCACATCGATTGCTTCAATGCATTCGAAGTTATAATTTCCATCCTCGTCTTTCGGTGTTTTCTCCCGATCTACGAAATAATTATCTACAGAAATCGGGTGCGGATGAAGCCCGTTCACTCTGAGCTGAATGGATAAGCGGTGTGAAAATGTTGTCTTGCCGGAAGAAGAAGGTCCTGCGATCAGAACAAACTTTACCCCCTGGCGATCTGCGATCTGCTTTGCGATCTCTCCGATCTTGCGCTCCTGGAATGCCTCCTGCACAAGAACAATCTCACGCATATCATCCTGCGTGATCATGTCATTGAGCGCACCGACGGTATCAATCCCCTGCTGGTCTCCCCATCTCACAGACTCACTGAGTACACGAAACAGCTTATCCTTTGGCACAAATAAAGGGACTTTCTCCGGTTCGTCTTTCAGCGGCATCTGAAGTACAATTCCGCCCTGATACAGATACAATGCAAAATACTTCAAATCTCCTGTATCCGGCATCATATAGCCATAATAATAGTCACGAAATTCATTCATGGCATACAGATTCACGTGGGAACTTCTCCGATACCGGAACAGGCGTTCTTTATCAAACATTCCATATCGATGGAATAATTCCACTGCCTCTTCTGTATGGATCAACTCTTTTGTGATCGGAAGT
>OIWM01002847.1_pt1 | contig 13494 bp, 12 predicted proteins | sample 1587451 | NCBI WGS metagenome assembly OIWM01 (sample SAMEA3888907, study PRJEB22519) | human gut metagenome | biome: human gut; feature: human-associated habitat; material: faeces | place: Denmark | collected 2011
AGTCAACGTGGCCGGGGGTGTCGATGATGTTGATTCTGTGCGGTGCATACTGCTTCTGCTCACCGGACCAATAGCAGGTGGTAGCAGCGGAGGTAATGGTGATACCTCTTTCCTGCTCCTGTTCCATCCAGTCCATGGTGGCAGCGCCTTCGTGAACTTCGCCGATCTTATGCGTTTTTCCGGTATAATACAGGATACGCTCGGTCGTCGTCGTCTTGCCGGCATCGATATGAGCCATGATACCAATATTTCTTGTGTGTTCAAGTGAACAAGTTCTCGGCATTTGTTTTCTCCTTTAATTTATTCGCATTTTTGCAAAAGCAAAAATTAATATCTGTAGTGAGCAAAAGCCTTGTTTGCTTCTGCCATCTTGTGGGTATCTTCGCGCTTCTTGACAGCGGAACCGAGTCCGTTGACAGCGTCGATGATTTCACCGGCAAGACGTTCAGACATATTCTTTTCGCTTCTGGCACGCGAATAAACCGTGAGCCAACGTAAGCCGAGCGTCTGTCTTCTCTCAGGTCTGACTTCGATCGGAACCTGATAAGTCGAGCCGCCTACACGGCGAGCCTTAACTTCGAGAACAGGCATAATGTTTTCAAGCGCCTTCTGGAAATTTTCCAGCGGATCGCCTACTTTTTGATTGATGATCTCAAATGCGTCATATACGATTTTCTGAGCGACACCCTTTTTGCCGTCGTACATAATGTTATTGATAAGCTTTGTTACGAGCTTAGAATTGTACAGCGGATCGGGGAGTACGTCTCTCTTGGGTACAGAACCTCTTCTTGGCACTATACTTCCCTCCTTCACTAAAAAATGAATTCACAGGTACTCGAAATGATTACCTTTCGTCAGCACTTTGCGAGTTCCGCACCGCAAAACCGTATATGGTTTCATATATGTTGTGCGGTTTAGCCTCTCAAAATACCTTTCATAAAAAGCGTTTTCACGCTTCTACGGCAGCGCGCGGAGAATTACTTCTTCTTTTCGCGCTTTGCGCCGTACTTGGAACGGGACTGATTTCTCTTTGCAACGCCCTGCGTATCGAGCGTACCGCGAATGATGTGATAACGCACACCAGGAAGGTCCCTGACTCTTCCGCCGCGGATAAGCACAACGCTGTGTTCCTGCAAGTTGTGACCGATACCCGGAATATACGAAGTAACTTCGATACCGTTGGTCAGTCTGACTCTTGCGATCTTTCTCAAAGCAGAGTTCGGCTTCTTCGGGGTCTTTGTGGACACCTTCGTGCAAACGCCTCTCTTCTGAGGAGCAGCAAGATCTGTCTGCTGCTTGGTAAGCGTGTTGAAGCCGTGCAAAAGAGCGGAAGACTTGGATTTCTTAGCGTCCTCGCGTCCTTTTCTTACTAATTGGTTAAAGGTTGGCATACCGCACCTCCTCTTCATAAAAAATTACGGTCTTGCGCCGACATGACGCAATCAGCGCATACGAACCGACTTATATATTATACGTACTTTTTTGTTTTTTGTCAAGAATTTTCGGATTTCACCCAAAATTTCTCCGTTTTGACGGATAATTCCTTTATTTTTGGCATATATTGGTGCAACTTACACATAGTATCGGCTTGTTTTCTCGAAACTATGCGTGCTTTTAATCCTTTAACGTGCCGCTTTGGTTCAAAACGAGCGTGCTGTATAAGAAAAGCACATCCGCGCCGTCAAAGCTTACGAAATTTCCGATAAGCCGCGGTGCGATGTAGCGCGTATCGACAAGCGTCACCTTGCGGTAATCGCTCACAAGCAGCGGCACCATGCTGCTGCCGAACGAATCGCGGAACACGACCAGCTCTTTTTCGGTTTCGGCGTTCGGATTTTCGATGACGATGAGCGGCGACGCGCCCGAGAGAAACATTTCATACGGGTCTTTGCCGGTCTCCTTTTCGAAATCGACCGTGCCGGTATAGCTTTTGCCGGTTTCGAGGTTGGTCACGGTACAGCCGTCCAAAACGTCATTTGTTACATAATATAACGTTTCCGACGGAAGCGGCAGTGCCGCTTGTCCGTAATACACGCCGTAAAACGGCACGTCTGCCTTTTTTTGCGTATAGTCGCCGATGCCTTTTCCTCCCATGGCGGAAGCCAGCACGCGCGACGCGTCGATAATCTTCTCCTGCCGCCAATGCGTATCGGTCTTGTAGTAATCCTCGAGCGACAGGTGCGAAAACAGATCGATATATTCGGCAAACGGCATATTTTCTTGCAATAACGACAGCATTTTTTCATAGTCGAGCGCCGGATAGCCGTTCTTTTCAGCCAAAAAATAGCCTTTATCCGGCGCGACGGCCAAATATACCTTACCGCCGCTATCCTTACTATAGGTATCGTACAAGGCCGCAAATTTTTTTGCTGCCGCCGTGACCGAGTTTTCATCGAGCGGATATTCGAGCTTGGCCGCATAGCCGTCCGCAAGGTAAATGCCGTTGTTATCCTTTTTGCCGAGCGCATAGAACGAAGTTACGGCTTTGAGCGTGCGGAAAGAATCGCGAAGCGGAAACTGGTCGAGCGAATAGGTCTCGAAATCGGTCATGAATTTGCCGGAAAGAAGCGTTTGCGCGTTGGTTTCGGGAAACGACGCCAGCTTCCGGCGTTCGGAAAGGCTGCTTTCGGTCTGCGGCTTCAAAAAGCACGCCGCCGTCAAGGCACACCATACGCCGCCGACAACCATAAGGCCGAGAGCCTGTTTGTTAAATTTCATATCATTCACCTCTGTCAGAACGCCTTAAAAGCGGAAATATAAGAACGGATTGAACGAACCGTCCACCAAGAATGCCGTACACACAAGAAGAAGACCGACAAGGGCAGCCACCTCAAGCACCCGGAACACACCGGCCGTTTTGGTGCCGCCTGCAAGACGCTTTGCGATGTTTGCCGGAAGCGGCGTGCAACCGATAATGCCAAGCACAAAAATGACGGCATAGCTTCGCAGATAATACAGCGTTTCCGCTGTCACAAGCGGAAGACCGCCAAAACCGAACATTCCGGCCATATCGCTTCCGGCTTCGGCAAGGCTCGATGCATTGAATAACACAAAGCTGATGATAATGACCACCATGACAAGCGTATGCGCAAGCACCACCGGAAGCTTTTCAAGCCACTTCTTTAAGAACAGCTTTTCAAGCACCAATAACACCGCAAACATAAGTCCCCACAGCACGAAATTCCATGCCGCGCCATGCCATAGTCCCGTGAGAAACCACACAACGGCGATGTTGAAAATCCATCTGCCGAACGGAACGCGGTTGCCGCCGAGCGGAATATACACATAGTCGCGAAACCATGTGCCGAGCGTCATGTGCCAACGCCGCCAAAATTCGGTCACGCTGCCGGACAAGTACGGATAATTGAAATTTTCCGGAAAACGGAAGCCCATGATCTTGCCAAGGCCGATGGCCATGTCGCTGTAGCCGGAAAAATCGAAATAGATGAGCATGGTAAAGCCGACGGCATACAGCCAATGAAACAGCACCGATTTTTCGTCCGACGCGCGGAACGCATCGCAAAGCTCGGCAAAAAGGTTGGCAAGAAGGATTTTTTTGGATAACCCAATCAAAAACCGCCGCACGCCCTCATACGCAAGACTTACCGAATGCGTGCGCGTTTCAAGCTCACGCTCCACATCGGTATACCGCACGATGGGCCCGGCAATGAGCTGCGGAAACATACTGACGTAGGCCGCAAAGGTGATAAGATTCTTTTGCGCCGGCGTATCGCCGCGGTACACGTCCACCACATAGCTTAGAATTTGGAACGTGTAGAAGCTGATACCGATCGGCAGCGTTACGCGTAAAAGCGGCAAAGAAAGTCCGGTAAGCGCGTTGAAGTTGGCGATAAAAAAGTCGGCGTATTTGAAATAGCCCAAAAGGCCTGCAAGAAGCACGACCGAAAGCGTCAGGAAGACGCGTTTTGTTCCCTTTTTTTGCGCGTGTCCCGTAAGAAGCCCGCCGCCATAGCCGATAAGAATCGAAACCGACATGAGAATTAAGTATTTCGGTTCGCCGCAGCCGTAGAAAAACAGGCTTGCCATGAGAAGCACGAAGTTTTTGAAGCCTTTCGGCACGGCAAAATAGACGAGAAACACGATCGGGAGAAAATAATACAAAAACGGAATACTCGAAAACAGCATAAATATCTCCTGAACAAAAAGAGACTGCCCGACCGCCTTTTGCAGCGCCTGACAGTCTCTCGTTTTTTATTGGAATCAGATTTCGGAATCGAGCGAGCCGCCGCAGACCGACTTGAACGCCTCCATGATTTCGGAAGCAGTCACCGTATCGGCAAACTCCGAATCCACCATGAAGAAGAGCGCAAGATCGCCCTTGGAGGCAGCCTTGATGTCGTCAGCCTCCACGCAGATCCACTTTCTCGGATTGATGTTATCCTTCATGGTCTGTGCGACCGACGCGGCGTTTGCACTGTCGGACACGCGCACAAGCACCATGGAATACGCCTGCGAGCCCATCATCGGCTCGGAGACCGCGATTTCCTTAATGCCGTCAGTGCTCGAAAGTCCGGCGATAAGCTTAACGGCGTCCGCGTCGGAAAGATCGAGTGTGTCGGTTTCGAGATCCAGATCCACCGGCTTTTTCTCGTAGATCATCGAGATGATTTCAGCTGCCGTTTTGCCGGAAAGATCCACCGACGCGTCGTTCGAACCGGCGTTGTCCGGCTTTGTTTCCGGCTTGGCTTCGGGCTTTGTTTCCGGAAGACCTGCGTCGGGAGCCGGAACCTCGGGAATTTCCGGCTGTTCGGTTTCAGAAGGCTTATTCGGCTTTGTTTCCGGCTTGACTTCGGGCTTTGTGTCGTCCTTTTTGCCAGCGTCCGTTGCGGGCTTATCGTCTTTTTCCGCTTCGTCCGTCTTTCCGTCCGTCTTTCCGTCGGCTTCATTCTTGCCGTTCTCTTGGTTCTGGTCGTTTTTCCCGTCCTCAGAGGGCGATGTAATATTGGTATCCGGATTCGGATCGGGTGTGTCCTTCTTGGCGCAGCCGTAAGCGGCGGCAGACGTGATTAAGAGAGCGGCAAGCAAGAGTGCAAGTTTCTTTTTCATGATATGTAGTTCCTTTCTGATGTGAAATTCAGTTTTCGTTTTTTTCGTTTTTATCGATGGTTTCGTTTAAGCGGATAAACCACGTGTCGGTTTCTTTGTCCTTAGCAACGGCGTATTCCGAACAGATTTCTCCGGTTTCGGCATTTTTTACGGTAAGATACGCGGTTTCATCGGGTGAGATATCCTCGATATCCCAAAAGAGCTTGGCATCCTCGGAAAACGTGAGCGTTTGTTCCGGTTCGCCGGTCAGCATATCGGAAATAGAGCCGTGCGACACGGAAAGTTCGGTTTTGCTATCGGTTTCCAGCGTTAAAACAAGGCTCACCGTTTCGGTTTCGGGCGCGTCGAGCGAATAGACGCTGATTCCGGCGCGGCCGAGCGTTCCGTTTTCGACGGCAACGGCAGCAAGTGCCGGATTCTCCTCGCCGACAAGCACCACCGGTGCTTGGGGCAGTTGTCTATGTGACGCGAAAAAGACGGTCACCGCAGCGGCGCAGGCAGTAAGCGTGTAAACGGCAGGAAGCAGCTTCTTTTGCCAAAGCGCGCGCGCCGTCTCTTTCGGCAAGTCTTTGTGTGCGGCCTTGTCGCAAGCCTCACACGCCATCGTCTCCACGCGTTTTTTTAAGCTCTCCGGTGCTTTGACAGTCTTATATAAATCCTTAGCGGACGGTTCGAACATAGCTTTTCCCTCCTTTACTGCGCAAGTACGGTCTTTAACATTTCTCTTGCACGCGAAAGCCGCATTTTCACGGCAGAAACGGATGTTTTCAACGCTTTTGCCGTTTCCTCCACGCTGAAATCTTCAAAATAGTACAGCAGCACGCACATGCGGTATTTTTCCGGCAGCTCATACACGCTTTCGAGCACACTCTTGTCCTTTTCCTCGGCAGCAAGCACTTCGGAAAGCTCCTCGATCGGCGTATAGGCACGCACCGTTCTTCGGCGCGCAAGATCATTGCAGGTGTTGATGCACACGCGCAAGAACCATGCTTTCTCATGCGACGCATCGCGGAATTCCGGCATTTTGCGTAAGTATTTCGCAAAGGTTTCGGCAACCGCATCTTCGGCATCCGCCGCATTCAAAAGACGGGCATAGGCTAAGCGATACAGCCTGTCTGCCTGCCGCTCATACAGCTCTGCCGTTTCGGTCCGAATGTCCCGCATTCTTTTTCCTCCTCACCCTTAACACGCATAGGCTTTGCCATCGGTCACAAATTTGCTGAAAAATTTTTTGCGTGCTTTTTCTCTATTATACGACAAACGCGTGAATTTATCAAGCCACCGCGCGTTTACCGTCAGATTGCACAAATCGTTTGTATGTTTTATACAAATTTTGCCGTTTGGGGTTGCACCGGCGTTTTAGTTCCTCTATAATGCAGTTGACGTAAAAAACGTCAGAAATGTTTCGGGAAATGCCGAAAAAAGCGGCATAAAAACATTCCCGAATTCCGAAAGGAGTGTGTTTTTTATGATAAAAGACACGCGTGTCGTAAAAGACGCCGTCTACCTGATAGACGATAAGACCATGACCTCGCGCGGCTATGCGCAGAGCGGCTGGGATTTTGACGATCGCGGCAGGAAAACCGCCCGCGGCGAAGAGATCCGCGGAATTTATCTTTGCTCGGATGAAACGGGTGATTTTGACCCGTATCTTTCCCGCCGTTTCGTTCCGGTCAAAACCGGCAAAGCCGGCTTTTTCCACAGCTTCCGCCTGCGTTACGGCGAAGATTTTTATTTACGCTTTTTGAGCGACGACAAAAAAGAAGCCGTCGCGCTTGAAATTTCCGCAAAAGACGGCCTTTTCTGCGTCGGCGGCACGAAAATTCCGGTTGCCGTCGAAAACAAGACCTACTATCTCGGCATCGAATTTGACCTTGACCGTAAAAAAGCCGACGTTTTCTTCGACGATGTCCGTTACGGCACGTTCAAACTGACGGCCAAGAGCCTTTCGCGCTTAATCATCGGCGTGCGCGGCGGCCGCTCCACCTGCTATATTCCCTTAACGACCCGTCTTTGGATCAACTATCTTGTCTGCGACCGCGCCTACGTTTCCGCACCCGGCGTCATGAACGACGCATGGCATTTGACGGCAAAAGGCACGGCTCTTGCCGATCGCCGCCCCTACACCGAAGGACAGAATCTCACCACCTATGCGTTAATCACCGCCGATGGCAAGACTGCAACGCTTGAGCGCAAATTCGACGCAGTCAAAACAAAAGTCTGCTTTGAAATCAAATACCTGCCCAAGACCGAAGCCAACGACATTGCCCTCAGCCTGACAAGCGGCCGGAAGCCGGTGTTAACCCTCCGCGACAACGGCAAAGCCTTGTTTTTTGAAGAACGACCCCTGCGCGAACACCATGTCAACGTCTGGCAGACCTTGCGCATGGAAGCCAATTTTGTCGCCGGAAAAGCACTTATCAAGTTAAACGGTAAAAAATGCGGTGAGGTGCCGCTTGCGGAAGGTGCCAAAAAAGCCGACGGCATCCGTCTTGCTTTCACCGCACCGAACGGCGGCGTGCTGAAATTCACCGATATTTTCGTGTTTGAAATGCAGCCGGAACCGATCGATTACGTCCCCGAACCGATTCTGCCGAAAAAGAAGGATTACTATGTCGGTATGAACATCTGCTCCCTCTGGCGCAACGGCGACCACTGGGGCTGGGATACCATTTCTCCCTATCACGAGAACAAGACCTACATGGGTTACTACGACGAGGGGCTTCCGGAGGTCGCCGACTGGGAAATCAAGTGGATGGCCGAACACGGACTGGATTTTGAGCTGTACTGCTGGTACAACAGCCAAGTAAACGCGCCCATCTGCACCACCGGCCTTTCCTCGGCCATTCACGGCGGCCACTTCAACGCCAAATACGGCGATTACATGAAATTTGCGCTTCTTTGGGAGGCCATGAACTGTGCGCATCCGTCGGTCGAAGCGTTCCGTAAGCACATTGTTCCGTACTGGATGGATTATTTCTTCTCCGATCCGCGTTACTTCACCATCGACAACAAAGTGTTAATTGCCGTGTTCGGCTCGGGCAATCTCATCAAGGATTTCGGTTCGGAAGATGCGGTAAGAGAACAGTTTGACTATGTCCGCGAAGAGGTGAAAAAGCTCGGTTTCGACGGCGCGATCTTCCTCTCTTGCGGAGGCCCGACCGAAGCGGTCAAGAACTGCGGCTTTGACGGCGTTTACGCCTACAACTGGGGCACGCAGGGCTTTGACCCGGACTACACCAAGGCGCAGATCACCTCCCAGCGCGAAAAGAAGCTGGTTCACGTCGTTCCCACCGTTTCCACCGGATTCAATTCGATTGGCTGGGATCGTCCGCGCACGCCGCAGATGACCTGCGAGGATATGGGCGAATGCTTGCGCTGGTTCAAAGAGGATGTTCTGCCGGCAAGCGAGGGCGAGGACTGGAAAAAGAAGCTTGTCATGTTCTCGACCTGGAACGAATACGGCGAAGGCACGTATATCTGCCCGTCGAACCTGCACGGCTTCGGCTACTTGGACGAAATGCGCAAGGCCTTTACCAATGAGCCGGAGGAGCATATCGATGTGCGTCCCGACGAGCATCAACTTGACCGCCTGGGCTATCTGTATCCGAAAGGACGCAGTCTCGTCCGCTGCGAACAGTACCTCGAAAAGAACAAGCCGACCGAACACGTTGCCGACATTTCGACCGACGCGGCCGACTGGCACCCGGAAAACGGCCTTGTCATCGAAAATCGCGGCGGCAAGCTGTGCGGCACAAGTGACAAATTCGATCCGCAGATCCTGCGCACCGACCTTGCAATCGATACGAGTGCCGTCAAGGGCGTACACGTCCGCTTAAAAGCCAACTCCGGCGGCGGTGCCAACACCTGCGTCTACTTCATCACCGACACCGATACGGTTTGGACGGAATCCAAAGGCGTACACGTCTTTATTAAGGGCGACGTCACAACCGACGTGTATTACGACATGGCTGCCCTTCCCACCTGGACAGGTACGGTGACCGGGCTTCGTCTCGACCCGACCGACATTGCCGGAAGCTTTGAGATCGAAGCCATCGAATTAACCACCGACACCACCTCGCCGATTCTCACGGTCAACGGCAAAGAGCATCCTTGCTCCGTGCTGCCGCAGGTCACCGAAAAGGGCGTGTTTATCCCGTTTGAGCAAAACCGCCCGTACACCGATATGAAATTCTACCATGAATGGTATCGCGACGAGCAGACGCTTTATCTGCTGCACGGCAATGACGCGATGTATTTCACGGTCGGCAAGGACTATGTGCTTGTCAACGGCAAAAAGCATAAGCTGCCGGTACCGCTTGCGCTTTGCGACGCTCTGCCGATGCTAAGCTTGGATGTTTTGTGTGAGATCTGCGGCTTCTCGTATACCAAAGACGGCCGTTATATCCGCATTGTCACCGCATAAAACCGGCTTTCAAAGAAGAATTTTGGGAAAATGCTTGACTTTTTCCGAGAAAGTGCTATAATATAGGTAAAAGAAAAATTGTGTTTTTGTGCATTGTGCAAAAACCGTGAAGGAGTGCTTTCTATGAAAAAGAGTCTTTCCAAGCTTCTCTGCGTTCTTGCATTGTCCTCGGCTCTTACCGCTTCGGCGTTCGCTGCCGGAACAGAGCTTGATATCTGGGTTTCCAAGCTGTTTACGCTTCCGGCGCCGACAGTAACAAATGAAGAGGCCGGTCTTGTCGTCAAGGTTGAAAAGCCGGGCGTTCCGTATGGCCTTGATTGTCAAATCGGCACGGCTCTTTACGATGCGGACGGACGGTTGCTCGACACCAAATTTGTCGCAGCGGATTCTTCGGAGGATTATACCTTTACGTTTGCCGCCAACGACAAAGCAGCCAAAGTAAAGCTGTTTGTGTTCGAAGCCTCCTCCGGCTTCAAGCCGATTTACCAAGCATCGCAGACGATTCTTCCGTAAGCTTGACGGCATCCATTACATCTGAAAAACAAAAAGCGGTTTCGGGTTTCCGAAGCCGCTTTTTTGCTGCACAAAATCGATATTGAAATGACAACCCTTCCGGCACGTTTCGCGCGCCACCTTCCCTTGCACAGGGACGGCAAACTGCCGCAGCAGTTACTATCAGCGCACAAAGCTTTGGTTATCTCCCTAATTTTCAACTTTCAATTTTCAATTGTCAATTCGTCTCTCCGTACTGCTGCGCCGTCTGACGTAAATATTCCGCAAACCCGTCCTTGACACTTTGCGGCGAAAGAATCCGTGCGTCCGTGCCGAAGGAGAACAGCCAACCGTAAAACTGCGGACTGACCACGATTTCGGCCTCAAACACAAATCCGTTTTCGGTCGGTGCCAAAAACACCTCTTTGCCGAAACGGTCAAGCACAACACCGGCCAAACGGTCGGCAAATTCCAACCGTACCTTTTGGCTTGCGCCGCCGAACATACTGAATACCTTGCTCGCATAGGCAGACACATCCACCTCACGGAACGCCGCTTCGCCCTCACGGCGCAAATCGGCAAGCTCCTGCAAGCCATCCATTTTGTCCACACGGTAATGCCGGATCTGCTCATGCGCAGCATCATACGCCACTAAATAATAGTTTTCATTGTCCCAGCATAACGCAAACGGGCTCACCTCATACCGCGCGCCGTCATGCCGGTAAACCTTTTCCTTTTGGACATTGTATTCGAAATAACGAAAAGAGATGCGCGTGTTGTCCCGGATAGCCGCATGAATCGTATCTACGTTATAATAAATGCTCTCGTTCATGGCCTTGATACGCCCGGCCACCGTCAGCTGGCGGTCAAGCGCATAGGCTTCATACCGGCTGCACAAGCTCTCTAACTTTCGGATGAGCTCGGCCGATTTGCGCTCGGTGACGAACCGTGAGCCGAGAACCGCGTCCACAAGCAGCTTTAATTCCGATATTTCGAATTCGCGCGATGCCACATGATACCACGTGTTCCGGTCGCGCTTCTCGGAAAGGATATCCATACCGCTTTCCGCAAGAGTCTCCAAATCGTCGTATACGCTCTTGCGTTCGGCGGCAACGCCGCAGCTTTCAAGATACTCGATCATATTTTTCACGGTCACGCCGTGCGTTTCATCGGTGTTTTTGAGCAAATAGTCCTTCAAATACAACAGCTTGAGCTTTTGGCGGGAGTTGCGCGGCACAAAATCACATCCTTTTTTTGATTGCTTCCATTATACAACAGTTTTCGTCATTTTGCAAGCCTTGCTTTTTTGGCGATTTTGTGTTACACTGATAATATGATTCTGCAAAGGACGTTTTTCATGCAAACCGATCTGACACGCGGAAAAATTACCGTCAATATGCTGCTTTTCGCGCTGCCGCTCATGGCCGGCAATCTCTTGCAGCAGATATACAACATCGCCGACACCTGGGTGGTCGGGCATTATATCGGCACAGACGCCTTGGGCGCGGTCGGCGCGGCATATGCGCTCATGACCTTTCTCACGTCCATCCTTTCCGGCTTATGCATGGGCAGCGGTGCGGCCATCTCCGTCCGATACGGCGCCGGGAAAAAGAACGCTATGCGCAACTGCGTATTTTTATCGTTTGTGTTCATCGCGGTGCTTGCCGCCGTGTTAAACATCAGCGTTTATCTGCTCGGCGATTCGATTCTTTCGTTCCTTCGCGTTCCGACCGAAACAAGACCGCTCATGCAAGACTATCTTGTCATCATTTACGCCGGCATCTTCGCAACCTTTCTTTACAACTACTTCGCCTCGGTTTTGCGTGCCGTCGGCAATTCGACCGTTCCGCTCATTTTTTTGGCCGTTTCGGCCGTTCTCAATGTGGCGCTTGACCTTCTTTGGGTCGCCGTTTTTCCGTTCGGTGTAAAAGGTGCGGCCTTTGCGACGGTGCTTTCGCAGTTTCTTTCAGGTATCGGGATTCTTATTTACACACTCAAACGCTTTCCGGAGCTTGTTCCGAAAAAAGCGGAGCGCACATGGCACAAAGAAAATTTCCGCGCGGTACTCGATCTGTCGCTCATGACCTCGCTGCAGCAGTCCATCATGAATTTCGGCATTTTGTTGGTACAGGGACTTGTCAACAGCTTCGGCACGACCGTCATGGCCGCCTTTGCGGCCGCCGTCAAGATCGATTCGACCGCCTATCTGCCGGTACAGGATTTCGGCAACGCCTTTTCGGTGTTTGTCGCACAAAACCATGGTGCGGACAACCGAGAGCGTATCCGCAAAGGCGTAAAAAGTGCCGTTCTCGTCTGCGCGGTCTTCTGCATTGTCATCAGCCTTGGCGTATGCTTGTTTGCCGAACCGCTCATGAAAATTTTCATCGATGCCAAAGAAACCGCCGTCATTGCCGTCGGCGCGGAATACTTAAAAATCGAGGGCGCGTTTTACCTCGGGATCGGAATTTTATTCTTATTATACGGCTATTTCCGCGCGGTGGAAAAGCCGGGCATTTCGGTCATACTCACGGTCGCGTCGCTCGGAACGCGCGTGGTGCTTGCCTATACGCTGTCGGCAGTTCCGGCTCTTGGCGTGCGCGGCATTTGGATGTCGGTGCCGATCGGTTGGGCGTTTGCCGATTTGATTGGAATTATCTTATACCGCAAAACCCGAAAAAAGGCATAAAAACAGCCGTGAAAGCTCTGTTTTGGCAGATTTCACGGCTATCTTTTTATCCGAAGAATCGTTCCTCCGTCACGGCGCACAGATAATGGTACACCGGCAAATGGAGTTCTTGAATTTTATAGGTTTCGGTTTCCGGCACCTTGATGACAACGTCGCTGAGTGCGTCTAATGCGGCCGGTTTTTCGCCGGTCATGGAAACCACCGTCATACCGCGTGCTTTGGCGGCAAGTGCGGCATTGACAACGTTTTTGGAATTGCCCGAAGTGGATAAGCAAAACGCCGTATCACGTGCGGTTCCGTAGCCATACATGAGTTGGGCAAACACGGCCTCCGGGTCGACATCGTTGTCAAACGCCGTAAAAACGGCGCTGTGTGCACATAAAGAAATTGCCGGAAGCGCGCGCTGCAATTCGTTTGCCAAGCGTTCCGAACGCGCCGAGGGTTCCACGGCGGCAAAGCGTGCTTTTTCGTTTTCCGGCAACGGACGGCGCGACAAAAAGCCTTTCATCAATTCGCCGACGATGTGGTCGCAGTCGGCGGCACTTCCGCCGTTGCCGCAAAGAAGGATTTTGCCGCCGGAAGCAAGGCTGGTATGCCAAAGCTCCGCAGCGCGGTCAATGGCATCGGCACAAGGCGAAAGTTTGGGATAGCGTGTGATCAAATCAGATAGCTGCATATTCATTCTCCTTATATGAGCGGCTTTGCCGCCGGGATGGTCGCCGCAAGGCGGCGGAAATGTTGCGGCAGCAACAAGGGATGTGCCGTGAAGCGGCGGAATGCACGCGGAGCGTGCTGCCCCGAATGGGGCAAAGGCTTTTTTGTC
>OIWM01002849.1_pt1 | contig 13487 bp, 12 predicted proteins | sample 1587451 | NCBI WGS metagenome assembly OIWM01 (sample SAMEA3888907, study PRJEB22519) | human gut metagenome | biome: human gut; feature: human-associated habitat; material: faeces | place: Denmark | collected 2011
CCGGCCGACGGACGCATACTGGAGTGCGCATCCCTGAAGATTGAGGAAGCGGCTCTGACCGGCGAGTCTGTTCCGGTCGAAAAACAGAGCGAAGCTCCGGGCAGCAGCGCAAGGGCCGGGGATAATAAGGCAAAAGAGATTCCGCTGGGCGACAGAAAAAACATGGTCTATATGGGAAGCACCGTTGTCTATGGCCGCGGCCGCGCTGTTATCACCGGAACGGGTATGAAAACCGAGATGGGAAAGATCGCCCATGTTCTGACGCAGTCGGCGGATGAGAGCACACCGCTGCAGAAGCGGCTGAACCAGCTCAGCAAAATCTTAAGCGTGATGGTGCTCGCCATCTGTGCCGTGATTTTCATTGTCGGTATTTTAAAAGAGGGCGTGACGCCGCAGAACATCTTAAATACCTTTATGGTAGCCGTCAGCCTTGCCGTAGCGGCAATTCCGGAAGGACTTGCAGCAGTTGTCACAATCGTGCTTTCCATCGGTGTGACCAAAATGTCAAAGCGGAATGCGGTGATCCGGAAACTGACGGCTGTCGAGACGCTCGGCTGTACGCAGGTGATCTGCTCGGATAAGACAGGAACGCTGACCCAGAATAAGATGACCGTGGTAAAACATGAGGGAAGCGATATAAAACGTCTCGTATCCGTCATGGCACTCTGCTCCGATGCGGAGCCGGACGAAAACGGCGAGGCAGTCGGAGAACCGACGGAATGTGCGTTGGTCAACGATGCGCAGAAAGAGGGATGCCCGAAGAAGAGTCTGTCCGTCCAGTATCCGCGTGTCGGGGAAGCGCCGTTTGATTCGATGCGGAAACGCATGACAACGATCCACCGCGCAAACGACGGAACGTATTTTTCCTGCACAAAAGGCGCACCGGATGAGATTCTGAAGCGGTGCACCTCCGTTTGGCGTGACGGCAGAAAACAGCCGATGACAGAAGCATTCCGGCAGGAAATCCTGTCGCAGAACAAGGCGATGGCAGACCAGGCACTCCGCGTGCTGGCGGCAGCAGGAAGAGCGTGGAACCAGATGCCGTCCTCCCAGGAGCCGGACTTTCTGGAGCAGGATCTCTGCTTTTTAGGACTTTGCGGTATGATTGATCCGGTGCGGCCGGAAGTAGTCGATGCGATCCGGGAATGCCGCGGGGCAGGCATCCGTCCGGTGATGATTACGGGTGACCACAAAGACACAGCGGTTGCTATTGCAAAAGAGCTGGGTATTCTGGAGGCGGGCTGGAAAGCGGTAACGGGAGCCGAGATTGACCAGTTAAGCGATGAGGAGCTTGACCGGAGAATCGAGGAATATGCTGTTTACGCACGCGTCCAGCCGGAGCATAAAGTGCGGATCGTCGATGCGTGGAAGCGGAAAGGCAGAATCACCGCGATGACAGGAGACGGAGTCAACGATGCGCCGTCGATCAAGCGTGCGGATATCGGCATCGGAATGGGCATCACGGGAACGGATGTGACGAAAAACGTGGCAGATATGGTGCTCGCGGACGACAACTTTGCGACGATCATCGCGGCGGTTGAGGAAGGAAGACGAATCTACGATAATATCCGTAAGGCAATTCAGTTCCTTCTGGCATCGAACCTTGCCGAGGTGCTGTCGATTTTCTGCGCGACGCTGATGGGCTTTACGATTTTAAATCCGGTGCATCTGCTCTGGATCAACCTGATTACGGACTGCTTCCCGGCGCTGGCGCTCGGTATGGAGGACGGTGAGGCAGACATCATGAAACGCCCGCCGAGAAATGCGGATGACGGTATTTTTGCGGACGGCCTCGGCTTTGATGTTGCGTTTCAGGGCATCGTGATTACGGTGCTGACGCTGGCGTCCTACTTCATCGGCCATTATCTGGAAGCCGGCCGCTGGGAAATCGTCAACAGCCCGGACGGCATGTCGATGGCGTTTCTGACACTCTCCATGGTGGAAATTTTCCATTCCTTCAATATGAGATCACGGAAAGGTTCTATTTTCCATATGAAGCATCAGAACAAGTATCTGTGGGGCGCGATGGCACTCTCATTTGTCCTCACATCCGCCGTCATTTACATCCCGGTACTGTCGAGTGCGTTCGGTTTTGAGCGGATCAGCGCGTTGGAATATGATGTGGCGATCGGCCTTGGACTGCTTGTCATTCCGGCGGTCGAAATCAGCAAGTGGATCCGGCGGAAATTTGCTTGACAAACGAGAAAAATTTGCATAAACTAGAACAAACGGAAACAGAAAAAGGCTTGGAACGGAAAAAGTAGAAAATCAGAATTGTTTCACAGAGAATGGCAGAAAAATGGAGCTGGAAGCTGCCTGAAACGAGGGTTTTTGAAGTGCGTCCGGAAGCTGGCCGGGTGAAGCGGAAAAAGTGGGTAGTCCGGCACGGGTCCTGCACGTTATGCAGAAGAAAAGAAGAGGGCAGGTGTGTCCTTAAAGTAAAGTGGAACCACGGAGCTATTTCGTCTTTATCGGAGATGAAACAGCTCCGTTTTTGAATATTGCCCTTCGGGCAAAAAAGGTGGTAAGAAATAAAAATCTGAAAAAGTCCCGGCAGGAGGCAAGGAGAGGAAAGATGAGTTTTTTCGCGTATTTTAAAGAGGAATTTCAGGTGATTCAGGAGCGGGATCCGGCGATACATTCTCCCATGGAAGTCTTGCTGTATCCTTCATTTCGTGTTATGCTGAAGTACAGACGGGCGCACAAGCTATATCTGAAAGGCCATTACTTTCTGGCCAGATGGATTTCACAGCGGGCAGCGAGAAAAACCGGTATCGAAATCCATCCGGGTGCGACGATCGGAAAGGGACTGTTTATCGACCATGGAGCAGGCGTTATCATCGGAGAGACGACCGTCATCGGAGACAACGTGACGCTGTATCAGGGCGTGACGCTCGGCGGTAATGGTAAGGAGACCGGGAAACGTCATCCGACGCTGGAGGACAATGTTATGGTCAGCGCCGGTGCGAAGATCATCGGATCGTTTACGATCGGGGAAAACTCCAAAATCGGAGCCGGATCGGTTGTGATCGAGGAGGTTCCGCCGAACTGTACCGTCGTCGGCGTGCCGGGGCACATTGTGAAGCAGAATGATGTGCGGATTCCGAGAAAAAGCATGGATCACATTCATCTGCCGGACCCGATTTTCGAGGATATCAAAGTACTGCAGCAGGAGAATACGGAGCTTACGAACCGTGTGCTCGAGCTGGAGGGCGAGCTGCGTCAGATGAGGAAAAAAGAAAGGACAGAACAGAAGTGACGGAAGTGGGCAAAGAGACAGAAAACGAGGAGCTTTTTCCAGAGGCGGTTTTCGGGGAGAAGGATTATCTTTCGGAGGTATTCGGACTGGAACAGCATGACATCCGCATGTATTCGCCGCTTACGCTGGCCTACATCGGGGATGCTGCGTATGAGATCGTCATCCGCACGATTCTGGTGCGGAAAGCAAATATGCAGGTCAACAAGCTGCACCGCCATGCGGCAGGGCTTGTAAAGGCGGAGAAACAGTCGGCGATGATTGAGATTCTGGAGCCGCTGTTTACCGAAGAGGAAAAACAGATTTATAAAAGAGGCAGAAATGCGAAATCCTATACCAAGGCAAAAAATGCGTCCACGATCGACTACCGCCGGGCAACCGGGTTTGAGGCCGTGATGGGGTATCTGTACCTGAAAGGGGATTACAAGCGGATGATCGACCTGATCCGGGCAGGACTTGGCGAAGTGTGAGAGCAGATAAGATTCAGAAAATAAAAAAGAAGCGGCAGGGGAGGTGAAAACCTCCGCTGCCGCTTGAAAATTTATGCCAGGTAAATGGCCTCGCAGGCCTTCATGGTCATATAGCAGTCCAGCTTGCTGACCAGCTCCCAGGGTGCGTGCATACACAGCACCGGCACGCCTGCATCCACGGTGACGATGTTCCGGTTGGCCATGTAGGCGGCTACGGTGCCGCCGCCGCCCTGGTCCACCTTGCCCAGAGTGGCGATCTGCCAGATGACCCCGGCCTTGTCCAGGGTGGAGCGCACATGGCCCATGGCCTCGGCGGAGGCGTCGGAAGCGCCGCCCTTGCCCCGGCTGCCGGTGTACTTGCAGATGGCCACGCCGTAGTTCAGCTGGCTGTTGTTCCGCTTGTCGCAGGTCTCGGCGAAGTTGGGGTCGAAGGCGTTGGACACGTCGGCGGACAGGCAGAAGGAGTTGGCGAAGCAGTCCCGCAGCTCCACGCCCTGAATGGCGCACAGGCCGCCCATGAAATGCTCAAAGGCCTGGCTCTGCATACCGGAGATGCCCACGGAGCCGATCTCCTCCTTGTCGGCCAGGATGCACACGGCGGTGTGGGTGGGAGTACCCATGCTCAGCAGGGGCTCAATTTCGGCGTAAGCGCAGACCCGGTCGTCGTGGCCGTAAGCGCCCAGCAGACTCCGGTCCAGACCCACTTCCCGGCACTTGCCGGCGGGGACGATGGTCAGCTCGGCGGAAAGGAAGTCCTCCTCGATGAGGCCGTACTTTTCGTTCAGCAGCTTCATCACGTTCAGCTTCACCAGGTCACTGCCCTCGCCCTCGATGGGCTCCGTGCCCAGGATGACGTTCAGCTGTTCCCCGGCGATGCCTTCGGCCAGGGGCTTCTTCATCTGGTCGGCGGACAGGTGAATGAGCAGGTCGGAGACCACCAGCACCGGGTCGGTGTCGTCCTCGCCGACGGTGACGGTGATGACGCTGCCGTCCTTCCGGTACACAACACCGTGAAGGGCCAGGGGCACGGTGGGCCACTGATACTTCTTGATGCCGCCGTAGTAGTGGGTCTTGAAGTAGGCAATTTCGGAATCCTCATACAGGGGATTGGGCTTCAGGTCCATCCGGGGAGAGTCCACGTGAGCGGCGCAGATGTTGGCACCCTCGGCAAGGCTCTTCTCGCCCATGACGGCCAGAATGATGCTCTTTTTACGGTTGACATAATATACCTTATCGCCGGGGTTCAGGGTCATACCGGCTGCGAAGGGCTTGAAGCCGTGGGCTTTGGCGGCCTTGGCGGTCCAGGCAGTGGCCTCCCGCTCGGTCTTGCAGGCATCCATGAAGGCGGCGTAGCGCTTGCAGTAAGCCTCCATCTCGGCCCGCTGGGTCTCGTTGATACGGGTGTAGCCGTTCTTGGGGGCAGCCAGAAGCTGGCTGCGGAGTTCGTCGGTGGTCATAAGAAAGTCTCCTTTTTATAAGAATTTACGGAAAAAATCCAGGGATTTCCGGCGGAAATCCGCTTCGGTCCCGGTATTTTCCAGAATATAGTCGCATTTTTCCCGGAAGTAGCTGTCCTCCGGCTGGGCATCCAGACGCATTTGGGCATAGCTTTCCGAAATGCCGTCCCGGGCCATGATGCGCCGGAGCCGGTCCGCTTTTGGGGCTAGAATCCCAACGGTTACGCCGCAAAATTGGTCCAGGCCGCTTTCAAAGAGGCCGATGGCGTCGATGGCGGTGGGTGTCCCATCCTTGGGCAGCAATTCCAGGACCTTTTTCGTCACGGCGGCGTGGGTAATGGTGTTCAGGTCCGCCAAAGCAGCCGGGTCCGCAAAAACCCGGCTGCCCAGGGCCTTCCGGTCCAGTTGGCCCGCTTTTACCACGCCGGGGAACCGGCCTTCGATGGCGGCAAGCAGGGCTTTGTCGGTTTTCAGCAGGTCGTGATAGATGGCGTCGCAGTCCAGACACACGCCGCCCAGGCTATGGAGGGCCTCCAGGGCCGTGGTCTTGCCGCAGCCGGTGCCGCCGGTGATACCGAAGATCATGCCTCGGCCTCCGCATCCACGATCTGGAAGGCGGCGGCCTTTTTCAGCCGGTTCTGGACGGCGTAGGCGATGCCCCCGCCCACCGGGCAGCGGGCGTAAATGTGATGGACCGTGGGGCTGTCCAGCTCCCGCAGGGCGGCGAACAGTCCGGCGGACAGGGTGGCCGCATCGGCCTCGTCTCCGTAGGCCAGAGGGTCGCAGTGGGCGTACAGGGGCAGTTCTTCGTGGAAGCACAGCACCCGGTCCCCCGGCTCGAAATGCCGGTGGATGTACGCCGCCGCCTTTTCCCGGCTCCCGGCCACGATGGTCACGGGGGCCTGGGGGGCGTAATGGCGGTATTTCATGCCGGGGGCCTTCACCACGGCGTCTTTATCAATTTGCGCCGTGACGGCCTTGTCCACCACCAGGTCCCCCAGGGTGTCCAGCAGCTGCTCCGGGGTGATGCCGCCGGGCCGCAGCAGCCTGGGTCGGTCCTCGGTCAGGTCGATGATGGTGGATTCCACCCCCACCCGGCAGGGGCCGCCGTCCACGATGGCTTCGATGCGGCCTGCATGGTCGGCGTACACATGGGCGGCCGTGGTGGTGGAGGGCTTGCCGGACAGATTGGCGGAGGGGGCGGCGATGGGCGTGCCGGAAAGACGGATAATTTCTCTGGTGACGACGTTGTCCGGGCAGCGGAGGGCCACCGTTGCAAGGCCCGCCGTGGTCTCCCGGGGGATGATGTCCCGTGCGGGCAGCACCATGGTCAGGGGACCGGGCCAGAATTTTTCCGCCAGCAGGTAGGCGCTTGCGGGAATGTCGTGGCAGAGGGTATCCATCTGCTCCGGGCCGGTCACATGGAGAATGAGGGGATTATCCTGGGGGCGGCCCTTGGCGATGAAGATTTTGGCCACGGCCTCCGGATTCAGGCCGTCGGCCCCCAGACCGTAAACGGTCTCCGTGGGGATGGCCACCAGCCCGCCGGAGCGGATGATCCGGGCTGCCAGGGCTGGGGTGGCCGGGTCAGCGGCCGGGAAAATTTTCGTTTCCATGTTTACATCCTTCTTTGAAATCGGAAGCGGCGCAGGGGAATAACCCGCCTGCGCCGCCGAAGATTCCGTATTATTCTGCGTTCTGGTTGGCAGATTCGATGATCTTCACGAACTTCTCAGGCACCAGGGAAGCACCGCCGATGAGGCCGCCGTCGATGTCGGGCTGAGCCAGCAGCTCGTAGGCGTTTTTGTCGTTCATGGAGCCGCCGTACAGGATGGACACGGCACGGGCAACCTTGGAGCTGTACAGCTTACGGACCACGGTCCGGATCTCCTCGCAGACCTCCTGAGCCTGCTCGGGGGTAGCGGTCCGGCCGGTGCCGATGGCCCAGATGGGCTCGTAGGCGATGACGATCTTGCGGATCTTCTCCTCAGGCACGCCCTTCAGGCCGGCTTTGATCTGCATGGCAATCCACTCGGAGGTGATGCCGGTTTCCCGCTGCTCCAGGGTCTCGCCGCAGCACATGATGGGGATGAGGCCTGCTTCCAGAGCGGCCAGCACCTTGGCATTCACGTCCTCGTTGGTCTCGCCCATGGCCCGGCGCTCGGAGTGGCCGATGATGACGTACTTGCAGCCGGCGTCCACCAGCATATTGGTGGCGATCTCACCGGTGTAAGCGCCGGAGGGGTTGGCGTTGCAGTTCTCGGCGCCGATGCCCACACGGGTCTCCCGCATGGCACGGACGGCGGCGGGGATGCAGACGGCGGGCACGCACAGGGCAATATCACACCAGCGGCCACGGGGCAGCATACCCTTCAGGGCGGTCATAAATTCCTTGGTCTCGCTGGGAGTCTTGTTCATCTTCCAGTTGCCAGCAATGATGGTCTTGCGGTACTTTCTGTTCATGGTTTCTTATCTCCTTCAAATATATGTGCATCGCACTGCGATGAAAATTGGCGAAATTCTGCCTCCCGGAGGGACTCCGGGAGGCACCGGAAATCAATCGAAAAAATTACTTGTCCTGCAGGCAGGCGATGCCGGGCAGCTCCAGGCCCTCCAGGAACTCCAGGGAAGCGCCGCCGCCGGTGGAAATGTGGGTGATCTTGTCGGCGAAGCCCAGCTGCTCGCAGGCAGCAGCGCTGTCGCCGCCGCCGACGATGGTCACGGCAGAGGAATCGGCCAGTGCCTGGGCCACGGCGATGGTGCCCTTGGCCAGGGTGGGATTCTCAAACACGCCCATGGGTCCGTTCCAGACCACGGTCTTGGCGGACTTCACGGCTTCGGCAAACAGGGCACGGGTCTTTTCACCGATGTCCAGGCCCATCTTGTCGGCGGGGATGGCATCGGCGGACACGGTCTCCACGGCGATGTCAGCGTCGATGGGGTTCGGGAAGGAGGCGGCCACCACGGTGTCGATGGGCAGCAGCAGCTTCACGCCCTTGGCCTCGGCCTTGGCCATCATGTCCTTGCAGTAGTCGATCTTCTCGGAGTCCAGCAGGGAAGTACCCACGCTGTAACCCTTGGCAGCCAGGAAGGTGTACGCCATGCCGCCGCCGATGATGAGGGTGTCCACCTTCTCCAGCAGGTTGTTGATGACGTTCAGCTTGTCGGAGACCTTTGCGCCGCCCAGAATGGCCACGAAGGGACGCTCCGGGTCTGCCAGGGCCTTGCCCATGATGGAAACTTCCTTCTGCACCAGGAAGCCGCACACGGCAGGCAGGTAGTCAGCCACACCGGCGGTGGAGGAGTGGGCCCGGTGGGCAGTGCCGAAGGCATCGTTCACAAAGATGTCGGCCAGAGAGGCCAGCTTCTTGGAAAGCTCCGGGTCGTTCTTGGTCTCGCCCTTTTCAAAGCGGGTGTTCTCCAACAGCATCACGTCGCCGTCCTTCAGAGCGGCGGCCTTGGCCTGGGAATCGGGACCGGCTACGTCACTGGCCATGGTGACGGGCTTGCCCAGCAGCTCGCTGATGCGGTCAGCCACCACCTTCAGGCTCAGCTCGGGCTTGTACTCGCCCTTGGGCTTGCCCATGTGGGAGCAGAGGATGACCTTGGCTCCGTGGTTCACCAGATATTCAATGGTGGGCATGGCAGCCACGATCCGCTTGTCGGAAGTGATCTTGCCGTCCTTGGTGGGCACATTGAAATCGCAGCGGCAGAGCACACGCTTGCCGGAAACGTCAATGTCCTCAATGGACTTCTTGTTGTAGTTCATTTCATTGACCTCCATTATGTCGGGGAATTTTCCCGCATTTTACCGTGATCCTGCAAGCCGGGGAAATCCAACTGACGCAGTGCCTCGTAAACGGTGACGGCCACGCTGTTGCTGAGATTCAGACTGCGTATCCCCGGGAACATGGGGATGCGGACGGTCTCCTGCCGATGGGCCTCCAGAAATTCCTCCGGAAGGCCCTTGGACTCCTTCCCGAAGAACAGGAAGCAGCCGTCGGAATAGGAAGCCTCGGTGTAACCCCTTGGGGCCTTCGTGGAAAGGCACCACATTTCCCGGACCGTATTTTTTGCGAAGAAATCCTCCAGGTTTTCATAGACCCGCACATCGACCTCCGACCAGTAATCCAATCCGGCCCGGCGAACGGCTTTTTCGGAAATGTCAAAGCCCAGGGGACGGATGAGATGCAGTACGGAATGGGTAGCGGCGCAGGTGCGGGCGATGTTCCCGCAGTTCTGGGGGATCTCCGGCTCCACCAGCACGATATTCAGCATGGCGATCACCTCGGTACTTCGGAGAAAAGACGCTCCGAATGGCTTGCCTGTAAATTATATGCCAAAGTTCCCGTAAAATCAATCCGAAAAATCGAAAAATTTCAAACTTTTTCAGATTTGCGTGCTGCACCCGGAAAAACGCTGCCATTTTCTGGAAGCGTCCCGGCAGAAAAAGCCGTCGGGATGGGGAAAGGCACGAAATTCTTTTCGGAACGATTGACAAACGCCGGGATTTGTGAGAAAATAAGGCCGTTATTTCAGAGATAAGAGGGGATATACCCAATGCGTCAATCCAGAACCCATACCTGCGGCGAGCTGCGGCTCACGGATGCAGGGAAAACCGTCACCATCGCCGGATGGATGGAAAACCTCCGGGAGGTGGGCGCAAACTTTGCCTTCCTGGTCCTGCGGGACTACTACGGCACCACCCAGGTGGTCATCCAGAACGAGGAAATGATGGCCCGTGTCAAGGGCGTGAATAAGGAATCCACCCTGCAAGTGACCGGCATCGTCCGGGAGCGGGAGAGCAAGAATCCCAAGCAGCCCACCGGCGACATCGAGATCGAGCCCACCGATATTCAGGTGCTGGGCAAGTGCCGCTACAACAGCCTGCCCTTCGAGATCAATAAGTCCAAGGAGGCCGACGAGAACACCCGGCTCAAGTACCGGTTCCTGGACCTGCGGAACCCGGCGGTGAAAAAGAACATCGTCCTGCGGTGCAACGTGGTGGCCCGGCTCCGTCAGCTGATGACCCAGCAGGGCTTCCTGGAAATTACCACCCCCATCCTGACCTCCTCCTCTCCGGAGGGCGCACGGGATTACCTGGTGCCGGCCCGGAACCATCCCGGCAAGTTCTATGCCCTGCCCCAGGCTCCCCAGCAGTTCAAGCAGCTGCTGATGACCGCCGGATTTGACAAGTATTTCCAGATCGCCCCCTGCTTCCGGGACGAGGATGCCCGGGCCGACCGGACTCCCGGCGAGTTCTATCAGCTGGATATGGAAATGGCCTTCGCCTCTCAGGAGGACGTGCTGGACACCCTGGAGACGGTGCTGGTGCCTGTCTTTGAGGAATTCGGCAAGTACAAGCGGGTGTCTCAGGCTCCCTTCCGGCACATTCCTTATAAAGAGGCCATGGAGCGCTACGGCTCCGACAAGCCCGACCTGCGGATCGATCTGGAGATCCGGGACGTGACCGACCTGGTCCAGGGCTGCGGCTTCGGACCCTTTGAGGGCAATGTGGTCAAGACTGTGGCGGTGGAGGATTTCCACGAGACCCGGAAATGGATCGATAAGCTGGTGGCGGACGTGGAGGTCCAGACCGGCAACAAGGCCTGCTGGTTCCGGCTGGACGAGAATGGCGCTCTGGTGGGCGGCATCTCCAAGTTCCTGCCCGACTGCATCGATGGCCTGAAGGAGCGGCTGGGCCTGAAGCCCGGCAGCTTCGTGTGCATGGCGGCGGGCAAGCTGTCTGCGGCTCAGAAGACCGCCGGTGTCATCCGGGCGCTGATGGGCAAGCGCATCCCCGGCCACTTTGATGAGGAGCAGTACGCCCTGTGCTGGATCGTGGACTTCCCCATGTACGAAATCGGCGAGGAATCCGGTGCGCTGGAATTCTGCCACAACCCCTTCTCTATGCCTCAGGGCGGCCTGAAAGCCCTGGAGGAGGCCGAGGGCGACACCGAGAAGCTGCTTGCCATCAACGCCAACCAGTATGACCTGGTGTGCAACGGCTACGAGTCCGCCTCCGGCGCTGTCCGGAATCATGATCCGGAGATCATGGTCAAGGCCTTTGAGCTGGTGGGCCTGGGCGAGGACGATGTGAAGGCCAAGTTCCCGGCCATGTACAACGCCTTCTGCTACGGCGCACCCCCCCATGCGGGCGCTGCCCCCGGCGTGGACCGGCTCATCATGCTGCTGACCGGCGAGGAGTCCATCCGGGAGGTCATTACCTTCCCCATGAACAAGAACGCTCAGGACCTGATGATGGGCGCCCCCAGTCCTGTCGAGCAGAAGCAGTTGGATGATGTGCATATCGCCCTGGCGCTGGACAAATAAGAATCAGTAAGACCTTTTCCCGGGAGAAAGAGACCCTTTCTCCCGGATTTTTTGAAAAAGAGAAAGAAGGAGCCTATGCATATTCGGCAAGCGCAAGCGAAGGACGGGGCGGCCATGGATGCCCCGCTGACGGAACTCATCCGCTTTGAGGCCCAATTCGATGCCAATATGGACCCGACCCTCACCGTGGCGGACAATTACGCCCGGCTGCTGGATGAGGAAGACTGCGTGGCCTTCGTGGCGGAGGAGGATGGCCGGGTGGTGGGGTATCTGTACGGCCTGGTGTACGAACTGCCGGGGATGCTGTACCGGCCCGTGGCCCGGCTGGATGCCCTGTATGTGCAGGAGGCCCATCGGGGCAAGGGCGCAGGCAAGGCCTTGTGCCGGGCTTTTGCGGCCTTGGCCGCCGAGCGGGGAGCCGTCAAGATGGAGCTGAAGGTGTTCTGCCGGAACGCCCCGGCCTTGGGGCTTTACGAGGCTCTGGGCTTCCGGGAGACGAAAAAATATATGGAACGGCCCTTGTGACGGGCCGAAAAAGGAGAAAAAGTATGGAAATTCGGGAATATACCCAATATAAAGCGGAGGAAGTTCTGCCCCTTTATGCGGCGGTGGGCTGGACCGCCTACACCCGGGACCCGGAGGCCATGGCTCGTGGTTTTCGGAATTCCCTGCTGGTCCTGGGGGCCTACGAGGGCGAGAAGCTGCTGGGGCTGGTCCGGGCGGTAGGGGACGGGGCCACCATCGTGTTCGTGCAGGACATCCTGGTGTACCCGGAGCATCAGCGCCGGGGCATTGGCAGGGCGTTGATGGAGGCGGTGCTGGACCGGTATGCCGCTGTGCGCCAGATTCAACTGACCACTGACGACACCCCAAGGACCCTGGCCTTTTACCGGTCCCTGGGCTTTCGGGAATATTCGGAGTTGGGCTGCCGGGGGTTCCTGCACGTCTGAGGGATGTTTTTTCCGCCGGGGCAGGGGAGCAAAATTTTCTGACGGCTCTGGAATCCCGTTCCGGGCCGTGCTTGGCAGGGGAGCATGTTTCCGACGGCTCCCGACGGACCTCCCCCGAAAGAGCAAAAAAATACCTGTTGACAACCGGGCTGCACCGTGCTATAATATCCAAGCAATCGAGAGATGCACCCCATATCGCGGAGTAGAGCAGTCGGTAGCTCGTCGGGCTCATAACCCGGAGGTCGTAGGTTCGAGTCCTGCCTCCGCAACCATAAAAATACCCGGTATTCAAGAAGAATACCGGGGTTTTTCTTGCTTTTTTACAGGAAATGAAAATGGAACAAAAGTCATTTTGGGCCAGTGCATCCAAAAATCGCTTTCTGGGGACACCGTCCGGCGCAGCCGGGCGGCGTTTTTTTATGCCTTCTTCCGGAGGAGCACGTCTGCGATGCGCTCGGAAGCTCTGACTTTATTTTCCTCGATGATGTGGGAATAGAAGTTCTCCGTGGTGTTTACGCTGGCATGGCCCAGTTGCTTCGATGGGATACGACTTTTTCCGGCGCGGTGTATCCCATTTGCCATGTCCCAAAGCTGCTCCTGATTTTGGATTCATTCTGCTGGATAGATAACGGTCATCGGCTCGCTGTTCTCGTCCTCATCGGCAAAGGGCAGCGGCGCACCCTTGGAAAGCAAAGCGGCAAGAGAAAGCATCCGCTTACTCTTGCCGTCACCGGGGTCGCCTTGCAGCAGTGTGACCTTGCCGAAGGGGATATAGGGATACCACAGCCAGCGCACCTCTTTCGGGGTGATCTCGCTGGCCTTGATGATTTCAAGCTTTGCAGGAATGTTGTTTGGATAGTCTGTCATTGTCTTGTTCTCCTTTTCGATAGATAGTGCGGACATTGGATAACGGTGGCACGGAAGTTCTGCTTGCAGCTCCTTTCGCATTTTCTGCAAAGCTCGTTATATTTCTTCCTGCCACGCTCATCAAGAAAGAACGCCCATTCTTCCTTGAGGTATT
>OIWM01002850.1_pt1 | contig 13485 bp, 10 predicted proteins | sample 1587451 | NCBI WGS metagenome assembly OIWM01 (sample SAMEA3888907, study PRJEB22519) | human gut metagenome | biome: human gut; feature: human-associated habitat; material: faeces | place: Denmark | collected 2011
GACCCCTAGATATTTCTTGGAAACCCCTAGATTATTTGGTTACCCGTCCAGTGTATTTATTCTGTCTTTTCGTGTTCTTTGAAGGCTTTACTCAATATACGTTCAACAGCTACAGTCTTGCTGAGTCCTGTTTCTTCGCAATATTTTTCAAGTTGTTCATACACTTTGCTCTGAATTTTGATGTTCAGAGCTTTCCAGTTTTTCTTTGGTTTAGGCATTATTCATCTCCTTTAAAGAGCTCATCTAATTTTTGCTCTAAGCCACCTGACTCAACTAAAGGCAGAGTGTCAATTTGTCGAAAATTATGCTTAGTAATGATGTTATTCTTATCAAAACCAAGAATAAAATTCAAAGATATACGATAAATGATCTCCGTTGGTGCTAAGCCATATACTTGTTTTTCAAATATATGTTTTAATCGTTCATTGCTATTTGGATATAACTCTTTCATCTTTTTGCTATTATATAATCTCTTAACAATCTCTGTAATATATAAACCAGATTTCATATATAAATCAACGAATGTTTTATCTGGATTATCAAAGCATGATGCATCTTGTTGTTCGAGAACATCCACCATTTCTTTAACTATTTTTTTAGGCGTAAATATTTGATTTGTTTTTTGAGGTGGAATATAGTCAAAGATATCTTCCTTTTGCTTATCATCAAAATAATTAGATAGTTTATCTTTTAATTCTATAAATACAGTAATAGAATCGTTGAAAACAGTGGCGTCAAATATATGTCCATCAAAATGTTCAATTTCGCCAGTTTCTTCGTTTGTATAATCGCCACCATCACGTAAAAATCTAAATTGATCCAATGTAATACTAGTAACATCTTTGAAAACATCTTCAGGAATGATTTGGTCGAAAGTTTCCAAAAGCACATCATTGTCAGCACCATAAGCCATTAAGAACGATGGTATTGTACGGGCAAACCCTCTTAATCTATCTTTAACGTTATTCTCAACGTTTCGTTTCTTTTCCTCCTGAACAGATTGTTCAACTGCTCTTACAGTTTCTTTTTCAGCTTCTTGAGTAAAGTTTTGAACAAAATTAGAGATTTCATCATTCAAAACCTTTGCTGTATCTTGCTTCAAATCTTTATATTTTTCTGTTGTCTTTTTAACTTGCTCGTCAGAAACGCAGTTTTGTAACTCTTTCTTTAAATCTAAATCTAGGATTGCATTCTTTTGGTTGAAGTCATCAATTTTATTGCGTACTTCCGTTTTAACCTTATCATTCAAAGTCTTCTCTAAATTGTTTTGCTCTGACTTCCTTAGATCTTGCCCATAGCTTTCTTTTGTATCCTTAATAATGTGATTAATCACATTTTCTTGAATTGATTTATGAAGGTTGTTTACTAACTCATCACTTTTATCAATAATTGTTTCAGGCTCTTTAATTTGATTAAAAATAGTTTGAGTATCAGACACTGCAATATCTTCATAATGTTTTGTGCCAAATATATCCTGCGATTTTCCTACAATTATTTCATTTGGAATTTCTACATTACCATCATCATCTAGATTCACTGCATCAGTATCTTCATTAGATAATTTTGTACGTTTAGGTTCATTAACAGGTGTAAATTTGTTAATTATATCCCTTACAATGTTTGGGGCACCAAAGACAATTGAGATGTTTTGAAATAGGAAATTACTCATGAAGCCACGTTTTACGACCTCATTTGACCGAATTTTTCTTGGTATTCTTAGAACTTGCGTTGCATCAATATCAACCATTTTACCGTCTTTATCTTCAGCATATACAGGGAAGAAGTTTAAAAGTTGTTTAATGTTCTCTTTATGATCATCGGGGCTTCCTTTTCCGTTAGCTGTTTTGTTGGATAAATTATTTGCAAATTGTTCGAAAATATTTAATGTACGAGCAGGATCAAAGTCAAATACATACGCATTTTCTTTACGTTTATATTTACCATCTTCATAGATTAAACATGGGTTTTGTGAACGGAATGCAGCTTGCATATATAATGAAGGGCTTTCCATATTACTTAACATCAAAACCGCTGTCCATTCTGGAATTGTCACACCTGTTGTTAATTGCCCTACAGATAACGTGATTGTTTTATCGTTGTCTTCAATAGCTTTAACTACTTTTTTATAAGACTTTTCGTTGCTATTAGAATCGTTATCATATAAGCGACCATCACCAGCCGCTAAAACGATTTCATATTCTTGGAATATAGGGTGTGCTTTAAGTTTAACAGCTAAAGCTTTTGCACTTTCAACTCGATTTAATATCCAAAAAGTATGTTTTAGCTCATTTCGTAATTCTGGAGTTGAAAAAGGGAACTTTTCTTGTGTTGTCAATGCTTCTAAAAATTTATCGACAGCTTCATCATGAATAAATTTGCCGTTCTTTGCAAGGAAAAATTCATTCAAATCAAACGCATATTCTTCTGTTTTTTCATCAATTTCGATACCTTTTTTCAATCTGTTCTCAACAATATCTGACATTTGATAAGTAAAAAGACTTAATTTAGGTAACGCAATGTATGGGTTTTCTTGATGACACAAATTCGCTCATATACTGACCTTTATGGGTTTCTAGAATCTTTTTAACGATAGGAGCCGCTTTATTTGAACGAATCAAAATATCATGTTCATTTAACTGTCTGAAAGTACTGAATTCAGTATTGCTTGTTTTATTTACCATTTCACAATTACCATTATAGTTTTTGTCTCTGTAAAAATAGCAAACCCCTCCTGCTAAACCGCCTAAATCAGGGAAAACATCTTTATAGTTTTCATAATCAACAATCTTCTTGATATGGGTATCGTTTAACATTTCTTTTCTAAAATTATCTAAGCCTTTTCCTCCTGCCATCCAGCGAGAAGGAACAATCATTTCCATACAATCAGGGTTCAATTCCTTCGCTGCTTCTATAAAATGCTGATATACAGGTTTAGCACTTTTTCCATTTCCATTGTCATCACTTTGATATGGTGGGTTGCCAATTAAAACTGATATTTTCATATTTTCACTTCCTTTACAAAATATCTGAAATTCTCATACCGTCAAATCCCCAAAATTGAGATCCATTATATGTTCCTGAACGATTTACAGTACCTTTACGTGTGAAAATTTCTCGAGTTAATGGTGATAATCGCCATTTTTTTCCTTCAAACTCAACTTCGACATCACTAACAACTTTAGCTGTAATACTAGTATCGTTCAAGAAATAGATAGTTGAACCAATTAACTGAAGTTCTAAAAACGACAGGTGTTTTCCTTCTTTGGGAACAAAATTATTAGTTCTAACCATTTCAGGAGGAATAGGAACAATTTTTTCAAGTATATATTTAATAAGCCAAATGCTTCTATCTTTTATTGTATTTTCATTCCAATCATTTTTATCTGTAATCATTGTTTTTGCTATTTGAAGTCCAGAATAATTTGTGTATGTATCTTTCTTTTCATTAAAAGACTTATTGCCTAATTCTTGATTATGTCGAATTAAAGTCAAATTTCCAATCGAATTTATATAAGTTTGTTGAATTTGTTCATAATCGTCGCCTAAGCTCTTTTTCCATTGTTCGTTAAGCTTTTGTGGCATTATATGTTCAATTTGCAAGTGTGAATCTGACAAGTCTGGACGACTGCGAGTTAAGTTTTCTTCTACCAAAGCAAGGAAGTACTTACAATATTTAAAACTATAAAAGTTCATTGTTTCCATTTCACGTGTCATTTCCACATCATTTGGTAAACGCATACTATTTTCTTGCTTCGAAAGTATTTGAAACATTTCACGTTTTTTATCCTTAGCTTTTATCAACAATTGTATTTTATCTACTAGAGTAGGGAAGGTTTTATTTTCATTTTGGGTTATTCCAAGAATTCTTCTTCTATAGTTATAAACTTTAAATGCTTCCAAAATGTTTACTAAATCATAATCAAAAAAAGCACCCTTTTTCCACTCAGCTATCAACATCATAATAAACGAGTATGAAGTACTAACATTAACTTGTTTTAAATCATCCAGGACTTTATCTACAGCAACGCTACCACTTGATTTTGATAATGATATATAGGAATAATATTCAGAATATTTTGAGAGATTATATAGAAGATTCTCAGCATCTTCATTTGCAAATATCTTCTTAAATAAACTGTATAATTCCTTATAGTTGTTTTCTGATGCTTGACGAAATGGTTTAGCTGTAACACCTTGCATATAGTCACGAATAAAATTAGATATTTGTTTTGGAACTGTTTTTTCAATTTTCATCCAGTATTGATGATAGTATTTATTTTGTGTTTCAGCATCTAATCCAAGCAACAAATAGTTTCTTACTAAATCGGCTAATGATAAAGGTTTACCGATTGAATTCATAGATTCAAAGATTTCTTGTGGATTCTCCCAAGAGTTTTGTTTAGGTTGAAGCTCGATGGTGATAACGCTAAACTTATCTAATCCATGCTCGATTAATTTGCTCAAATTGTAATCAGCGTTTTCTTTGATAAAGCTATTAATCTTTGTTTTGAAGAAGTTATAATTGTGCCATACTGCCGATAATTTATCTTCAGTAGATAAATCTTCTGAAAGTATAATCTTTTTATATGCACTCCAATCGCTTTCAACCTGTTTAAGCTTGATTTTATACTCTGTTTCATCTATTGAATTATTGTTTTTCAAATATCTAGAGTTTATGTATTTCTTTTGTGATGAATCTGCAATTATATCTCGCAAAGCTGCTAAAAATAACATGGTTGTCGTTATTCTTTGCTGACCATCAATTAATATAAGTTTCGTAGGCTCTCCAAACACGCCTTCATCTTGAAAATATGTCACAGATCCAAAAAAGTGTTCAGTATGAGTTCCTCCTTCATTTGTTTTTGCTGTTTTGATAACATCTTCCCAGAAAACTTTACATTGACTATCATCCCATTCGTAATTTCTTTGGTAGGGTGGAATAAAAAATGTAACATCATTATTAGACAATAAAGTTAATAAATTCTTTGCTGTTGGAACCATACTAATTTCTCTCTTTCTTCAGACTTTCAAAGGTCTGTGATTTCATTTGTCTCCAATCATATATTAAACATTTAGGAGCAATTTGTTTATCATCAAGCTTAGAATCAGGCTCATATAATTCAAATAATGAGACTTCTTCAAAAGCAGGTTGTGGAATACCCAATGGAACTGTATCTGTTAAACCATCCATTTGGAAAATGTTCCATGCAATAATATTCGCAATCTTATTAAGTTCAGACTTACTAGGATCTCTGTGCCATTTAAATTGCATATTATCTACAAAAGTCATTAATAAATTAATTCGAGCGATAAGTAAATTATCCCCTTGAAACTCGAAACCATAGCTTGATTGATAAGCACGAACAACCCAATAAAACCATTTTTCTTCGGTTAAGGCGTTTTCGTTTACAACACGTATTTTTCTATCTAAAAATCCAATTCGATGAGTAGGTGGTTCAATTACTTTGCCTGTGGTGGTATCATACCTAGAAACAATGTAAGGTGCCTCACCACAAGTAACTTCTAAGCGCCTTAAATCAATGTATTTATGCCAAGATTTGTCATCTTTAAATGGAATAGGTCTTTCGTTGGTAATCCAACCATTCTGTGTTTCAACATTAAAAACACATTTATCTCCAAACCATTCTTTATCACATACATTATTCATAGCATTACAAAGCCAACTTGGAGTCATAACTTCAGCTCTCTTATGCGTTCTATCTTGTTGCTCATCTAATTTTTTTAAGACTCTTGGTTGCAAAGTCATCGGCTTTAAACCAATCAATGTACCAATTGTAATTTGCTTAGAATCTTTATATTCAGGACCATAATCTTCATAACTGTTTGTCGCCCAAATAATATTCTTTTTTGTTGTCTTGTCTTGAAGCAGTGTTTTTAATGTTGTTTTTACTGCGTAATGATTCAAGTCAATCAAATTAGCTTCCACAATATTCCTCCAATCTATTAAATCTAACCCCAACAATACCCAAACTTAATCTATAAAGGCATGTAAAGGATTTCATATCTACGTCTATTATAACATAACGTGTAGCAAATTGTAGCTTTGATATATAGCGCTTTGTCATCATATGATTGTTTTTAATGCTTATGCTGGCATAAAAGAACCAAATACGGACAAATTTTCGAGGTAAATGTAAAAAGTAATGTCTTTAAGTTGGAAGAAAGGGCACATTTTGACAAAATATATGCTCATAGTTGACCTGAAATAAGGGTAGGGTCGAAAAAATGTCCGTATTGCTCCAAATTTTGTCTGAAATACGTCGAGATTTTTACCAAAATAAGAGCTAGCCCTGATTCTTGTCTGAAAACAGGTGTGGTGCTATACTCATGAATAAGAAAATAAGAGGAAAAGATACATGAACAGATATGAGATTTTTAGATCTTTAAAACATTTAGAAGAAAATGTGAGCCAACATGAATTAATTGGTGTTGCATACGGAGAAACAATAGATGATGCTGCTGATGAAATTGATGAATGTATAAAAGCAGATTTGATTGCAGATGAAGACAATATTTACACTGAATACAACGTAGATGTTAAACCATTTGACCCAGCAGTACTGCAACTAGAACAATATGAGTATGCGGCTTCTGGAATACTATATCCTGCTGATTCTAATGCTCCTGAGAATATAATCCATGAGTATGGAATTAAAGAAGTAAAATGTGAAAAGTAAAATCGTATAGGAATTGAATCTGGAGACATTCACTTAGAGTGTCTCTTTTATTATTTGCTTGATTTCTAATTGAAAAGGCACAAAAAGAGCTGGCAGAAAGGGTTAAACGCCAGCTCTAGAAATAGGAAATGTTGGATGATTTACAAGGGTTATGATTTATGATTTACGGCTCATCCAACAAAGCCTAGTATAACAGTATGTTATGTGTTTTTTCAACTACAACTTCAGCTTCATGCTTAGTTTGGAATAACTTGGATTCTCTAACTCTCGTTCCTGCTGGTGTTTCATTGTCATTGAACTTTATGGTGCAGAAACCTGAGCCTGTCCTAATTATTGTAGCTTCTCTTATATGATATCCGTTGGCTATGAAATAGACGATATCACCAAGATTAAATTTATTCATAGGCGTCCTCCTGATCTACATCAACTTCAACTGCTTCATCATGTTGATGTTCTTCATACTTTTCACAAGACTTGTTCATCTTGTAAAGGATGTAATCTTTATTCTCATCAGATGCTAAGCTTTCACTTAGCTGAGATACAACATCATCAATTTCTTTATCGTAGGACTGAACACTCACTTTGTACTTGTCCTTTTTGACCTTGTCTAATACATCCTTCTGTTTGATTTTGACATTCAGAACGATCTTTTCATCCATTGAATACCAGTATTCATGCTGAAGATAATAGTACTCATGGAATAACGCATTTGTTCTTAACAATTCATTTAGCTTTTCCTGTTCATTCCATGTCAGAAGGGTTCTAGGCGTGTTAAACAAATGGTCTTCCAACTCCAGAGTGGATGAATCACTATTGCTTCGAAGTCCTTTGTAGGTGTTGAAGCAAGCTGTTGTAATCATTGTCTGCAACGAACGGAAGTCATATTGTACATTGTTTTCGCCAAAAACCTGAACCAGTTCATTACTGTATTTAAAATCCGCAGGAATAGTCACTTTTTTAATAGCAGGATTGTTTTGCTTTATTTCTAAGATGTATTGTAATGCTTTCTTAGGCGAATCGAAGTAATCAAGAAGCTCTGTATCATACTGTGTATCCATAACTAGAAATAGATTTCGATTGTTATGTCTTGATTTTGCAATAACAAGTGAGCGGGCAACACGTCTATTAAAATTACGGCTTTGATAGGCTTTGCGAATATAATACAGCCTTCTAGGCTTGATACCCGTAATATTGCTTGCTTCATCAACTCCATATTTAAAAATGAGATATTCAACCCAGTCTAAAAAACGGTTTGTAGTTCTATGATTGCCATACCATCCATTAATGTCATTATCAGGAACAATATCTCTGGATAGGCATGCAGGCTTATTAGTAACATTGGCTTTGCCACATGTAGGGCAAATAGAACGCCTTGTTTTTAAATGAATGAGAACTCTGTATCCGTCCACATGAAGATCTTCATAAACGGACGTAATAAAGCCATGAGCAATGTATTTGCCACCTGAGCAAGTAGGGAAGGTACAGTCCTGTCCTGTAGAATCGAGCAGATTTCTTGCCTGTACGTGAATAATATTATGTTTTCTGTCTACTTTGGCACTAAGAAACTCAATATCGGCCAAAGCCTTGATTTTGATTTTCATATACGTTCCTTTTCTTCTTTACAACTATATGATATCAGTTTTCAACGCTCTGGTAAATAAAAAAACACATGATTTTGCAATACAACAAAAGAGGAAATTCATCATTTACAATGATGGTGTCAAGAGGGAACGAGAGCTCTCTCAAGTGTAACGAAGGAGGAAAAACATTATGTTACCTAACTATTTTTTACCCGAAGTCGATGAACTTCCATTCAGCTGGATGAACCGTCTGGCTCTAGCAAATGGCTTCAAAGATACGAACGATATGCTTCAGTCTTTGGGCTTCATTAAAGGAAAGGCGGTCAAACGACAGCATGACTATCTTCTAAAGATTACAAAGCTGATGCCAAAGAACGATTGGACCATCACTTTGATGAAGATGTATCTTGCAGAAGACAATCAACAGGAAAGGCTAATTCCAGAACTTAACGAAGAGGAACACCTTTATCTGTGTCCGTGCTGTATGCAGGAAGACATAAAAACGCATGGTGCAGTAGTCTACCACTATCAGCATCAGTATCCAGGAGCTTTTACATGTTGGAAACACGGGGTGAATCTGCTTCATGTAGCACCTGATGCACGATTGAAGCCTATTCCTGATGAATCCGATCTAACACCTGTTGTTGGTGGATATGATTCAGAGCGTGAAATGCGTCAGTTCCGTCGCTGTTATTCAAAATCGTCCTTGTACTATCGAGTTACAAAGTACCAGCTTGAAACACTTCTAAGCGATAATCATTTGACGGTTGACAACATTGCGGAAGTATTCAGAACTACGAAGTACAACGAGGAAATGCCTGTGGTTGCAGCTAACATTGTCTGCAACTCAACAATGGACAGTTTGACAGGCTATCAGAAAAAGAATCTGTTACAGCTTATCTTTGATGACCATCCTCGGTATCAGCGTTTTTTGAATAATATCAACTACGAAACGATGGTCGGTTTTGATATGAAGAAACTTCCAAATGGACACACAGTTCTTCATATCAAGTCTGCGAACAAGTACAAAGCCAGAAGAGAAAGGAGACGAATCAAACGTGTCAGAAACAAAATCAAACGCAAGCAAAATAGAAGAAGGTAGAGGTAAAGGCTCAGGAGCCTCTTACAAACCTTGGATTCAAACAAGAGAAATCAGCAGCTGTGGGACCTGTTCTAATCCTAAAGACTGGAAAACAGGTCGTACAGTTGAGCTCCTCTCACAAGGGGAAGCCTATTTCTGGCATATTCTGAGATGGGATGACAACATCTTGGATATACGGGAACAGTATCCTCTTGATCTTGAGCTGACAAATGAAATCTGTGACGACAGATGCTGTAAGCATCCTGGAGGTCGTAATTGTTATATGACAACCGACTTCTACGTTATCTACAAGGACGGGTCTGAAAAAGCCTTCAGCGTCAAGACATCAAAGAAACTTTTGAACAAGAAAAGAACAAAAGAAAAACTGGATATCGAACGATGCTACTGGGAAAAATTTAGACATGTTCCTTATGAAATTGTGTTCAAAGAAGATATGAATGTTGTCTTTGCTGAAAACATTCGTATCGTATCTAAATTCTATAATGCTTCAAGTGTATTCGACGAAATGTCGATGCTGAAGCATATGATTGCAACAAAACGCATTCAAGTCGATATGGAGTCAGAACCACTCGATTTTCCATATCTTCTTGAACAGTATCGTGAAGCCTTGCCAGAAGTGAAAGGAGGAGCAACTATATGTCAAACCCATTCAATCTAAAAGTTGGTTCTATTATTCACGAAATGGAATCCAATATTGATCATCGAGTCATCTATGAGAATAGCGACTGTTTTGTTACGATTCTTATGCATTCGCCTAAAAGCAAAGTCATAATCAATGAATGGTATTCAGAAATGATTCGAAATCTGCTTGAAAATCGAGAAATCGTAATCCATGAGTCAAAGTATGACAAAGTGTTTGATGAGGACAACTTATCCTCAAAGGAAAAAGAGCTTTATCACCGTAACAAAGATATTGTCGATATGGTTCGCAAAGCTTATGGTCCTTGCTATTTTGAGCTTGCAAGTCGAAAAGATAAGCCTTGTATCAAGGAACTAAGTGAGAAATACAAAATCACTACAAGGACTGTTTTGTATATCGTAAAATCCTATCTGATGAGCGGTTTAGATCCATATTCACTACTACCAAAAGCTGGTAAAAAGAGCAAAGGAAACCTGAACTATGAAAAGAAAACAGGTCGTCCACCAATGTTTGAGGCAGGCATGCCTCTAACAAATGAATTAAGAGAAATCTTTGATGACTGCTGTAAACACTATTTGTCAGGCAGAGAAAAATCTTATTCAACAACGTATGACTGGATGCTTACAAAATATTTCACAGTACGTGTGGAAATGCAGTCTGAGGATGGCGTTATAATTCGCCAGAAGCTTTTGCCAATCGACCAGCGTCCTACGCAGAATCAGATGGAAACATACATTCGCAACAACACTTCGACAAAGGAACGAAGCATCTGTAAAACTTCCAAACGTGAATACAGAAACAACGAGCGTATGCTTAGAGCAGATAACTTATGCAACGTTCAAGGTCCAGGTGATTTATTTGAAATGGACGAAGTAGAAATGGATGTTTCGATTGTCAGCGAAGCTGACCAAACCAAAGTGATTGGTCGTCCTATTGTACATGCAATGGTAGACGTCTATTCACGTATGATTGCAGCAGTATCTGTTTCTTTGGAGAACAACTCAGTACTCGGATTTACCAATTGTCTTTTGAACCTTGGTGAAGACAACAAACAGCTTTGCAGACGCTTTGGCTTGGAATTGAATGATGGATTATGGGACATCAATGTACTTCCAAACCGAATTCGAAGCGACCGTGGTTCAGAATACCGTTCCAAAGAGGTCAAGCGTATCTGCAATGAGCTCGATATTACACTTGAGCTCGTACCGCCTGCCATGGGTTCTTTAAAAGGGCAGGTAGAACAGTTGTTCCATCAATATCACTCTGTTCAAAACGACCTTATCGAAGGTAAAGGACTCATTACCAAGCGTCATGATTCCAACCATCATAAGAATGCTATTCTTACATTGGACGATATCTGGGTGTTCGTCATCAATCAGACGATTGCTCACAATATGATGACAACGGCTGAATATCCAATGACAAGAGATATGGTCAACAAATCTATACATCCTATTCCGTTAGAGATTTGGGACTATGGATGCAAGAAATTTGGAGCACCAAGACCAATTACAAACCTTGACCAGTTCGAATACTCAATCCGTAGAGAAGTGACTGCTCGTATCACACGTAAAGGTATCGAATGGAACGGATTGTTCTATATTGCAAACAATCCTTGGCTTGCAGAACAGATTACGATGGCTAAAGGGAATTCAGTACCTTTGAAATGTCGCCTTGACGAAAGAAATGTTGGCTCACTTTGGTTTATTGCAGGCAACCGCCTTGTTAAGGCTGGCTTGAACCAGAACCGAGCTGGAAACTTTGAATTCAACGGCAAGTCATTACGTGCTTATGAAGAATTCAAGGCAAAGAAAAAAGAGCTTATTAAAGAGAAAGCTCAAGAAGATCAGGAGATTCGCTGTGCCAGACGTATGGGAATGGAGGCAACAATGAACGATGCTGTTCGAATTGCCAACAACACAGCTCCTAGCGACTCAAAAACGAAAAACATTCGTAAAAACCGTAAAGAAGAAAGCATTACCTTTATGGAGTCGAATACGATTGGTTCTCGTTTGAACACAGAAGAAACTCCACCAATGATTCCAATGAATGATACAGAGCCTGAAGTCTTGGCTGAGCCAGAACCTCAAAACAATTCTGAAATCGTATCATTTGATGAAGCTTTGGCAAAAATCATGGAAAAAATGTAGGAGGTATCCATATGGAAGAACTTAACTGGAAGTACTGGTATACGGATGTTGACAAAGACAAGAACCAGTACACATACGAGGAATGCAACCGTATCGGTCCTGTAGATGCCAAGTATGTGAAATCATCCAACAAAGACTTTAACGGAAATCCGTTTATTGAGGCTCTTCCTCGTCCTAGAGACGGGGAAGAACTTATCAAAGCTTATACGTGTCCGATTCCTGCTGTTGATATGGGCGAACTGGACGATATGACAATCAACGAACAGAAAGAAACTGTTCTGAGTCTGAAACGTCTTAGACTGCCTTTGTCATTTCACAAACAGCTTGAATTCATCAATTACGATGTTGTTTCAAGTTCCTACATGCTTCGAAAGATGTATGTCTGGAACGAGGAAGACATCCAATTCTCAATCAATGAACAAACAACAAGACAAATCATCAAGATGCGTGGCAAGATTGAAGACAGTGCTCCAACTGGATTCGCATTGCTTGGCTATTCAGGATGTGGTAAATCTACTTCACTGAAGCAGCTTTTCGATAACATTACACAGGTCATCATGCATCATCCTGACCCTGCAACGAATATCACCCAAATCACGTATCTTGTTGTAAGCTGTATGCCTAACAGCAACTTTGCCACTCTGTATCGACAGATTGGAGAGGCAATCGACAACGCTTTAGGCTATCCTGAACCCGTATACGAACTGATGATTACCAAAAAGTGTAGGAGCTTGGCTGAAAAACAGTTGAAAGTCTGTGAGCTTATTGAGAAGTTCTCAATTGGAACCATCGTTCTTGATGAGATTCAGCTTATCAACTTCAACAGCAACAAGGAAAACAGCTACGAAGGTCTTCTTGGTATCGTAAACAAGACGAAGATTGCCTTGAGTGTAGTTGGTACAGATGAAGCCTACAAAAAGCTGTTTGGAATGCTTCGCAATGCTCGTCGAGCAGGGGAATATATCAATGCTTCTGCATACACATCCGATAAAGAGTATTTCAACTTCCTGTTGAGTATGCTTTTAACTTGGCAGTGGCTTGATAAACCGATTAAGAAAGAACAGGCGCAAAAGCTTTCAGATACTCTGTATGAATGTACAGGTGGAATCATCAATATGCTCATCTGGCTGTACAAATGGATCATGATTGAATATCTGGACAATCGGTCAAAGGGTAAAACCTTAATCATTAACGAAAAGTTCATCAAGTCAGTCAGCAAGAAACACTTTGGTCAGCTGAAGGGAGCCATCGACATGGTCAATCAGGCAAAGGTTGAAGAAATGGAAGATGAACAGATTCTGATGCTTGCCGAAAG
>OIWM01002852.1_pt1 | contig 13479 bp, 8 predicted proteins | sample 1587451 | NCBI WGS metagenome assembly OIWM01 (sample SAMEA3888907, study PRJEB22519) | human gut metagenome | biome: human gut; feature: human-associated habitat; material: faeces | place: Denmark | collected 2011
ACCTTCTTGAAGATGAAGTCGCTTTGGATAGTCAGGTTTGCAAATTTTGTTGCCAGGTCTTGCATGGTTTTTCTCCTTTCATTTTAACATAAGTGAATAAAAAAATACATAAGCAGTTGCAAAGCGCCTGAAAACCAAAAAAAGAGCAGTACCCTGACGATTAGAAATCGTCAGTTCGTACTACTCTTAGAATGTACCATATAAATATAAATGGCCTTGCTTAAGCTTCTGCAGAAAAGGTGCATCTGCAGGATATACTGCTTATTTAATTGTCCGCAGGTAAATGAGCCGGAGGCATAAGCTTACTTGCGGTTTTGAAGAATTTAGTTTAAGTGTACTTGAAATGGAAGGGAATGTCAAGGGAGCAGGGGGCACCTTGCCCGCAGCCCTTTTTTGCATGCGCTATTCCTCTGCCAAAAAATCATCCGTTTGGCAACAAACTTTTCACAAAAAATATGTATCACTATTTGTCAATAGCCCATATTTAGTGTATAATAAAGTAGAGAGTATGTGTGCGGACACAGTATCAAATTCAATTTCTACATTTGTACGGAAGAATGTAAAAAAAAAAATGGAGGTGTATTTTTTTTGGGTAAATTTCAACATAAGGTCCAGATTATCCCGCTTGGTGGTTTGGGCGAAATTGGTAAAAATATGACGGTATTCCGTTACGGGGACGACATGATCCTGATTGATGCAGGCCTGATGTTCCCTGAAGACGATATGCTCGGCATTGACTTGGTTATTCCCGATATTACATATTTGGTTGAGAATAAAGATAAAATTAAGGGTATCTTTCTGACACATGGTCACGAGGACCATATCGGTGCGCTGCCCTATGTTATGAAACAAATTGATTGTCCCGTTTATGGTACCGCACTTACTCTGGGTATTTTACAAGGCCGCTTGAAGGAAAACGGTGTAGGCAACGAAACCCTGCACGTAGTAAAACCCGGTGACAAGATTAACACCGGTGCCTTTAAGCTCGATTTCATCCGCGTAAACCACAGCATTCCCGACGCTGTTGCTATCGCGATTACTACTCCTATCGGTGTTATTATCCACACCGGTGACTTCAAAATCGACCACACTCCTGTTGACGGACAGGTTATGGAATTCAATAAATTTGCCGAATACGGCGACCGCGGTGTACTGTGCCTGCTGGCAGACAGCACCAACGCCGAGCGCCCGGGCTTCACTCCCAGCGAAAAAATGGTAGGCCAGACCTTTGACGAGGAGTTCCGCTATGCTAAGCATCGTATTATTGTAGCAACCTTCTCCTCTAACGTACATCGTATCCAACAGGTTATTGATACTGCTGTGAAGTATGACCGTAAGGTAGCAGTTATCGGCCGCAGCATGGTGAATGTTGTAAATATCGCCAAGGAGCTGGGTTACCTGAAGGTTCCCGAGGGCGTGCTGATTGATATTGACGAAACTCATAACTATACGCCGGAAAAGGTTGTTATTATCACCACCGGCAGTCAGGGCGAGCCGATGAGCGCGCTCACTCGTATGGCTATGAATGACCATAAAAAGGTTGATATTATGCCCGGTGATACAGTAATTATTTCTGCTACACCTATTCCGGGCAACGAAAAGCTTGTTTCCCGTACTATCGACCATCTGTACAAGCTGGGTGCGGACGTTATCTATGAAAAGAGCAACGGCGTCCACGTTTCCGGCCACGCCAGCCAGGAGGAAATCAAGATGATGCACAATCTGGTGCGTCCGCGTTTCTTCATGCCTGTGCATGGTGAATACCGTCACCTGGTTAAGCATGCTAATCTGGCTAAATCCCTCGGCATGCCGGCAGACCACATTGTTATCGGTGAAAACGGCAGTGTTATCGAGCTGACCAAGAGCAGCATTACCATTAGCGGCAAGGTGCCTGCAGGCAAGGTGCTGGTTGACGGCTTGGGTGTCGGCGACGTAGGCAACATCGTACTGCGCGACCGCCGTCAGCTCTCTCAGGACGGTATTATGATTGTTGTTGTAACCGTCGACAAGGAATCCTGCCATGTAGTTTCCGGTCCGGATATCGTTTCCCGCGGCTTTGTTTATGTGCGCGAGGCCGAGGACCTGATGGATGAAGCACGCGATAAGGTGCAGGCTGCATTGGACCGCTGCGAGGAAAACAATGTTTCCGAATGGTCGGCAATCAAGTCCACTGTCCGTGATTCTCTGGGACGCTTCCTGTTCGAAAGAACCCGCCGCCGTCCGATGATTCTGCCGATTATCATGGAGATTTGATAGTGATTAGTTATTAGTGATTAGTTTTTGGTGAGCGGTTGTCAGAAGTCAGCTGATAAAGGATGACTGCCGGCAGCTGCAAATTTAGGAGTTGTCTTATCTTGCGCAAGGAAAGAAGAAGGAAGCAACAGAATAGAAGCTACTCGCGTCTGGTTGGCATCATATGCCTTCTTTTAGGCCTGCTGTTTACAGCTGCGCTTCTTTTGACGCCTGAGGATGGTGTACTGCATTATCCTTACCAGGTTGAATTCTATTTACTGGGTAAGGGTATCTTTTTGCTGCCTTTGGCTTTCTTTGCTGCGTCCTTTGCTTTGCTTAAAGGACAATTTGGTGTTTTTAACAAGAGAACATTAATTTTTACTTTGGTGACGCTGTGCCTTACAGGCACAGCTCATCATGTTTTTGTGCCTGTTGGCTCTGAGCTGGAGCCTTCGCTGATAGCGGAGGGCGGCGGTCTTATAGGCGGCCTTTTGCTGAAGCTGCTGCGTTCCTTTGCCGGTGATGTGACTGTTTATATTATTCTTGCCTTAGGCTGGCTGTGGCTGCTGGGCCTGGTGCTGCCGCTGCGCAAATGGTGGGAGCTGTGGCAGGATTATCTGACCTCCGACGAAATTACGCTGGTGCGCCCCGACGACAAGGTGAGGGAGGAGCGCGTGCGTCCCGAGCCTGCGGTAAGAGCTGTGTTCAAGCGCAAGAGTGCCGCGCCTCAACAGCATACCGCTCCCGCGGATAACGTTATCAGCAACTATACCAGCCCCGAATTTGATGCCTTCAACGAGGGCGTGCAGAAGAAAAGTGCCTTCAGAAGCATTTTAGGCTTTACCAAAAACAAGAGTGTTTACGAAAAATCACCTTTAAAAGAGGAAATAGAGCGTGACCCGGTGCAGCTGCCCGAATGGGAGCAGTCCAAGCCCGAGGTCATTGTAAGACCGATTATAAATTATGACGATGATTACGAGCCGGACAGCCGCTTTCTGGATGATGCGGAGCCGCCGGCTGCTGAACCCGAGCCTGAGCCGGAGCGTCCTGCTTCCGTAATCCGCAATACCTATCGCGAGCAGGCGCCTGCGTTTGCTGAGCCTGCCAAGGCGGATCCGCAGCCTGAGCCTGAACCGGAGAAGCCGGCCGTAACGATTTTTGACAGTGCAGATAAAATTGCCGCAGCGGCGCCTGCTCAGCAGTCCGCAGCATATGAACCTGAAGCGCAGGCCGCAAGCAGCTATCAGCTGCCCCCGCTGGAGATTCTCGATACGCCGAAGGCCAGCGACCCGTCCACCTATCAGAAGGACATCATGGATCAATGTGCGGTGCTGGAGCAGACTTTGGCAGACTTCAAGGTGCGCGCCAGAGTTGTTGCCGTAACGCGCGGACCGTCGGTTACCCGCTTTGAGCTGGAGCCTGCGGCAGGTGTGAAGGTAAGCTCGGTGGTGAACCTGGCGGATGATATTGCCCTGCGTCTGGCTGCTCCCGGTGTGCGTATCGAAGCGCCGATTCCCGGCAAATCCGCTATCGGCATCGAAGCGCCGAACACGAAGAACGATCCCGTGTGCTTCCGTGAGGTTGTGGAGGCAGGCAGTGTACGCAATGCCAAGGAGCATCTGTGCATCGGTCTGGGCAAGGATATCAGCGGTGATATTATTTCCGCCGACCTTGCGAAAATGCCGCACCTTTTGGTAGCAGGCTCCACAGGCTCCGGTAAATCGGTGTGCATCAATACGATTATCGCCGGTCTTTTGTACCGTGCTACACCGGACGAGGTTAAACTGATTCTTGTCGACCCTAAGGTCGTAGAATTGTCTAATTACAACGGTATTCCACATCTGCTGACACCGGTTGTCACCGAGCCGAAAAAGGCAGCCAGCGCGCTGCATTGGGCGGTAGCGGAAATGGAGCGCCGTTATAAGGCGTTTGCCGACAGCCGTGTGCGTGACATCAAAACCTATAACGCGCAGGCCGACGAAAAGATGCCCTATATCGTAATTATCATCGACGAGTTGTCAGACCTGATGATGGTAGCCAAGGTTGATGTGGAGGATGCTATCCTGCGCCTGGCACAGAAGGCCCGCGCTGCCGGTATCCATCTGATTTTGGCAACCCAGCGTCCGTCCGTAGATGTTATTACAGGCATCGTCAAGGCGAATATTCCTTCACGTATTGCTTTCGCCGTATCCTCGCAGACAGATTCGCGCACCATTATTGATATGGGCGGTGCCGAAAAGCTGCTGGGCAAGGGCGATATGCTCTTTTACCCCATGGGCTACAACAAGCCTGTGCGTGTACAGGGTGCCTTCGTCAGCGATGATGAGCTGAATAAAATAGTAGATTTCATTATCAAGCAGTCCATTCCTGTAAATTACAGCGAAGAAGTAACAGAGCAGGAGCTGGAATGTGATAATAAAGGCCATAATGCCGAGGATGCAGGCTCCAATGCGCCTGCAGAGGATGAGCTTTTTGAGGATGCCCTGAGCCTTGTGCTGGATATGGGGCAGGCATCAAGCTCCATGCTGCAGCGACGCTTCCGCATAGGCTATACGCGTGCGGCGCGTCTGGTAGATACTATGGAGGAGCTGGGCATTGTCGGTCAATCCGTAGGCAGCAAGCCACGAGAGGTTATAATGTCGCGTAAGGAAGCAGAGGAACGCTTCCTGCGCCGTGAATAAGCGGAGGTGCAGGCGAAATGGATGATAAGGAAAAGACTGTCGGCGCAATTTTGAAAGAAGCAAGACTGGCCAAGGGTATTTCCCTGGCTGATGCCGAAAAGGCTACCAGTATCCGCAGCCGTTATCTGCAGGCTGTAGAAAATGACGAATATGACAAGACTCCGGGCGAGGTTTTCCTGAAGGGAATAATCCGCAACTACGGTAATTATCTGGGACTGAACGGTCCGGAGCTTGTTAATGAATATAAAGCAAGTGCTGCCGGTATGGCGGCAGAGGCTGTACGCAGCCAGGGTATCCGCGAGGTGGAAAAAGTCCGCCTCAATATACAGCTGAAGGATAAGCGTGATATCGGCAGCGGTACAGGCCGCTTTGAAATGCCGGGCTTGCCGAAGCTGCCAATGAAGCAGTGTCTGGCAGGCTTAGCAGCGGTAGCGGTGCTCACGGCAGGCTATTTTGCTATTCCCGCTACGATTAACTATTTTAAAAATATGCCTAAGGATGAGGCTAAGCAGACTGAGCAGGTTAAGCCAGAAGCTAAAGCACCTGCAGTGCTGGACAAGGTTACCGTTGACCTGGAGGCCGAGGGTGACTGCTGGCTGGAGGCAAGTGCCGACGGCAAGGAGCTTTTTGCCGGCATTCTGCATGCTAAGGAAAGCAAGCATTTTGAGGCTAAGGATAAGCTGATTGTCAAATACGGCAACATCGGCGTTGTACGCATTAAAGTGAACGGCGAGGCTGTTGACCTGAAGGGCGAGCATGGCGTGGCCGTCAAGACCTATCTGCGCAACGCTCCCGCACAGCCTGCAGCCGCAGCTAAGGCAGAGGAGGCTGCACCGCAGTCCGAGCCTGAAACCAAGGCTGCACCTGCTGCCGCAGTAGAGGAAGCAGCACCGCAGCCGGCTGCAGCCGCACCTGCGCCGAAGGCAGAGGAACCGAAGCCGCAGGCTGAGGTTAAGCCGGCTGAGCCGCAGCAGCCACAGGCTGCCGGCAAAGTGAAGGCCGATAAGAAGAAATAATAATTTGTTCAGGAGTTTTTAATGAAACAGTTTTTACCGATTTCCGCTCAAGAAATTGCCGAGCGTGGCTGGGAGCAGCTTGACTTTCTGTTTATCAGCGGCGATGCTTATGTAGACCATCCCTCCTTCGGTCCGGCAGTAATCTGCCGCGTGCTGGAGGCGCAGGGCTACAAGGTAGCTATGCTGTGCCAGCCGCGTTGGGATAAAGCAGAATATATGGCAGAGCTGGGCAAGCCGCGACTGGGCGTGCTTATTTCCGGCGGCAACCTTGACTCCATGCTGTGCCGTTATACGGCAGCCAAAAATGAGCGTTCTGTCGACAAATATACCGCAGGCGGTGCGGTGGGACAGCGTCCCGACCATGCTACGGCCGTTTATGCGCAGCTCGTCAAGCAGCTGTGGCCCGATATGCCTGTAATTATCGGCGGTATTGAAGCCAGCCTGCGCCGTTTTGTGCATTTCGACTACTGGGAAAACAAGCTGCTGCCTTCTATTCTGGAGTCTAGCGGTGCGGACCTTTTGGTTTACGGCATGGGCGAAAAGCAGATTATGGAAATTGCCGACTATCTGGCAGGCGGTGCCAGCGCTGAGGATTTGCATTATATCCGCGGTACGGCGTATCTGTCTGACAGTTTGCCCGATGATGAATATGTGGAGCTTCCGGGCTGGAAGGCTATCAAGGACGACCGCAAGGAATTTGCCAGAGCCTTTAAGCTGCAGAGCAAGGAGCAGGACCCGTTTTATGGCAAAATCGTAGTCCAAAAGGGACAGAAGAAATATATCGTACAGAATCCGAACATCTTCCCGCTGACGATGGAGGAGATGGACGCTATCTACGATTTGCCGTATATGCGTCAGTGGCACCCGAGCTACGACGCCAAGGGCGGCGTAGCAGCGCTGGAGGAGGTTCAGTTCAGCCTGGTAAGCAGCAGAGGCTGCTTCGGCAGCTGTTCCTTCTGCGCTATTCATGCGCATCAGGGACGTATCATTCAGGCGCGCAGCCATGAATCTATTCTGCGTGAAGCAAAGCTGCTGATAAAGCTTCCCGGCTTCAAGGGTTATATCCATGACGTCGGCGGCCCTACGGCCAACTTCCGCCATCCTTCCTGTGCCAAGCAGCTGAAATACGGCGTGTGCAAGGACAGGCAGTGCCTGTTTCCCAAGCCGTGCCCCAATATTGATGCTGACCACAGCGATTATATAGCTCTGCTGCGCAAGCTGCGTGCTTTACCGGGAGTCAAGAAGGTGTTTATCCGCAGCGGTATCCGTTATGATTATCTGCTGGCGGATAAAAAGCAGGAATTTCTGGACGAGCTGTGCCGTTATCACATCAGCGGTCTGCTGAAGGTAGCGCCCGAGCATATCGCGCCGCAGGTTCTGGCGCGTATGGGCAAACCCGGCAAGGAAGTTTATCTGAAGTTTATGCGTATGTTTACGCAAAAAAATAAAGAAATCGGCCTGCCGCAATATCTGGTGCCGTACTTTATTTCCAGCCATCCGGGCTGCACGCTGAACAATGCCATTGAGCTGGCAGAGTTTTTGCGTGACATCAAGCACAATCCGGAGCAGGTGCAGGACTTTATTCCTACTCCCGGCAGTGCGGCGACGGCGATGTATTATTCCGGCATCGACCCGGAAAGCGGCGAAACCGTATTTGTTGCCCGCAATCCGCATGATAAGGCAATGCAGCGTGCGCTGATGCAGTACCGTACTCCGCGTAACCGCAAGCTGGTGCTGGAGGCGCTGCAGAAGGCAGGACGCATGGACCTCGTGGGCAGCGGACATAAATGCCTGCTGTATACGGAGCAGGAACAGCACGGCGGAGTGCGTGGCGCGAAGCGTGATGCTTCTCGCGGCCCGAAACGTAATGCAACGGGCAGTGGAGCGCGTAATGCAACGCGCAGTACCGCTTCAGGCAGTGCCGGTGGAAAAAGGCGTGAGGATAAGCGCCGCAGATAGTAACGGAGGGATGAGATGATCCGTTGTATCTTTTTAGTGCTGATATTGGGCGGAATACTGACGGGAGGCTGCGGTGAGCAGCCTGCTCCTGTACAGAACGCAGGGGCAAAAACCGTTATCCTGTATTCCGAGCTTGATAATAAATTTACTGAAAATCTGGTGGATGCCTTCAACAAGGAGCAGAAGGCTAAGCTGCAGCTGAAGGCTATTTACGAGCTGAAGCCCGGCGGGGAGCTGCCGGACGTTGTGCTGGCCGAGCAGCGCACGCTTGCCGGCCTGAAGCGTCAGGGAAGGCTGAAGCCTGTGGCCTTTGCCGATGGCGACAGACTGCCGCAGAAGTTCCGTGATGCGGATTTAAGCTGGTACGGCGTTTTCTATGATCCGATAGTTTTTCTGGTCAACCAGCAGTACGCCCGTACTGTCGGCCAGGCAAATATCTGCAGCTGGCAGGATTTGGCAGGGAAAGAACAGCTGCGCATTGCTCTGGAAAATTTATCCGACAGCAACAGCACGCAAAACTTTCTGGCAGGTCTGGCAGACCGCTTCGGCGAGGATGAATCGCTGGAGTATTTAGGCAATATCAACCGCTTTATCGGGCAATATTCCAAGTTTCCCTTTACACCTGTGCGCATGGCGGCGGTAGGTGATGCGGATGTAGCTATTACCAGACAAAGCTACGTGTTTAAATATCTGGAAAATAAATTTCCCGCTTATGTTGTCTATCCCAAGGAAGGCACGCCGGTCAATCTTTTCTGCGTAGGCCTGTTTAAGAATACTACAGATGATTTGCAGGGCCTGAAGGTTATGGAATGGCTTTTGACAAGCGAGCAGGTGCAGGCGATAGCACAGGAAAATGCTACAGGCTATCTGTTTCTGTTCCTGCGCGGCTTTGATGAGGCTGCCGCCGATGGCGATAAAATCTGGCTCAACAGCAGTTATCTGGAGCCTGTTAAGCAGGATGGCCTGACAAATAAGTGGCTGAGTAAGGTTAGATTCAGTAAATAGTTGTTAGTGGCTGGTGATTAGTCATCAGTGAATAGTGAATTAGATTATAATGATTTATGCTCTTGCTTGCTGTCCCGACGGCTTGGGTGAGGGCAGCAGGTTTTGGAGGTAAAGAATGAAAATAGGTATGGTCAGCCTCGGCTGTCCCAAAAATCTGGTAGATTCTGAAGTTATGCTGGGTATTATCAAGGATAAGCAGCTGGAGATTACCAATAATCCCGCAGATGCCGAACTGATTATTGTTAATACCTGCGGTTTTATCGAAAGTGCGAAGGAGGAATCCATCAGCACAATTTTACAAATGGCGCAATATAAGGAGGAGGGCAGCTGCAAATATCTGATTATGACAGGCTGCCTCGGCCAGCGTTATGCAGACGAGCTTTTCGAAAGCATGCCGGAGGTTGACGCTATCGTCGGCACTGACAGCTTTACCGATATCGGCTGGGTTATCGACCAGGTGCTGGCAGGCAAGCGCGTAAAGCATCTGCAGAAGCTGGAAAGCAAAAATGTACAGACTCCGCCCAGAATGCTGACTACGCCTGATTACATGGCGTATCTGAAAATTGCCGAGGGCTGCGACAACTGCTGCTCCTACTGCATTATTCCGCAGCTGCGCGGTCCCTATACCAGCCGTCCTTATGATGAGGTTATGGCAGAGGCAAGAAGCCTTGCTGCTCACGGCGTCAAGGAGCTGATTGTAGTTGCGCAGGACACTACCCGCTACGGCGAGGACCTTACCGGCAAGCTGCTTTTGCCGCAGCTGCTGCGTGATCTCAACGAGCTGGAGGGCATCGAGTGGGTCCGCGTTATGTACCTGTATCCCAACAACTTTACGGACGATTTGATTGCAGCCTTCGCCGAATGCGATAAGGTGTGCAAGTATATTGATATTCCTCTGCAGCATGCCAGCGACAGACTGCTGGAAAGCATGAACCGTTACGATACACGTGCGCAGGTAGAAGAACTTCTGGCCAAGCTGCGTGAGCGTATTCCGGGCATTACTATCCGCACTACCTTCATCGTGGGCTTCCCCGGTGAAACCGATGAGGATTTTGCGGAGCTGATGGACTTTGTTGAAAAGCAGCGCTTTGAAAACGCAGGCGTGTTCCAGTATTCCCAAGAGGAGGGTACTGTGGCCGGCGCTATGGAAAACCAGATTGAGCCTGAGGTTAAGGAAAACCGCTATCATGAGCTGATGGCGCTGCAGGCAGGTATTTCCGAAGAAATCCATCAGGAGCGCGAGGATGAGGAGCTGGACGTTATCGTCGAAGGCTTTGATGAAGAAAACCCCGCTCTTGCGGTAGGACGTTCCTATCACGAGGCACCTGATATCGACGGCAACATCTTTATCGAAAATGCCGCCGAGCTGAAGGTAGGCCAGATGGTAAGAGTGCGTATTCTGCAAGGCTTTACCTATGAAATGGTGGCAGAGCTGGTTTAACGTTGCTGTATGAGTCAAAATAACCGGTGAGAGGGTGACAGCAGGATGAAGGTTGAAATCATTACTACCGGGACGGAGCTGCTGCTGGGTGAAATTTTAAACACCAATGTGCAGTATTTATCCCGCAAGCTGAATAATATAGGCTTTGATGTTTTATATCACACTACGGTCGGAGATAATCCGGAGCGTATGCGCGCAGTGCTGGAGCAGGCCATGCAGCGCGCCGATATCATCATTACCAGCGGCGGTCTGGGACCGACGCGCGGTGATATTACCAAGGAGATGGTGATGGAGGTTTGTCATACTGAAGGCTATCTCGATTTGGATACGTGGGGACGCATAGATGCATATTTTGCCAAGAAGGGACTTTGCCCTTCGCAAAATAACGAGAAGCAGGCGTATGTGCCCATCGGGGCCGAGGTACTGCAGAACGATGTGGGTACCGCTCCCGGACTGTGGCTGGAATATAAGGACAAAATCTTCATTATGCTGCCCGGACCTCCGAGCGAGCTTACGGATGTGTGCGAAAAGCAGCTGCTGCCGCGAATGCTACAGCGCTTCAGCAAGCACGGCATTATCATGTCGCGCACCTTGCATCTGCGCGGTATCGGCGAATCTATGGTGGCTGCCAAGCTCGACGAGCTGATTATGGCGCAGACCAATCCGACGATTGCGCTTTATGCCCGCTACGGTGAAATTCTCATCAGGCTTACGGCGAAGGCTGCCAATGATAAAGAGGCAGTCAAGCTGCTCGACGCTATGGAAGCCAAGGTACGCAAGAGCGTTGATAATTATATATACGGTGTGGATGATGCTACTCTGGCGGCCTGCTTAGGGCAGGAGCTGCTGAAGCAGGGCAAAACTATTGCCTTTGCGGAATCCTGCAGCGGCGGTCTTGCCAGCAGCCTGGTTACGGATGTGCCGGGCAGCAGTGAATATATGCTGGGAAGCATCGTCAGCTACACTAACATGGCTAAGCAGAAGCTGCTTAATGTGCAGGCAGATACGCTGGCCAAATACGGCGCTGTCAGCCGTGAAACCGCCTGCGAAATGGCGCTGGGCGTACGCAAGCAGCTGGGCAGTGATTATGGTGTGAGCATTACGGGCAACGCCGGACCGGGAGCCAGCGAGGGCAAACCGGTAGGCCTTGTATATATTGCCGTTGCCACTGACGACGTGGTATATTGCCAGGAGCACCGTTTTATGTCTACAAGAACAGAAAATAAGCTGAGAATAGCTCAGACAGCTATTTCCATGGCTATTGATAAATTATTAGAAGAAAAAAACAATACGGAGGATAAACATTAATGACCATTCAAAAAGAGATGTTCGGCAGCTTAGAGCTGGACAAAAAAATTGTAACCGCCCTGACTGACATGGGCTTCGAAGAGCCTTCTCCAATTCAGGCCGCTACTATTCCCCTGGTGCTCGAAGGTAACGACGTTATCGGCCAGGCACAGACCGGTACCGGCAAGACCGCTGCCTTCGGTATTCCTCTGGTGCAGGCAATTACCGACTTCAAGCATATTCAGGCGCTGATTATGACTCCGACCCGTGAGCTGGCTATTCAGGTTGCGGAAGAAGTAGGCAAAATCGGCCGTACCCGCCGCGTGCGTGCGCTGCCTGTTTACGGCGGCCAGCCGATTGAACGCCAGATCCGTGCGCTGCGCAACAATGTGCAGATTGTTATCGGTACCCCGGGCCGTTTGATTGACCATATCAACCGCGGCACTATCCGTCTGGATCATATCAAATTCCTGGTACTGGACGAGGCTGACGAAATGCTGGATATGGGCTTTGTTGATGATATCGAAGAAATTATGCGCAGCCTGCCGGTTGAACGCCAGACTCTGCTGTTCTCCGCAACCATGCCTCGTCCGATTCTGAGCCTGACCAAGAAGTACATGAAGGCGCCGAAGAATGTAACCATTTCCAAGGAAGAGCTGACTGTGCCTCTGATTGAGCAATACTATTTCGAAACCAAGGATAAGATTGAAGGCCTGTGCCGTCTGTTGGACGCAGAAATCGACGGCAAGCTGATTATCTTCTGCCGTACCAAAAAGGGTGTTGACGACCTGTCTATCGCACTTTCCAGCCGTGGCTACATGGCTGAGGGCCTGCATGGTGACCTGAGCCAGAACCAGCGTGACCGCGTAATGAAGAAATTCCGCGAGGGTGCTGTCGATGTGCTTATTGCTACCGACGTTGCTGCCCGCGGTATCGACGTTGACAACATCACCCACGTTATCAACTTTGATATTCCGCAGGATCCGGAAAGCTACGTTCACCGCATCGGCCGCACCGGTCGTGCAGGCAACACCGGCGTAGCTATGACCTTCATCACTCCGCGTGAGTTCCGTCAGCTGAAGCTGATTGAGCGTACCGTCAAGACTAAAATCCAACGCCGTCAGCTGCCGACTGCTGCTAACGTTATCGAGCGTCAGCGCGACCAAATTATCAGCAAGATGCAGACTGTGCTGGAGCTGAACGCATATCATGACTATATGCCGATTGCCGAAAGCCTGTTGGATGATTACAGTGCGGAAGAAGTTGCTGCCGCAGCTCTGAAGCTGATGCAGGAGGGCATTAAGGCTCTGGAGGCTCCGCAGGAGGATATCCTGTCCAAGGACCTGCGCAACACCGGCGGCCGTCCCGGCATGGTGCGCCTGTTCATCAACATCGGCCGCAGCCAGAAGATTATGGTTAAGGATATTGTCAGCACCATTGCTATCGAAGCAGACATTCCGGCGCGTGATATCGGCCTGATCAATATCTATGATAAGTTCACCTTTGTTGAAGTACCGGAAGATGTAGCCGAAAAGGTTATCGGTGCGATGAACAAGAACTTTATCAAGGGGTATAAGGTTAATATTGAGCCGGCTAAGGCAAGAAGATAATAACAAGGGCGACCGAGCCTCTCCTCTGGGAGACAAGGTGAATTGCCGGCAGGGCAAGAAAAGCCTCTCCTAGGGGAGAGGTGGCATCGCGCAGCGATGACGGAGAGGGGTTCTGCCTAAAGCAACGTTTCTGTCAAGCCCCTCTCAGTCGCCCTGACGGGCGCCAGCTCCCCCCAAGGGGAGCCTTTCAATAAGCAAATTGCTAAGCTACTCCCCAAGGGGAGCCTTTCAATAAGCAAATTGCTAAG
>OIWM01002857.1_pt1 | contig 13457 bp, 14 predicted proteins | sample 1587451 | NCBI WGS metagenome assembly OIWM01 (sample SAMEA3888907, study PRJEB22519) | human gut metagenome | biome: human gut; feature: human-associated habitat; material: faeces | place: Denmark | collected 2011
GCCGCCGCACCTGCACCGCAGCCTGCCAAAAGGCAGGCCGTACCTATTGTGGCAGCTGACATGAGTAGCCTTTTGAATTTATTTTTTCCTTTTTTCATGCTAAACCTCTTTATTTTTCTCTGCATTGCTGGCAGATCCCGTAGAATACAGTCCTTGTAAAATCCCACTGAAATCCATGGTCTTCCAGCATATGCTCGCCCAGATGTGTCATTTCCCCGCATTCCAGATGAATCACCTTTCCACACTTCTCGCATTTGCAATGAAAGCATATATGCTTATGACAATGCTCATCATGTCCCAGATACTCGAAGCATGCACTGCTAGTGCCGTCTACCACATATTTAGCAACCAGTCCCTGCTCCACCATCCGCTGAAAACTTATTTACCAAATCTTCATGGAAAGCTAGGCTATCTTCATTGCAACTGATTTTAAAGTATTTGCATATATCGCTGACTGTAACATGTTTTCCTTCCATAGAGCACAGATAATTCTCCAGCTCTGTGATCTGTCTGGTACGATATTGTGCTTTTTCGCTCATTTCCCGCGCCTCCAATTTGAAAATCATTTTCATATTATAGCAGATTCTTTTTCAAAGTCAATATGAAAATCGTTTTCATTTTTATCATTCCGTATTTTTTACAGTGCAATCCAAAATTCTCTTGTTTCTGCAGCACACAAGTGCTATTCTTATTCACAAAACAGACATGCCGTCTATCGGTGACATCACTATATATGAAAGTTTACGTTTCTAAAGGAGCCTGACATCATGGAAAATATAAGTTATGGAAAAATTGTTCTGATCGGCGCAGGTCATGTGGGATCTGCAATTCTGGACTCTCTTCTGCGAATGAATCTTGCAGATGAGATTGTTGTCATAAACAGAAATGAAAAAAAAGCATTGGGAGTCGTACTGGATGCCAGCCACACCACCGCCTTTGCATACAGTGCCAACGCAAACATCCGGGTGGGTACCTACGAGGACTGTAAAGACGCCCAAATTATCATCAACACCGCAGGTCCCAGCATTCAGCCGGGTAACTCCCGTGACCGCATGGTGCTGCTGCAGACCAATGTGCAGGTGATGAAGGAGATCATGACACAGATTACCACTTACACCCGTTCTGCCATTATTATTAATGTTTCAAATCCAATGGACATTCTTACTTATATTGCACAGAAGGAATTCAACTACCCCCGAAATCTTCTGATCGGTACCGGTACTCTTCTGGACACCGCCCGCTTCAATAAAATGCTTGCCGACCTGTGCGGCGTAGATGCCAAAAATGTCACCGGATTCGTTCTGGGCGAACACGGCGGCACAAGCTTTATCCCATGGAATGCGGTTAATATTGTAGGAATTCCTTTCCATGATTTTCAGAAACAGTTTGGCCTGAAAGAGCCTGTTGACTGTGAGAAGCTGCTTCACGAGGTGAAGGTCAGCGGTCTGGACATTGTAGAACTGAAGGGCTACACAAGCTCCGGCATCGCCCTCAGCGTCTGCCGTCTTGTAGGAGCCATTATGCGAAATGAACGTGCCGTTGTACCGGCTTCCGTTGTTCTGGAAGGGGAATACGGATTAGAAGGAATCGCAATGAGCCTTCCATGCGTTATTTCACGAAATGGCGTGGAACGCACACTGCAGATTCCGCTGGATAAAGAAGGTGAGAAAAATCTTAAGATCTGCTACGAGTATCTCCGTAATGTAATCGAGAGTATTTCCTGACACCATAAATAATAAAAGCTTACTACAACTTAGACATTTATTTTTTCAATGTCTAAATCGCAGTAAGCTTTTTTACTTATAAAGCATACATAAAGTTAATCCCCATAAAAATGGTAAAAACATTCCTGTTATCTCTTGCACCCACTTGCAATGGCGTGTACCGGACATGCCTGCTTACACCGTCCGCAACGGATACATTCCGGACTGTTGGGGTTTTCCACAGGGTTGACCACCATCTGGCAAGCCTTTGCACATTTTCCACAGTGAACGCATTTTTCCATATCTACACGGTAGCGATAAATGGAGACCTTATTGAATACGGAATAAAATGCGCCAAGCGGACAAATATAACGGCAAAATGGTCTGTAAATAATAATGGAAAGAACAATTGTCACGATCAGAATTGTATTTTTCCATATGTACAGCCAGCCAATGGCACCGCGCATAGCCTTGTTCAAAAGTACCAGCGGCAGTCCGCCCTCCAAAGTTCCGGCCGGACAGATCAGCTTACAGAAATAGGGTGCTCCCTGACCCATTATATCTGTGAGAAACAGGGGAAGCAGAATTACAAACACTAGAAAAATCACGTATTTCAGCTTTCGAAGAAGCTTGTCCCCTTTGAAGGTACGGATTTTCTTTGGAAAAGGAATCTTGTTCAGCAAATCCTGGATCAATCCAAACGGGCAGAGAAAACCACACACCAGCCTTCCCAGGATCGCACCTACGAAAATCAGAAATCCGATTACGTAGTAGGCAAATTTAAAGTTCCAGCTTCCAACCACGGCCTGTAAGGATCCAATTGGACAGGCTCCTGCTGCTCCGGGACATGAGTAGCAGTTCAGTCCCGGAACACAGGCATTTTTCAGCTTTCCTGTATATATTTTTCCAGTTACAAATCCGGATATATGGGAATTTGTAAGTGCCGCCCAGAGTGCCTGTATGGTATGTCTGGGCCAGTTTTTTATGTTCATTTTCTTATCATCCAATTCCAATACACTCCATACAGATATTTACAGCTTTTGTAAAAACAACTTCCATTTCACCACGATAAATACCAAAGGCCATCATCAGAATCCCCACCGCTGCAAGGGCGATTCCTGTCCATTTGGACTGGGTGATTTTATTTATATAATTTTTCATCCTACATTCCCTAACCACTTTTTATTTTCCGGAATTAATTTTTTCCAGTGCATCCTCTACAGCTGTTTTCCAGTCTTCCAGATTTCTGCTGCCCATGATCGGATCTCCTACAATGTTTCCATCTTTATCTACAAAGAAGGATTCCGGGAAGCTGCTGAGACCGCTGATACGTCCATTCATGTTTCCTGCATCCGGAATCAGAAGAGGATAGGTAACTCCTGTTTTTTCCTTGAGAATCTGCGCTTTTTTCACAGTATCTTCATCTGTAGTTCCGTCCTCTCCTACAGAATCGATAACCATTCCAACTACGCCCACACCCTTTTCCTTCATTTCCTGATAAAGCTTGTCAAGGTCTGGCATTTCATTTACACATGGAGAGCACCAGGTTGTAAAGCAGTTTACAAGAGTCAGGTCATAGTCGCTGAATACTTTTTCTGTATAGGCATTTCCATCAATATCCGTTGTCTCAAATGCGCCTACATTTTCTGCATCCGGGTTGGCATTTTCTGCAGGCATATCAAATACGGATTTGCTTGGATCAAATGCTGTCATTTCTGTGATCGTAGTCTCGATTTTTTCGATCTCGTCTGTCAGGTCAGACTCTGCATCTTTATTAATGCTGAGATAGTACTTATAATTTCCATCCTCACTTGTTCCCAGCTCTTTGTGCTCATTGCAGCCTGTGATGGAATCCAGATCATCGATCACGTCCTTGCTGTAAACACCAAGTGTGCCAACTCTTTCAATGCTCTTAAGCCAGTCCTCATAGCCGGTTCCAAGAAGGTTTACATCTTCGTTTTTCTGATCCTCAGTAAGCTTATTCCAGTGGAAAAAAGCATAATTGAAACCAGTACTGTCATCATTCCATTCTTCCTCTGTGATCATAAGCATATCGGAATTTTCTATCTGTTTCTTCAGTTCTTCCGGAAGGACTGCCTTTAAGCCAAGGAATGGGAAATCGTAGGAATCCTGCACCTTCATATTAATATCTGCTGCTTTTACTGTTTTTTTCACAGGTGTGCCATCTTCAGAGAAAACAGCTGTCTCAGAACCGTCACCGGCTACCACTGCGCCAGCTTCGTCTGCAGAAACGGCTGCTCCGGCCTCATCTGCAGAAACTGCTGCGCCAGCTGCATCCGCAGGTACGCTCATGCCTGCTGCATCTGCCGGAACTGCCATGCCAGCTTCTTCTGCTGATACGCTTTCAGCCTTAATCATAACCGGATTGAAAGATGTTGCTGTCAGAACTCCTGCTGCCAGAATTGCCATAAGTCTTTTTTTATTCATCATTTTTAATTTTCCTTTCAGCGTTTTTTATTTGTCTGAACGTATTTTAACATCTTTCCTATAAAATCTGTGTTAAGATTTTTATTTTTTTCAAAATATGATAATATTTAAATTATAAATACTCTCTTTTTTGCGAGTATCTGATCTGCGCAAAATCATATTACGAAAGGAGCAGTTATGCACATTTTAATTATAGAAGACGAAGAACAGCTCTGCCGCTCTGTTGCGGAGGGACTTCGCATAGATGGTTATGAAACAGATATCTGTTTCGATGGAGACGAAGGGCTTTGCCTGTGTATGACAGAAAATTATGACCTGATCCTGCTGGATCTGAATCTTCCCGGCACGGACGGTCTGGAAATTCTCCGTCAGTTCCGGGAACACAATACCAATACCCCGGTTCTGATCCTGTCCGCCCGGGATCAGATTGAAGATAAAGTAAACGGTCTGGATCTGGGCGCCAATGATTATCTTACCAAACCCTTTCATTTTCAGGAGCTGGAAGCCAGGATCCGAAGCCTTACCCGGCGGAAATTTGTTCAGGAGGATGTATGCCTGAAATGGAATCAGCTTACCTTTGATACCAGAACAAGAGAAACCTCTGTAAATGGAGTGCCGCTTTCCCTTACCAGGAAAGAAAGCAGCCTTCTGGAATATTTCCTGCTCCATCAGAACCGAGTCATTTCACCAGAAGAAATGATTGAACATATTTGGGACGGAAGCGTAAATACCTTCAGCAATTCCATCCGTGTGCACATTTCATCTCTTAGAAAAAAACTAAAGGCTGCAATTGGATTTGACCCTATTCAGAATAAAATAGGCCAGGGCTATATATTGGAGGAATACAGATGATAAAAAAACGTTTCCACACCTCACTTCAGCTGAAACTCACTTTATTGCTGTCCTTACTGATGATCATCTCCTGTGTTCTTATGTACTTCTTCATCAGCCATTCTGCCGTATCGGGAATGGACGGATTGCAGAATTATATGATCAAGGTGGACCCACAGGATGGAGATTCACCCATTACCTTTAATGTAGATCCCAAAGCTCTTTTTCCTCAGTTTGAGCAGGAAATCCAGGAAACCAAGGAGGCTTTTCTTCTCCGAAGTGTTATTGCAACCACGATCATTATTCTTCTTTCCAGCGTGTGTACTTATTTTCTTACGAAAAAGGCCCTTACACCGTTGCAGAAGCTAACCAGCGAAGTCAGTCAGATCCAAGCGCAGAACCTTTCCACCCAGCTGGAAGTTCCCAATTCAAAGGATGAAATTGCACAGCTGACCAGCTCTTTCAATGAAATGCTGACCAGGCTGGACAATGCCTTCAGTACACAGAAGCAGTTTTCCGCAAATGCAGCTCATGAGCTGCGGACACCCCTTGCAGTCTTGCAGACCAACCTGGAAGTTTTTGAGAAAAAGCAGGAACCGGAAATGATTGAATACAGACAGCTTTTCACTATGATCAAAGAACAGACAGCAAGGCTTTCCCAGCTGGTGGGAACCCTTCTTGACATGACGAATCTGAAGTCTGTTCCACGAACAGACCATGTTTCACTGGAAGAACTTGTAGATGAGGTTTTCTGCGACCTGGATCCAGTTGCAGAAAAAGCAGGGATTTCTATTCATTTTGATGACAGCTCCAGTCAGGATTTGTATACTGATGTCCACACGCCTGATGCATCTGCACTTAATAACAATATTCTCAATATCACCGGCAGTTATGTGCTTCTTTATCGTGCAGTCTACAATCTTGTGGAAAATGCCATTAAATACAACCGTCCCAATGGCTCTGTCACAGTTTCGGTGAAGGAGAAAAACGGTCAGGCTATGATCCTGGTAAAAGACACCGGCATCGGCATTTCACCTGAAAATCAGAAAAAAATTTTTGATCCTTTTTTCCGTGTAGACAAATCCCGCAGCCGGGCTATGGGCGGTGCCGGACTGGGACTGGCGCTGGTTGACTCTATTGCCCGGGAACACGGTGGCTCAGTAAAAGTATTAGAAAGTAATGAAAAAGGCAGCATAATTGCACTTATGCTGCCCGTTAGTAGTTTAAAAAATTAAATTTCATAATCCGAAAACGGTGCCGGATCCGTAGATACATCATAAAAATGCCACCATTCACATTCATATGCCTGGAAGCCTACGGACTCCATTACTTGTTTCAAATACTCGCCGTTTCTTCTTCCGGTTTCGGAATGACCGGAATAATTCAGTGAAGCGCGTTCGTCCATAGTGTCAAATGGAGATGGCATTTCGATTTCGTTGCCTTCTTTATCAGTTAGTGTGACGTCAACACACATTCCGTTCATATGAGTAGGACGGAATTTCTTAATTTTCGTCATATCCGGTGGACGGGCAATGAAATCATCATTTGGCATAATCTCCCAGAACCGCTTCTGTGCACGAATGGGACGATAAGCGTCCCAGATTTTCACCTGGTATCCATCTTTTTCGAAAATTTCTTTCGCTTTTATCAGAATCTGTGCAGTGTGCTCATCCAGCCAGCAGTCCGCTGACTGGTACACCTGCACGCCGGTGAAATTATCCGGCGTGGCATATTTCAGATCGATGATAAAATCGGAAGACAGGTCCGTAAGTTTAATTAAGTTTCCTTTTCTTTCCATTAGACTTACCTTTTCTAAATATCAAACACACTCTAGAACCCAATTCCAGTTGCAATTCCCAGCAAAATCGCCTGTGTCACAAACAAAATCAGAAACAGCGGCGTAAACCACTTATACCATTTCTGCAGGGAAATTCCACCCAGGCCACAGATGATAACGATATCTGCCGTCGGCCAGAAAATATTGGAAAGTCCGTCGCCAAACTGGAATGCAAGAACTGCTGTCTGTCTGCTCACACCAATAATATCTGCCAGCTGTGCCATGATCGGCATGGTTGCAGAAGCCTGACCTGTTGCAGACGGAATGAAGAAATTGATCAGCGTCTGTACTACGAGCATTACCTGTGCAGAAACTGCATGAGGCGCATTTTTCAGCACGTTTGACAAACCGTAGATAACCGTATCCATAATCTGCGCATCTTGCATAACAACTGTGATAGCCTTCGCAATACCAGTCAGGATACATCCCCACATTGCAGTCTTTGCGCTGTCAATAAACTCACTGCACCATTTATTCGGAGACCACTTACAGATTGCTGCAGCAATCATAGACATAAGAAGGAACAAGCCACAAAGCTGCGGGAAATCCCATCCCCATTTGATCAGACCCAGCATAAGAACAACCAGCACTACAAGAACATCCAGAAGAACCAGACCATCTTTTAAGGTAAAGCTGTATTCATTTAACTCATCTCTGTCAAAGGCATGAATGTTTTTTTCACCAAATACAACGGATGCACCTGGATTTTTCTTAATTTTCCGCCCGTAAACCATTACATAGATAATGGAAATTGCCATGAAGATCACGAAGCAGATCGCACGGTATCCGGTTCCGGAATAAAGCTCTACACCTGAAATTGTCTGGGCAATTCCTACAGAATATGGATTCAGTGTCGCGCCCATAAATCCAACAAACTCTCCAACCGCAATAATGGTAAATCCGAACATTGCATCATATCCAAGAGCAACTCCCAGACCTACGATCAATGGATAAAATCCGTAGAATTCACTTGCCATACCAAACACGGAACCGCCCAGTCCGAAGATCATCATAATGATTGGAACAAGCAGAATTTCTTTTCCCTTCAGTTTCTTTAAGATGGTTCCGATTCCTGCATGAAAAGCACCTGTTTTCACCACAACACCGAAGGTTCCGCAGCAGCAGAGGATCATGAAGATTACATCAGCAGCCTCCACGCAGCCTCGATACAGTACACTGAAAAATCCAAGAAATCCGGTTGTGGTAACTTCGGATTTATCAATTGTGTGATAAGTTCCATCAATGGCTACGTTTCGAATTCTTCCATTGATGTTCATTTCCTGATAATCGTAGGTTCCGGATGGAATGATCCATGAAAGAATCGCCACCAGAAGTACAACGGATGCTACGATGATCAGGGTGTCTGGCATTGCCAGTTTTCTTTTTCTCTTTCCCGTCATAAATGACTCCCCCTTTAGATAGATGGATTATAAAAACTATTCGCTTTGCCTGAAGAGTTTTACACTTTTTTCTTATGTATACCTCATACATTTATCCACTCCGCAAACAGCAATTATAAATTCATAATACACTTCGTATACTGTGGAGTCAATTAAAATTAACGTGTTAAAGTGTTATTTTTCAGACTAAGTTGATATATTGCTTTGAATTTATAGACAAATTTAACTAACATTCCAGTCAACGCCGTAACGAGATTAATATTTCAAATAATCAAAATGCCCCGCCAGGGGAAATGATGAATTTTCCTTTGGCGAGGCATTAAAAACCTTATGCTGAACTGGTTCACGTGTCTTTCTCTTACTTTAAGACTACCGGATCATGTTTGAAAACGGCTCTATGTTATTATTTTAATGTAATCGTGTTATCCTTCAGATTATACCCGATCACATCATCCCAGTTTCTCCGAAGGGCAATCTCTGCGGTGAGATTGGTATCATCATAAACAATAGACCACTGGGTATTACTGGTAACTTCCTCCTCTGACGGCTCCTGTGATGCGGCCTTCAAAGCCTCCCATGCAACATCACTGGTGTAAACTTCCTCATAGTCAAAAATGGCTTCCATTTTGTCATACCGCTCTTTTCCGTGACCGTAAATGCCATTCTTCTGATTCGGAAGGACTTTATCCTCATAGAGTCCAAAGAAATTCGTGATGGAGCGTATTGGTGTGGCAACCATTTCTCTGGTTTCGCTTTCACAGTCATACTCCACTACTCTGCCATCACCGGAAGCATCTGTGATATAAAAATGATAATCTCTGCCGCTTGTAGCAAACATGTCATACTGGTTCAGAAGCTCAACGGCTTCTTCTGTAGTTGCCGCGCGGTCCAGGATCAAACGGATCACAAGCGTGGTTCCGATCACCGGTCTGCCTGTATTCTGGTGAACGGGTTCGCTGTCCAAAGTAAGGACTGCAATAGATACCCCCTTCTCATTCATGCCATCCAGGCAGATAAATGGTGCTGTTAATGTGGCAAGCTTTTTCTTCATACTCGCATCCGGAATATTTGCCGAGATATTATCCAATGCTGCGAAAGCCACGGATTTGTATCCATCTTTCGGTTCACAGTAAACCAGCATTGCGGAAGTATCCCGTTTGAAATCATAGTTTCGGCCCATCAGCACATTTCCGTCTGCTTCCTGCAGGGTAAAAGCACTGCAGCCAAAATCCGGTGCTTTAATATGTACTGGCAAGATAGGAAGTGCCTCTTTCACAATGGCATCAACAAAGCTCTGGTTATCTGTTATGCCGTATTCGATCAGCCGATCCAGATCATAATCATATTTCACATCCATGCGATACAGATTATACTCGTCATAATCTGTCACTTTCTGTATACTGCTTATGGTTTGAAAACGCCCCTCATACACTGAAATAAAACCACCAGCAGCCACTATCAGAAGCAAAAGAATCACCAGTAAAACCGTACGGATTATCTTATGTTTCTTCGATTGTGTCTTCATCTGCATACCCCCTCCGCAATATTTTTGATATAATCATTATACTGGATTAAATAATAGGTATGCAAGACAATTATTGGATATGACTTGTTTTTCTGTTGAATTAACCTATTTTATCCATAACCTAACCAATGCGTGTTTAAAAAACTGAAATCAAACGCGTTCTATGAATTTGGCTCACTATCTTATAAACAACAAAGAGCCGGATTTCTCCGACTCTTTGTTTAACTATTTCTGATTTATTTAATTTCATATTTTCAAAAATATTTTCCTGTTTCATTCCAAAACTTCATAAACTATTGTCTCATATGGTTTCAGGCAAATTTCACCGTTTACAATTACATTATCATATAAGGACCGCATCTGCTTTTTCAGCACAATTTTCTGTTCTGAATCCATATAGTTCAGAACAAAGAAGTATTTCTTATTTCCTTTCACACGCTGAATGATTTCCACCTCCTGTGGAGCCTGGAGCATCTCCTGGAACGATTCCAGAATTCCTGTGTATTCTAACAGCACCTTCATGTTTTCTCTGGAAAAAGTACTGCCAAAATGAATTGCATATCCCTTTCCTGTATTCTTTCTGATTATGGCTGGTTTTTCTGCGTAATAGCTGTTATCGTAGAAAGCCAGAGTTTCTCCGCCCTCTACTGGCTCCATAATGTCGTTAAATAATGGCATGTCAATCATCTGACCGTTCCAACTGGCGGTAACAGGCTGCTCTACCGGGCTTGTGAATGTAAAATCTCTCACATCTGAACCAGTAATTTCCTGCAAAAGTCCGGGCTGCGGAAGCATAACACATTTGCCGTTTTCCTGCTTGTATCCGGAACGACAGCCTATGATCAGGATTCCGCCATTTGATACATATTCTTTCAATATAGCGGCTCTTTTTCCCGTCATAATAACAGGGTGTGCATAGATGAGTACCGGATATTTCTGCAATTCCCTTATATCTGTATCCTCGTTCAGATATAACGTATTATATGGGGTGTGATAAATTTCAGAAGCAATGAAGATTTCTTCTGAGCTCTGCGCTTCCACCCTTCTATGCCATGCATCCACATTCGTATCCCACATATTGTCGTAGTCTTTTAATACTCCAAATGCAGCAGTATAATCTGCTCCACAAACTTCATCCAGGCATTTCAATTTCTTATAAAAATCTTTTACCTCTGCCAGTTTACGGTTGTCCCGATTATCATAGTCTAAGATTCCATGCCAATACATCTCCGTACTGAATGTACAGGTTCTCCACCTGAAAAAAGAAATATAATCTGCACCATGTGCCACACTCTGCATTGCCCAAAGTGTAAGCTGACCAGGTCTTGGTGCAGGACCTTCCATTCTCGTAGTCCATCCATTTGCCCCGGACTGCTGCTCCATAATGCCAAAATGGGGACATATGGAACGTACTTCCGTCAGATTTTTGCTCCAGTGACGGTCATTCAGATCTTTCGCAGTCTTCGGATCTCTATTCAACCCAAACGCAAAGCTTGGGTAGGAATCATATGTATAAACATCCAGGCATTCATCTGCCATCTTGTGATTATCCAGATTCCAGAACATACCATTTGTGGTGATATAGTCTCCGTCTTTCTTATATTTCGAGATTATTTCTGCCTGCATTTTACAGAAAGAAATTGTACTTTCTGAAATAAAGCGGTAATAATCCAGCCTGAGATGTGGATTGTAACCATTATTTAACACCGGTCGCGGAACATAAATCTGCTCCCAGTCTGTATAGGTCTGATTCCAGAAAACAGTTCCCCATGCTTCGTTGAGGTTATCCAGAGTTTTATACTTTTCTTTCACAAAATTACGAAAGGCAACAGAATCTGCCTCTGAATAAAATTCATCTACCTCACAATTCAGTTCATTGTCAATCTGCCATCCCACAATTGCCGGATGTTTGCCGTAATGCTGCGCCAGCTTTTCTACGATCCTTGCAGATAATTCTCTATATTTTGGTGAATTGTAATTGTAATGTCTTCTGGCTCCATGACGATATGGAACTCCATCCTGACGGCAATTTAAAACTTCCGGGTATTTTTCCGTAAGCCACGCTCAACATCATAAACTTAAGAAAAAAATGGAAAGGAATCTGTTCGCAGGTTCCTTTCATTGTGTTAAAATATAGGCAGGGGTGTATATGATTAAATCTTATAAAACAAGATTTCAAAAGTTTTCTGCATTATTATCTGATCCGGAAATTGCAAAATATGCGAGACAGAATGGAAACCATGCTTTTTCGAGAAAGCGAAAAATGCCCCTAAAAGACATGTTGCTATGCTGTCTTTCAAAAAAGGGGCTTACCACGACATTTGAACTTAGAAACTATTTCAAAGAAAAAGGAGACTTGTCTATGCAGTTATCTGTCCAGGGATATCTACAACAGAGAAAACGTCTAAATCCGGAAATTTTTCCCTATCTGAACCGTAAATATCTTATGGATTTTTATCGTTCTGACGAACCCAGACTGTGGAAAGGATATTTGTTAATCGCGATTGACGGGAGCAAGGCGGAAGTTCCAAACTCAAAGGATAACAGGGAAGCATTTGGAAACAGCGGCAACCAGCATTCCGGGAAAGGGCAGGTACGGGCACTGGTAAGCGGAATGTATGATGTTTTGAATCATTTTTACCTGGATATTGAAATTGAACATATTTGCATCAGTGAAAACGAACTGGCAAAAAGAAACTTAAAACAATTAAAAAAATTTGGAATCAGGAAGCCGGTTGTCGCAGTTTTTGACCGCGGTTATCCTTCCTTAGAGTTTATTGACTTTCTGGAAACGGAAGGGATTCATTATCTGATCCGTCTTTCATCCAACGATTATATGGCAGAACGTAAACGGATGCAGTCGGCAGATGAAAAAGTCATTTTAAAACATTCATCTGCACGCCTACAAAAAATACGAAAAAAACATCCGGAACGATATGAACAGATGCAAAAGAAAGGGAGCACGCTGGTAAGAATATCAAAATCGACTCTTCCCTCCGGGAATGAACTTGCGCTGATGACAGATCTTCCGGATACAATTACCGCAGAAGAATTAGCGGATTTATATTACCAAAGATGGGAAATTGAGAAGAAATACAATACTCTAAAAAACAAAATGAAATTTGAAAGTGTAACAGGGAAAGCCACAGTATATGTGCACCAGGATTTTTGGGCGCAGGTTTTAGTATATAACATGGTTCAGGACATTCGGAACAGTGCGGACGAAGAGGCCGCAGCAGCAGGACGGGAAAACAGGAATAAATATCCCATGCATACCAATGAAAATGTAGCCATCGGTCTTTTCAAAGAGACTATGCTAAAAATCCTTTTGGAACCGGAGGAAAAGAAGCGGATCAAAAAACTTGGAGAACTACAGGAAGAAATGGAGCGCTATGTACTTCCCATAAGGGAACTACCTGGAAAAGAGCGTAGAAAAAACATCTCAAATAAATATAAAAACAATCAAAAGAGTAGCTTTTAAAATGCCCATTCTCCGTTTAAAGGGAGATTATGGGCATTTTAAGTTGTTAAAGTATACAGAAGGAGCTCTGTGAAGATTTCTCTTCGTTTTAATCTGCCCTTTTGAAATGAGTTTTTAGCAGGATAATATAAATGTGTAATATCTAATCTTAAGTTTATGATGTTGAGTTGAACTGGTGGTTGCTAACTGATACGGGAAGAAAATATTTTTTTTAATACCCTTTAGGAATAGA
>OIWM01002860.1_pt1 | contig 13450 bp, 10 predicted proteins | sample 1587451 | NCBI WGS metagenome assembly OIWM01 (sample SAMEA3888907, study PRJEB22519) | human gut metagenome | biome: human gut; feature: human-associated habitat; material: faeces | place: Denmark | collected 2011
ATAAAAGGTATAAAAAATGACATACGAAGTTAAATCTCTTAATGAAGAATGTGGTGTTTTTGGTATCTGGGGTCACCCAGATGCTGCCAAATTAACTTATTTCGGACTTCACAGTCTCCAACACCGTGGTCAAGAGGGAGCAGGAATTCTCTCAAATGATGCGGGTCAATTGAAGCGTCATCGTGATATGGGGCTTCTCTCAGAAGTTTTTCGTGATCCAGCCAACTTGGACAAACTAACTGGAACAGCTGCTATCGGTCATGTTCGTTATGCGACTGCTGGTGAAGCTTCTGTAGACAATATTCAACCTTTCTTGTTTAAGTTTTATGACAATCAGTTTGGACTTGCCCACAACGGGAACTTGACTAATGCAGAGTCACTTAGACGTGAGTTGGAAAAAAATGGTGCAATCTTTAACTCGACTTCTGACTCAGAAATTTTGGCCCACTTGATTCGTCGTAGCCATAACCCATCCTTCATGGGTAAGGTGAAAGAAGCCTTGAACACTGTTAAAGGTGGATTTGCTTACCTCCTCATGCTTGAGGACAAGCTTATTGCAGCCTTGGATCCAAATGGTTTCCGTCCCCTTTCTATTGGTAAGATGGCCAATGGAGCTATTGTGGTTTCATCTGAAACCTGTGCCTTTGAAGTGGTTGGAGCAGAGTGGATTCGCGATGTGAATCCAGGTGAGGTTGTTATCATCGATGATAATGGCATTACTTACGATAACTATACAACGGACACCCAATTGGCTGTTTGCTCAATGGAGTATATTTACTTTGCCCGTCCTGATTCAAATATCCAAGGGGTCAATGTCCATACAGCTCGTAAACGTATGGGTGCGCAATTGGCACGTGAATTCAAACATGAAGCAGATATTGTAGTTGGTGTGCCTAATTCATCACTTAGCGCAGCCATGGGATTTGCAGAAGAATCAGGCTTGCCAAATGAAATGGGCTTGATTAAAAACCAATACACTCAACGTACCTTTATCCAACCAACACAAGAGTTACGTGAGCAAGGGGTTCGTATGAAGCTCTCTGCCGTATCAGGTGTTGTTAAAGGCAAACGTGTGGTTATGATTGACGACTCTATTGTACGTGGGACAACCTCACGTCGTATCGTTAATTTGCTAAAAGAAGCAGGAGCAACAGAGGTTCACGTAGCAATCGGTAGTCCAGCCCTTGCCTATCCATGTTTCTACGGTATCGATATTCAAACACGTAAGGAATTGATTGCGGCCAATCATACAGTTGAGGAAACACGCGAAATCATTGGTGCGGATAGCTTGACTTACTTGTCAATCGATGGCTTGATTGATTCTATTGGAATTGACACAGATGCACCAAACGGTGGCCTTTGTGTGGCTTACTTTGATGGTGAATATCCAACACCATTGTATGACTACGAAGAACGCTATTTGGAAAGTTTGAAAGAACACACTTCTTTCTATTAAGAGCAGTGCAGAAGAAAAAAGAGGAAAAAATTATGTCTAAAAATGCTTACGCTCCACGTCTCACTACTGACTAAAAGCTAAAGCATTTGTCAGTAGACGCTTTGCCCTATGGAGCCAAAGCTAGAGACCTGACTAGTATTTTTAGATAAAAAGGTGGTTTATCTAAAAATACGTCGCAATTTTTCTCGAAAAAAGAAAAGGAATAAACAAATGACAAATAAAAATGCGTATGCCCAATCGGGTGTGGACGTTGAAGCAGGTTATGAAGTTGTTGAACGTATCAAAAAACACGTTGCCCGTACAGAGCGTGCAGGTGTCATGGGAGCTCTCGGTGGCTTCGGTGGTATGTTTGACCTTTCAAAAACAGGTGTCAAAGAGCCCGTTTTGATTTCAGGTACAGATGGTGTCGGTACTAAGCTCATGCTTGCTATCAAGTACGACAAACACGATACTATCGGTCAAGACTGTGTGGCTATGTGTGTTAACGATATCATCGCTGCAGGTGCTGAGCCCCTTTACTTCCTTGACTACGTAGCAACTGGTAAAAATGAACCAGCTAAATTGGAACAGGTCGTTGCTGGTGTGGCTGAAGGTTGTGTGCAAGCTGGTGCTGCCCTCATTGGTGGTGAAACTGCTGAAATGCCTGGTATGTATGGAGAAGACGACTATGATTTGGCAGGTTTCGCGGTAGGTATCGCAGAAAAATCTCAAATCATTGACGGTTCAAAAGTGGCTGAAGGTGATGTGCTTCTTGGACTTGCCTCAAGTGGTATCCACTCAAACGGTTACTCACTCGTGCGTCGTGTCTTTGCTGATTACACAGGTGAAGAAGTTCTCCCAGAACTTGAAGGCAAAAAACTTAAAGACGTTCTTCTTGAACCAACTCGTATCTACGTCAAAGCGGCTTTGCCACTCATCAAAGAAGAATTGGTGAATGGAATTGCCCACATCACAGGTGGTGGTTTCATCGAAAATGTACCACGTATGTTCTCAGATGACTTGGCTGCTGAAATTGACGAAAGCAAAGTCCCAGTACTTCCAATTTTCAAAGCCCTTGAAAAATATGGTGAAATCAAACATGAAGAAATGTTTGAAATCTTCAACATGGGTATTGGTCTCATGCTTGCGGTTAAACCAGAAAATGTGGAACGTGTCAAAGAACTTCTTGACGAACCTGTTTATGAAATCGGTCGTATTGTGAAGAAAGATGGCGCAAGTGTGGTGATTAAATAATGGCTAAAAGGATTGCTGTATTTGCCTCTGGCAACGGCTCAAACTTCCAGGTGATTGCGGAACAATTTCCAGTAGAATTTGTTTTTTCAGATCACCGTGATGCCTATGTCTTAGAACGTGCCAAGAATCTTGGTGTGACTAGCCATGCCTTTGAGCTCAAGGAATTTGACAATAAAACGGCTTATGAAGAAGCTATCGTCAAACTCTTGGATGAACACCAGATTGATTTGGTTTGCTTGGCGGGTTATATGAAAATCGTTGGCCCAACCTTGCTGGCAGCTTATGAAGGTCGTATCATAAATATCCACCCGGCTTATCTTCCTGAATTTCCAGGGGCTCATGGTATTGAAGAAGCTTGGAATGCTGGCGTGGATCAGTCTGGTGTGACCATTCACTGGGTGGATTCTGGCGTTGATACCGGAAAGGTCATCAAAAAAGTCCGTGTGCCACGCCTTGAAGGTGATACCCTTGATACTTTCGAAACTCGCATCCACGAAGCAGAGTACAAACTCTATCCAGAAGTGTTGGATAGTTTGGGCGTTGCACGAAAATAAGGAAGTGCTAGAGCTGAAAGAAAATTTTCGACTGTAGCAGATAAAGAACTTTTTTAAAAAAGGAAAAGAAAGAAAATGACTAAACGAGCACTTATTTCAGTCTCAGATAAAGCGGGCATCGTTGAATTTGCCCAAGAACTCAAAAAACTAGGTTGGGACATCATCTCAACAGGTGGTACTAAAGTTGCCCTTGACAATGCTGGGGTAGACACTATCGCCATTGACGATGTGACTGGTTTCCCAGAAATGATGGACGGACGTGTTAAGACCCTTCACCCAAATATCCACGGTGGTCTCCTCGCTCGTCGTGACCTCGATAGCCACCTTCAAGCGGCTAAGGACAATAATATCGAACTTATTGACCTTGTTGTGGTAAACCTTTATCCATTCAAGGAAACCATTCTTAAACTAGATGTGACTTACGCTGACGCAGTTGAAAACATCGATATCGGTGGTCCATCAATGCTTCGTTCAGCAGCTAAAAACCACGCTAGCGTAACAGTTGTGGTGGACCCTGCTGACTATGCGGTTGTGCTTGACGAATTGTCAGTGAACGGCGAAACAAGCTACGAAACTCGCCAACGTTTGGCAGCGAAAGTATACCGTCACACAGCTTCATACGACGCTTTGATTGCAGAATACTTCACAGCTCAAGTGGGTGAAACAAAACCTGAAAAACTCACTTTGACTTATGACCTCAAGCAACCTATGCGTTACGGTGAAAACCCTCAACAAGACGCAGACTTCTACCAAAAAGGTTTGCCAACGGCTTACTCAATTGCTTCAGCTAAACAGCTTAACGGTAAAGAATTGTCATTCAACAATATCCGTGACGCTGATGCCGCTATCCGTATCATCCGTGATTTCAAAGACCGTCCAACAGTTGTGGCTCTCAAACACATGAACCCATGTGGTATCGGTCAAGCTGATGACATTGAAACAGCTTGGGACTACGCTTATGAAGCTGACCCAGTGTCAATCTTCGGTGGTATTGTAGTCCTCAACCGTGAAGTTGATGCTGCGACAGCTAAGAAAATGCATGGTGTTTTCCTTGAAATCATCATTGCACCAAGCTATACAGATGAAGCGCTTGAAATCTTGACTACCAAGAAGAAAAACTTGCGTATCCTTGAGTTGCCATTTGACGCTCAGGATGCTAGCGAAGTGGAAGCAGAATACACTGGTGTTGTCGGTGGACTTCTCGTTCAAAACCAAGACGTTGTTAAAGAAAGTCCAGCTGACTGGCAAGTGGTTACCAAACGCCAACCAACTGAAACAGAAGCGACAGCTCTGGAGTTTGCTTGGAAAGCTATCAAGTACGTCAAATCAAATGGTATCATCGTGACTAACGACCACATGACACTTGGTGTTGGCCCTGGTCAAACTAACCGTGTGGCTTCAGTTCGTATCGCTATTGACCAAGCTAAAGACCGTCTTGATGGTGCTGTTCTTGCTTCAGATGCCTTCTTCCCATTTGCAGATAACGTGGAAGAAATTGCTAAAGCAGGTATTAAAGCAATCATCCAACCAGGTGGATCAGTCCGTGACCAAGAGTCAATCGAAGCTGCGGATAAACATGGTTTGACAATGATCTTTACAGGCGTTCGTCACTTCCGTCATTAAGAATTTGCAAAAACATCCAAGAAATTGGATGTTTTTGGCTATTTGTCAACTGTAGTGGGTGACGAAAAACTAACATCTAGAGAGGACCGGATAGGTCCTCTTTTTGTCTCACGAAAACCACTAGCTGTGCTAGTGGTTCCGATACAAGAAGACGTGATAGCAGATCAGCTCAGTCTTTTTGAGGAGTATGATCCGTTTACAGGTGAGAAGAATAAAAGAAAGTAGTATTAAAGAGATCCGCTAGTCGGGTCAGCTAGCAAAGGTGGTGCTAAAGGGAAACCATTTGGTGGGCCTTTAGGCCTCGGCCGGTAGCAGAGGCTTTCAGCCGAAGAGCAAGTCACCCGTTCTGATATCATATCATTAGACGGATGGTTATGATTTCATAGTATCAAAAAAACAACCGTTCTCACGATTGTTCAATAGATTTAAACCTTTTCAAGGACAGACTGGGTTACCCAAGTCTTGCGATTTCCGATTTGGACGAGGACGCCATCGCTAGGTGGGTCAATGGCTAGCACTTTGAAGTTACCTGGAATAGTAAAGGTCTCACCAGGATTGAGGTACTGGTCTGAAGTTGGATTGCCTTGTCCATCAACTTCAAGAACAGGTCCAGGATCAACGATATTGTGTTTGGTTGGTGTGCCTCCTGCTAAATCTTGGCTGGTGATGTTATTTCCTACTATAGATGTTACACGGAAAGTACCTGTAAATCGGACAGTATCGCCAACTTTGATAGAAGAGTTGGTTGGATTACTAGTTTGAGCTCCTGATTCGAGGTCTTTAAAGTGGATATAACCAGACACTTGACTCTTATGGAAACTGCGTTTATGGTATTTCTCAGGCCCTTGCCCAGCATTATAGTTGTATTCTTCAATAGTCACCTGATCACCATTTACCTCGGCTACCCAAGCAACATGTCCCATATATCCAGCTCCGTTGACACCGTCTGAAAACCAAGCGATACTTCCAACGGCAGGATTCATGTCGACACGGTAACCATTGGCACGTGCGATGCTTCCCCATGTAATGGCATTCCCATAGCCTACAGGTAGGTTGAAACCATTGGTGTTACTGAGGCGATAGGCCGCAAAGGATGTACACTGACGCCAGTACATAGTCCAAGGATCAACGCCGAAGCCTCCATATTTCCAAGAGGAAGGGTAGTCATCTCCGAGGACAGCCGCCTGAGCAGAGGAGCTACACGAAACCGAAACAGTCGCTAGACAAGCTAGCGGTAAAAGACAATTAAGTAATTTTTTCTTCATTTTTAACCTCCACCTACCTATTCGTAGTTTTTCTGGAAAATGAAGATAATTTGTCTATTTTCAAAAAACTATATATAATTATATAAAATAATATATAAGGAGTTAATTATGACTGTTGTAGAGAAGCGTGTTCAAGTAAATTTCCAAACTAACCCGATTTTGTTGGAAAGGGCAAGAAAAATTGTAAAGGCAAATAATTTAGATATGAGTAAATCGTTTAATTTGTTTTTGGAGACGATTGTTGCTACCGAGCAAATACCAGTAATGACGGAGGATGAATTGCTAAAAGAAAGACTGTTTAGGCAGCTTAAAGCTGAAGTAGCAGAGAGTGTAGCTGAGTATCAGGCGGGTAATATAATACCCCTTGAGGAGGTTAAGGATGAATACAACCTATAGTCTTTCACTCACTAAGCGTGCTCGCTCTTCTTTGAGAAGTATATATGACTACATTCGTGATGTACTTTCTAATGAAACTGCTGCCAAGAAGATAGTTTCGAAGCTTTTGCAAGGAATGGAAAGTTTGAAGACTTTTCCTGAGGCTGGTTTTAATGCAGATCAACGTTATGGTAAAAGAATCAATGACACATTTGAGACACGAGCACTTGTCGTTAAACGCTATGTCATACTTTATTTTATAGACGAAAGTAGAAAAGAGATTGTAGTCTCCCACATCTTTAGTTCTAAAAGCGACTATATCAAGTTGTTATAAAAAAATTAGTTCCGAGGTTTAAGGTATTTTATTTCAAATTTTAAATAAAGAGAGAACAAAAAATGATGAAAGCTAATATACAATACATAGATTTATTTGCGGGAGCTGGTGGCAGTCATTTATAAAAAAGGTTACCAACATTTATAGTTAAGGAATATCTTGTTTCTGAGAATAATTATCATCCAGCCTGGGGCTCGGTCCGTGACCAAGAGTCAATCGAAGCTGCTAATAAACATGGTTTGATAATAATATTTATAGGTGTTAGTCACTTTCGCCATTAAGAGTTTACGGAAATATCCAAAAAAATAGTTGTTTTTAGATACTTTAAGCCTCCCTTAAGCTGATCAGGATATACTATCATTAATCCTAAATAACTTTTTTCATTTTCATAATCTCCCAAGAGGTGGTCCAAGTGGCCGCCTTTTTTATGTCCAAATTTGGATACACACCCATATCTCCGAACAAATATGTTATAATGGTTATGTATAATTCGTGAAAATTGCTAATTTTTCCGAATGATTGTCGTTAACGGGCATTTGCCCCTAGTCTTATTTGATATTGAGGTATCTTTCAAATGAAACTTTTGGTTGTTGGATCTGGCGGTCGTGAGCATGCGATTGCTAAGAAATTGTTGGAGTCTAAAGACGTTGAGCAGGTTTTTGTGGCCCCTGGTAATGACGGGATGCGATTAGATGGTCTGGATTTGATCAATATCGGAATTTCCGAACATTCTAAGCTGATTGACTTCGCAAAAGTCAACGATATTGCTTGGACCTTTATCGGTCCAGATGATGCCCTTGCAGCTGGTATCGTGGATGATTTCAATGCGGCAGGACTCAAAGCCTTTGGTCCGACAAAGGCTGCGGCTGAGCTGGAGTGGTCTAAGGATTTCGCTAAGGAAATCATGGTCAAATACGACGTTCCGACAGCAGCCTATGGCACATTTTCAGATTTCGAGGAAGCCAAGGCCTACATCGAGGAAAAAGGTGCTCCAATCGTCGTCAAGGCAGACGGTTTGGCCCTTGGGAAAGGTGTCGTCGTTGCTGAAACGGTTGAGCAAGCAGTTGAAGCCGCTCACGAGATGCTTTTGGACAATAAATTCGGTGATTCAGGTGCGCGTGTGGTCATCGAGGAATTCCTTGACGGGGAAGAGTTCTCTCTCTTTGCCTTTGTCAATGGGGACAAGTTCTACATTATGCCAACGGCTCAGGACCACAAACGTGCTTATGATGGCGACAAGGGTCCTAACACTGGTGGGATGGGTGCCTATGCGCCAGTTCCTCACTTACCACAGAGCGTGGTTGACACGGCGGTTGACACTATTGTCAAGCCAGTTCTTGAAGGTATGATTAAAGAAGGTCGTCCTTACACTGGTGTCCTTTACGCTGGACTTATCTTGACAGATGACGGCCCTAAAGTCATCGAGTTCAACTCACGTTTTGGTGATCCTGAAACACAAATCATTTTGCCTCGTTTAACATCTGACTTTGCACAAAATATCACTGACATTTTGGAAGGCAAAGAGCCAGCCATCACTTGGACGGACAAGGGTGTGACACTTGGTGTGGTTGTAGCCTCAAATGGCTACCCACTGGCTTATGAGAAGGGTGTCAAACTTCCTGCTAAGACAGAGGACGACATCATCACTTACTATGCTGGAGCTAAATTTGCTGAAAATGGCCAAGACCTCCTCTCAAACGGAGGACGTGTTTACATGTTAGTCACAACAGCAGACACCGTCAAAGATGGCCAAAACATCATCTACAACGAACTCAACAAACAAAACACAGAAGGCCTCTTCTACCGTACGGATATCGGTAGCAAGGCTAACAAATAATCAGCGACCGTAGGTCGTAAAAGGCGCGCGAAAGCGAGCCAAACTAAGATAATGGTCGCCGTGGTGAAAAGACCAGAACAGCATCTGTTCTGGTCGGGGGAAACTTTGAGACTCTAGGCTCAAAGTTTAGGAATGAAACCGAAGGTTTGCTTCCGTCCCCACCACCTAAGACCATTATCAAAAAAGAAAAGGAAAAATTATGACTAAACCAGTAATTTCCATTATCATGGGCTCAAAATCCGACTGGGCAACCATGCAAAAAACCGCTGAAGTCCTCGACAACTTCGGCGTCGCTTACGAAAAGAAAGTTGTTTCTGCACACCGTACACCAGACCTCATGTTCAAACATGCGGAAGAAGCACGTAGCCGTGGCATCAAGGTCATCATCGCAGGTGCTGGTGGCGCTGCTCACTTGCCAGGGATGGTTGCTGCCAAAACAACCCTTCCAGTCATCGGTGTGCCAGTCAAATCACGTGCTCTTAGCGGTGTGGATTCGCTCTATTCTATCGTTCAGATGCCTGGTGGGGTTCCTGTCGCAACCATGGCTATCGGTGAATCAGGAGCTACCAACGCTGCCCTCTTTGCCCTCCGTCTTCTCTCAGTAGAAGACAAGGCCATTGCGGATGCACTCGCTAACTTTGCTGAAGAACAAGGAAAAATCGCAGAGGAGTCTACAAATGAGCTCAACTAAAACCATTGGTATCATCGGTGGTGGCCAACTCGGTCAGATGATGGCTATCTCAGCTATCTACATGGGCCACAAGGTTATCACCCTTGATCCTGCAGCAGATTGTCCATCTTCTCGTGTGTCTGAGGTCATCGTGGCACCCTACGATGACGTAGACGCCCTTCGCCAGTTGGCAGACCGCTGTGATGTTCTCACTTATGAGTTTGAAAATGTCGACGCTGACGGCCTTGACGCTGTTATCAAAGATGGTCAGCTTCCACAAGGCACAGACCTGCTTCGTATTTCGCAAAACCGTATCTTTGAGAAGGACTTCCTCTCAAACAAGGCTAAAGTGACAGTTGCTCCTTACAAGGTTGTGACATCTAGCCTCGATTTGGAAGATATTGACCTTTCTAAAAAATACGTCCTCAAGACTGCGACAGGTGGTTACGATGGCCACGGTCAAAAGGTCATCACATCAGCCGACGATTTGGAAGAGGCAAATGCCCTTGCTAACTCAGCTGAGTGTGTCTTGGAAGAGTTCGTCAACTTCGACCTTGAGATTTCGGTCATCGTGTCTGGTAACGGCAAGGACGTGACGGTTTTCCCAGTTCACGAAAATATCCACCGCAACAACATCCTCTCTAAAACCATAGTACCTGCCCGTATTTCTGATAGTCTGGCTGAGAAAGCTAAAGCTATGGCTGTGAAGATTGCTGAGCAACTTAACCTCTCGGGTACTCTCTGTGTGGAAATGTTTGCGACAGCTGATGACATTATCGTCAACGAAATCGCACCACGCCCACACAATTCTGGCCACTACTCAATCGAAGCCTGTGACTTTTCACAGTTTGACACGCATATCTTGGGCGTTCTCGGAGCACCGCTTCCAGCAATTCACCTCCATGCACCTGCTGTCATGCTCAATGTCCTCGGCCAACACGTCGAAGCAGCTGAGCGTTATGTCACAGAAAATCCAAGCGCCCACCTCCACATGTATGGTAAACTAGAAGCGAAGCACAACCGCAAAATGGGTCATGTGACTTTGTTTAGTGATGTACCGGATAGTGTAGTTGAGTTTGGTGAGGGGATTGATTTTTGAGGTTACATGTATGGCAAGTATGAGAGAACTATTTCCAGAGTTTTATTTGGATTCATTAGAAGTAAATGATTTAAATAGGGAAAAGAGTAATTTAATCGTTTTTGATTCGAACTTTCTTTTAGATATACTTAGATTACCGACTGAAATTGCTGAAAAATATCTTGAAGCTATTGAAAAGGTAAAGGAACATATTTTTGTTCCCTATTTAGTGGGTGTTGAATTTAACTTTAATAAGAAAAAAATAAAAATTGAAACACAAGAACATTTAAACATTTATCAAGATAAAGTTAAGAAAGTGATCAATGAAAAAGTTGAATATACGTATGATCAATTGTTAGAATCGCTTCTAGAAGAGAAAGATATTAATTTTTTAAAAAATAAAAATCAAAAAATCAATGCATTGGATGAAATAAAAAAAGGTATAGATTCTTATCATAAATTAGTTTTAGATGAAAAAGAGAAACTTATTGAAAATTTATGTACAAATATTGTTCAAAGATATTCAACTGATTTAGATTTACTTTCCAACAGAATAGTAGAATTAATAGGACAATCTGTGGCTCCAAAATTAGAGCAAGAGTTCATTAAAAAAGTTCAAGAAGAAGGTCAGAAAAGGTATGACAACAAAATTCCACCTGGATTTGATGATAGAGATGAAAAGGCTGGTAAATTGAGAAGGTATTCTGACTTAGTATATGATACACAATATGGTGATTATATTATTTGGGAGGAAATATTACACAAAGTTGCTGTAGAAGGGAATAACATAGGTAAAAAAGTCATTTTCGTTACGAGTGATGGTAACTCTAAAGAGAAGCATGATATTATGTACAGTGTTAAGGGGAAGAAAGTTGGTCCTTATATACAGATGGTAAATGAACTTTATGAGTTACGTGGAAATTACTCACTGTCTGAAAGTAGTACTGATGGAGAAAAATTAAATAAAGAATTGTATATTATTGACGGATTTAGATTTATGCAACTAGCGAATGATTTAAATGACGATGAGGCAAAGCAATATGAGGTAGATTCGTTCATTAATAAGAAAAATGTTTCTAAAAATCAAGTACTAAATTTAAGTAAAGATATTAATGTGTCTGCAGACGGTAGGGAGAGTCTTTTAAATTTATCAAATGATATATTCCTATTAGAGATAAAATTGAGAGACTTACAAGAGAATTTACAAACAGCCAATTCAGAAGAGGAAATGTATAGGTTAAGATTTGAAATTAGAAAACTTCGAAGGGAATTAAGAAGATTAAATTATAAAAAAGCTAGATTACAGGAAGGTGATATTCGAGAAAGTTCAAGTCGAGAAACTAGTGCTGAATTAAAAGATTTAATGCTAGCATTTGAAGAGTGTGAAAGTGAAATACATCATGTAAAAATGTTGATTGATGAAGAAACAGACATAGAAAACATTAAAGAATTAAATAAAATACTTAGAAACTTAAAACTATTAGAGAGTACTTTGTCCAAAGAAATAGCTAGATTTAGTGATGACTTTTATGGAGATATATAATAATTCCTCAGTATTTTCTCAAAGTTGAAATCTGCTATTGCTGATTTAAAAAGTAGATTGTTTAGAGATAGTTGTTTTCATCTAAAATTCTGACTTTAATTATTTAATTTAAAGATGAGGTAAAATTTTTATGATATAACTCAAGGTCAACTCTTTTGTGAAAGAGAGAAGATTGCTATCATCGAGGTATTATATATCAAAAATACAGCATAAACAAAAAACGGGTTGTGTAACATTGTTTATGAATAGTGATGTTTAGTGTTGCAAGACAACTAGAGGAAATAAAGTTGATATGAAAATTACAATTGAACAATTTCAAGATTTAATAGATGCTACGAGGAATGGTTTTATTGATTACCTCCTACAAGTAGCTGGAATTGTCGTACCATTGATTTTTGCTTACATCGTAGCTAAAGTTGAAACTAGAAAAGCAACCAAAGAAGAGTCTCAAAAAAATAAAGTTCTTGATGAAAGGCAAAGAAAACTTGAGGAAGTCCAAATATCTATAGCAGAAAGTATAAAAGGATTAAGTGATAAATACATTGAACTTATTGATACTCAAGAAAAAGTAGAACGTAATCTTAAAGAACTTAAGAAATTATCTGAGCAAGCACGACAGGCGAATTTATTGACTTTGCAGAACATCTATAGAGAATTTTTTGATCATTATAAGGAATTTGAATTAGATGTGAAAAAACTGGAAAGTCTGAAACCTAAATTTACTAAAGGTTTAACGTGGAGTTGCGACGATAGAGACAGACTTCTAGAAGTATATAGAAAAATAAAGCACCCTAACATTAGATTCTTATCTAATGAAAAAATTCCAATGCTTGTACTAGAAGAGTTTGAAAAACTGAATCGTATCTTATGGGAAAATACAATGAAAGCCTCTCCGAAAGTGGAAGATATTTTTGATGATGTTTATGATGAATTTATTTCTATTTTTGAAGAGTTTAAACGTAAGTTATACCAAGAAATTTAAACGTTGTTCCTGACGTAACTGTAGAATAAATATTAAGGAGAAATAGCATGATCAACCGTTACTCTCGCCCTGAGATGGCGAACATTTGGACTGAAGAAAATAAATACCGTGCTTGGCTTGAGGTGGAAATCTTGGCAGACGAAGCATGGGCTGAATTGGGAGAAATCCCTAAGGAAGATGTGGCTTTGATTCGTGAAAAAGCGGACTTTGACATCGACCGTATTTTGGAAATCGAGCAGCAAACTCGTCACGATGTGGTTGCCTTCACACGTGCGGTTTCTGAAACACTTGGTGAAGAGCGTAAGTGGGTTCACTATGGTTTGACATCTACTGACGTGGTAGACACTGCCTATGGTTACCTCTACAAACAAGCCAACGACATTATCCGCAAGGATCTTGAAAACTTCCTCAACATCATCGCTGACAAAGCGAAAGAACACAAGTTCACTATCATGATGGGTCGTACTCATGGTGTGCACGCTGAGCCGACAACTTTTGGT
>OIWM01002863.1_pt1 | contig 13439 bp, 11 predicted proteins | sample 1587451 | NCBI WGS metagenome assembly OIWM01 (sample SAMEA3888907, study PRJEB22519) | human gut metagenome | biome: human gut; feature: human-associated habitat; material: faeces | place: Denmark | collected 2011
CAATTCAAGCAAGCTTGATTGCATTCGCCTTGCACGATGATTCAGCCCGCCCTTGTTAAATCCGAAACTTCAGCCATATTAGCACATTAACATATTAGCATCTTCACATTGCACGCACTATTTGTAATAATTGTATTGTTCTTTGTCATCACAGCATTGATAAAGGACAGAATGCGTCCGGGATTGATACTTTTCTCGGGCGCTGTAGTGTTCATGTGTGCCGGCATATTGTCGCCCAAAGAACTACTCGAAGGCTTTGCCAACAAAGGCATGATAACCGTTGCCATGCTCTTCCTCGTGAGTGAAGGCGTGCGTCGGTCAGGTTTGCTCGAAGCACTCCTGCGCCGTTTGCTGCCACACCAGCAAGGCGCAGGTGAGCGGCAAGTGCAAGCACGCATGCTGCCGGTGATAGCCTTCATATCAGCCTTTCTCAACAACACCCCCGTGGTAGTGATATTCGCCCCCATGATAAAACGTTGGGCCGAAAAGTATGGGGTGGCCGCCACCAAGCTGCTCATACCCCTGTCGTATGCCACCATATTAGGCGGAGTGTGTACACTCATAGGTACCAGCACCAATCTTGTGGTGCATGGCATGGTGATAGATGCCGGCTACGGCGGGTTCAGCATGTTTGAGCTTGGCAAGGTGGGCATCATCATAGCCGCTGCAGGACTGCTCTACATTTGGGCCTTCTCGTCGAAGTTGCTCCCCGCAGCCCGCAATGACCGCAACGAAGAGACGCAGCCCGGCGAGTTGGGCCGCGGTCTGCACCGCATCGAGGTGGTGCTCGGTGCCCGCTTTCCTGCCATCAACCGTCGCGTCATCGACTTCGACTTCAAGCGCAAGTATGGTGCCGACATATTAGAGCTCAAGCGCGGCGGTGTGACCATGATTATGCACGACATGCGCCGCGAACGCTTTCACGAAGGCGACACCCTTGTGCTACTGGCCGACAACGACTTTATGCAGAACTGGGGCGACTCATCATTCTTCCTCATGGTGTCGAATGGTAAAGAGGCCGACTACAAAATGCCCCGTTGGAAGTGTTGGCTGTCGGTACTCCTCCTCTTTCTGATGATAGTGGGCGCCACGGTGGGCGAGTTGCCCGCAGTGCGCCAGGCCGCACCGCGCATGCACCTTGACATGTTCTTCTTTGTCAGCGTTGTCACAGTCATCATGGCCTGGCTCAATATATTTCCGGCCCGAAAGTATACCAAATTCATATCGTGGGACATACTCATCACCATAGCCTCGGCCTTTGCCATAAGCCGCGCCATGCAAAACTCCGGCATGGCCGACCTCGTGGCACAGTTTGCCGTAGGGTTGAGCCACAGCTGCAGCCCCGTGGTGTTGCTCGCCGTGGTGTTTGTCATTACCAATGTGTTTACCGAACTCATGACCAACAATGCTGCCGCCGCGCTCGCCTTTCCGCTGTCGTTGAGCATTGCGCAGCACATGGATGTAAGTCCCATTCCCTTTTTCGTAACCATCTGCATGGCCGCATCGGCCAGTTTCAGCACCCCCATTGGCTATCAGACTAACTTGATAGTGCAGGGTGTGGGCAACTACCGTTTTGCCGATTTTGTGCGTATCGGACTGCCGCTTAACATCATATCGCTCATCATTACCGTGCTCGTGGTGCCGCTGCTCTGGCCGTTCTGACAGGCCGTTTGCGCGCAAATGTTGCATTCGTGCGTACGAATGTTGCATGAGTACGCATTTACGCATCAATGCAACATATGTGTAAAGGGTGGGGCGGGGTGTCGTTGTATCTTTGCATCGTGAAAATGAGACAAGTAGCCGGTGCGCTTGTGCTACACAATAAAGCACGCGTGGCCAGACACACACTCCATTGACCAACACAAAAACGCAAAGGAACTACGACACACACACGACTAAACTTCATACCACGGTATGGCCCCTGCGTGTAACACACAAAAGCAGTAGCGTGCGACTTGTTTACGTTTTCATTAAAACTCGAAAGTAATGCGGATTGATCCTTACAAAGGTTGCTATCTCAAGTCTGCGAAGATGACAAGATAAAGGCTGGGTCAATTCATTTCTCATAGATAGGTTAGGTTAAATACTCGGGTAAAAAGGTTGTTAAGGAAAGAAGATAAGGGTGCGTAGAGTCATTTCCCGAGTAGTGACTGCGCTGCCCGACATATAACGGCTCCGACGACGTGATGTTGTCGGAGCCGTTTTGTATCATGTGCGGGGTCGCCATCGTGCTGGAACTGGTTGCTGGCAATAATTTTACGACAATCCCAACAATGCTTTCAAATCATCAATGCGGCAGTTCATACTTTGCGCTATAACCTCCAAGGACACACCATTGTGGTACATTGCTTGTGCCATTGAACGTATCTGTGCATTGGCATCTAATAGCTGCGAATTTACATCTGATAGCTGTGCATTGGCATTTGACAGTTGCGAATTTACATCCGATAGCTGTGCATTGGCATTTGATAGTTGTGCGTCCAAATCCGACAGTTTTGCCTTTGCTTCCATCAGCAGAGTGTCACGATCCTCGATGGCAGAGAAATATTCGTCCTCGTCGTTCATCTCCTGCCGCAAATCGGCATTCATGGTGGCAAGGCCCAAACGGTGGAGCAAGTGCATCATGTCAGGGTCGTCTTCGTACAATTTGCCGTCAAGGTTGATAACGTGCTGGTTTTTGTCCGCTACCAGTGTTTGGTCGAACACGCTCAACACCTTGTCGAGGCGGTTGTTGATTTTGCCATGCAGCAAAGGTATCTGCACAATAATGCTGTCGTGTGTGAGACTGTTGATAAAGGGGTCCGTGTCGCAGTTTGCCACCTCGCGGCCATCATAGTCAAAAGCCTTGTGATTAACGTACACCACAGGCTCTTCGATGTCGCCCACACGGTGGCCAAGCAGATACACGGCCACCATGGGCATGGCGTAGCATCGCTGCTCTTCTTCCTTCAGCATGTTCTCCTCTGCATTGTATTGGGCTGCCAGGTAACGGCGGAAGCGCAGGGTTTCGGTGTTGAGCCACGTCTTTTGCAACTCTATCAATATCAAGCGCTCAGAGCCGTCGCTCTCGCGCACCTTTGCGGCGAAATCTATTCTGAACATCGACAAATTGTCACGTGTGACATTGGGGTGCTCATGGCGCCGCATCTCAACAGTAAGTACCTCCTTTTTGAGCAAGGCCGAGAGTACGGTGCGGGCTATGCGTTCATCTTCCATCATGAATTTGAACACAGAATCGTATATGGGGTTGGCTACTGTTATTTTCATAATTACTTTACGCTTTGGCGAAATTGGTAAATGAGTGGACAAGCTAACGGGTTAACAGGTTGACGGGTAATAAATCTGTAAACTTGTTACCCCGTTAACTTATTATGGTAGGACACGGCCAGGGCCTTATTCGCGCCCGTGTGTTCAGCGAATGGCGCTGAGCATGTTGGCCAGTCCGTCGGCCGCCTGCTGCAGGGGTTTGGCAACCATTCCCTTCATGAAAAAATTGACCTCGGCACCCACGGTGACACGCAATTTGCAGGCCATATCGCCATGCGGCAACAGTTGTATCCACACATAGAGCTGCACGGGCGAGCCTTCTGAGGCGAACTTGATGCACTTGGGCTCCTCGCGCTCTACCACGCGCAGGGTGATATTGCCCATGGGTGAACTGATGTGCAGGGCATCGGTTTCGAAAGTAAGGCCCTCGGCATACTTTTGCAAATCGCCTAATTTGTCGGCCGGCACTTGCTGGCTGATGCGTTGCTGCACTTCGGGATTGCTCAAGGCCTCCTTGATGGCGGCCAAATTGTTGAGATCGGCAAAGCGGCTGAACACCACTGCCTGATTTTGCGGTACGAGCTTTACTTCGCTCTCAAATTTTGCTAATGACATATTAGGGGGTTATGGGGTTAATGGGTTAGAGGGTTAATGGGTTAGGGGGCAACTTGGGCAAGTTCTCACTTACCTTTCCCTTTTGTATTCAACACAATAAATAGTAAAAAGACATATTTACTTGTCAACCCGTCAATCATTCAACAGATATTTACTTGCCCAAGCGTGTGAGCATTTCGGCGGCAGCCCGTTGTGGTGCGCCAGGCTGTCCGAGACGTTTTGCCACATCGGCATATCCCTGCAGCTGGGCTTGGCGCACAGGGGATTTATCGTCCAACAACTGAGTGAGATGTGCACGGAGAGCCGTCACATTCATGCCATCTGCCACCAACTCGGGCACTACTTCGTGTCCGGCTATAAGGTTGACCAACGAGATGTAGGGCACCTTGAGAAAATAGGGGCGCACACGCGATATGAACCAGCCGCAACGCATGTAGTAACACACCACCTGCGGCACACGGAACAGTGCTGTTTCGAGTGTGGCAGTGCCGCTCGTAACGAGGGCGACCTGTGCATGCGAGAGCAGCTCGTAGGTGCGGCCGCTGACCAGTTGCACACTGTCGGGAGTAATGCCTGCGGCGTGCATGATGCCTTGATAAAATGCAGGTTCGACGCCCGGAGCCATGGCTACCACAATATGATGGGTCGAAGCCCAGGGGCGCACAGCGTACAGCATGCGGCTGAGGTTGTCGGTTATCTCCTGCCGGCGCGAGCCAGGCAGCAGGGCAATGGTGCGGCCGTCGGGCACGGGGGTGCCATGCGTGTGGCAGTAGGCAGACACCTCGTCTACAGTGGGATTGCCCACATATGATATGGGATAATGGTGCTTGCGCTCAAAAAAGTCGACCTCGAAGGGGAGTATCGAGAACAAGCGGTCGACATCGCGGCGTATGGCATTGATGCGGTGTTCCTTCCAAGCCCATATTTTGGGTGATATGTAGTAGAACACAGGACAAATGGCGCGCTGTTTGACATAGCGTGCCATTTTGAGGTTAAACCCCGGGTAGTCCACCAATATCAGTGCATCGGGCTGCCATGCTTCAATTTCGCGCTTGCAACGGGCCATGCCGCGCAGAATGGTGCGCAGGTGCAAGGCCACTTGCACAAATCCCATGTAGGCCAGTTGGCGATAGTGGCACAAGAGGGTGCCGCCCTCGGCCTGCATCTGTTCGCCACCATAATAGCGGAACTCGGCACCGGGGCATTGCTGCTTGATGGCACGCATGAGGTGGGCCGCGTGCAGGTCGCCACTGGCCTCGCCGGCTATGATGAAGAATTTCATTGACTGTTTGCTCATTGCATTATATTACGCGTTGGCGGAGTTGGTTGACGGGGTGATGGGTAAGATGGTTGATTGGGGTGGGTTAACTGGTTGACGAGTGAGTTTGTCAGTTCCTTACGATTCTTTGCTTTCTGTCCTTAATACGGTAAATTATGCGGAACACACTTATCTGATCAACTTGTCAACTTGTCAACTTATCAACTTGTCAACTTATCAACTTGTCATTATAGCACCTCTCTCAGCACGTCAACCAGTTCGCGGGCGGTGACGTCGAGTTGCGTGGGTGTGACGGCCACATAATTGTGAGCCAGTGCCCAGCGGTCGGTGTCGGTGGCTTCTGGCTCGAGTTCCTTACAGTCGCCAACCAGCCAATAGTAGTCGCCGCCATAGGGGTGGGTGCGGTGTTCCACCTCGTTTTGCCAGCGTGAGTGGGCCATGCGGCACACTTTGATGCCCTTGAACTTGTCGGCTTTCGGGAAATTGATGTTTAAGCACGTAAACTCGGGCAGTCCTACGGCAATGGCCTTGAACATGAAGTCGACCAAATAAGGGCGCAAGGGTTCGAAATTGGCGTCCATACGGTGGTCGCACAACGAGAAAGCCACAGCAGGATAGCCCTGCAGCGCGCCCTCGGTGGCCACGCCCATTGTGCCCGAATAGTGGGCATTGACCGACGAATTGTCGCCATGGTTAATGCCACCTATTACGAGGTCGAATTTGCGGTCGTTGAACAGGTTGAGCGCCATCTTCACACAGTCGGTCGGGGTGCCTGAGCAAGCGCATACGGTAAGCCCCTCCTCTTGCCGCAACACCTTGTAGGTGAGCGGCCGCGACGAGGTGATGGAACAGCTGAAGCCCGAACGGGCCGAATCGGGGGCCATGACGAGCATGTCGGCATAGGGACGCAAGGCTTCGACAAGGAAATTGATGCCTGGCGCGTCGACGCCGTCGTCATTGGATATGAGCAGATATGGACGCATTGTAAACAAAGGTTTCAGAATGATTTGTATGCCACACAGCGGCAACGGCTGTTGCCACCGTGCCGCTTATCTTATGCAAAGATAGTGCAAGGTGAGTGCAGAACATCAAGCTTGCTTGAATGTTATGCCGAACCGCTGCCTATCTTCTGTAAAGATAGTGCAAGGTGAGTGCAGAACATCAAGCTTGCTTGAATGTTATGCCGAACCGCTGCCTATCTTCTGTAAAGATAGTGCAAGGTGAGTGCAGAACATCAAGCTTGCTTGAATGTTATGCCGAACCGCTGCCTATCTTCTGTAAAGATAGTGCAAGGTGAGTGCAGAACATCAAGTTTACTTGAATGTTATGCCGAGCCGCAGCTTATCTTATGCAAAAATACGAAAAATAGCTAATGGTTGGAGGAGTTCGCTGTTTTTTTCTTACCTTTGCAACCTATTATAGCACTGCTATTCTTAACCTCAAAACCATAAACAACCGACATGAGTAAGATCATTGCTTTGGCCAACCAAAAGGGTGGCGTGGGCAAAACCACTACTTCGATGAACCTGGCAGCCTCGCTCGCCACACTCGAAAAACGTGTGCTGCTGATTGACGCCGACTCACAGGCTAATGCTTCGTCGGGCCTGGGCGTTGACCTGAGCAAGGTGGACTGCTCCATCTATGAGTGCCTCATCAACGGCAACGATGTGCATGAGGCCATTTACACCACCGACATTGACAGGCTCGACATTGTGCCCTCAAACATCAACATTGTGGGGGCCGAGGTTGAGATGTTGAACTTTGACAAACGCGAGTTCGTGATGAAAAACCTGCTGCGGCCGCTCGACAAGGAGTATGACTACATACTCATTGACTGCTCGCCATCGCTCGGTCTCATCACTGTTAACGCACTGACTGCGGCCAACTCGGTTATCATTCCTGTGCAATGCGAATACTTTGCACTTGAGGGCATTTCAAAACTGCTCAACACCATCAAGATAGTAAAGAAGAAGCTTAACCCCGAGCTTGAGATTGAGGGCTTTTTGCTCACCATGTACGACAGCCGTCTGCGCCTGGCCAACCAAATATACGACGAGGTGAAACGACACTTTCAGGAGTTGGTGTTCAAAACGGTTATTCAGCGCAACGTCAAACTGTCGGAAGCCCCAAGCCACGGACTGCCGGCCATATTGTACGACGCCGACTCCACCGGGGCAAAGAACCACTTGGCACTGGCCAAGGAGGTTATTAAGAAGAACGAAAAATAAGTATGGCAACACATAAGAAATATCCAGCATTAGGACGCGGGCTCGACGCACTCATCTCGACCGAGGAGGAGGTTCACACCAGCGGGTCGTCGAGCATCAACGAAGTGCCGGTGTTCAAAATCAAGGCTAACCCCAACCAGCCGCGCCGCGAGTTCCAGCCCGAAGCACTGCAAGAGCTGGCCGAGAGCATACGCCAAATAGGCATCATACAGCCTATCACGTTGCGGCAGATGGAGGACGGCACTTACCAAATTATTGCCGGCGAACGACGCTGGCGTGCAGCACAACTGGCAGGGCTGACCAACATTCCGGCCTATATACGTACCGCCAACGACGAGAACGTGATGCAGATGGCGCTGGTGGAGAACATTCAGCGCGAGGACTTGAATGCCATCGAAATAGCTCTGGCCTACCAAAACCTCATTGAGCAGTATAGCCTGACTCAAGACAAACTGTCGGAAAAGGTGGGCAAGAACCGCGCTACCATAGCCAACTATCTGCGACTGCTCAAACTGCCCGCACAGGTGCAGGTGGCGCTGCAGAACAAGGAGGTGGACCAAGGACACGCACGTGCACTGCTGGGGTTGGACAAACCATCGCTGCAGGTGAAGCTCTTTAACGAAATACGCGAAAAGGGCTATTCGGTGCGACAGGTGGAGGAGATGGTCAAAGCGCTTAACAACGGCGAAACGCTGAAAAGCGGACGCCACACACTCAAAAGCAAAACGGCCACCAAACGACTGCCCGAGGAGTACACCGAACTGCGCAACCGGCTGTCGGAACGCTTCAGCACGAAGGTGCAAATGACGTGCTCGCAACAGGGCAAAGGCAAAATCAGCATACCTTTTGCATCAGAGGAGGAACTTGAGCGCATCATCACGCTGCTCGACAAAATCTGATAGAGATACGCCATATATTAAGTAGGTGTCCGGGCTATGTGACCGAGAACAAAGGGGGCAGATACGTCCCGATAACGCACTCTTGATACGGAAATGACACCTGCTGATGTATAAAATAATATAGAACACCTACTTATAGTCAATGAGTTCGCATACACTACGGAGCGTGGTGCTGATGGTGATGCTCGCATGCTCACAAGCACTGGCGCTTTATGCAAAAAATACGGCCAAAGTCGGAGCCTCAAACGGGGTTCCGGCTTTAGCCGTTTTTGCTGCCGCACGCACCGGTTGCCCTGCCATGCGCCCCGACACAGTGAAAACGCCCGACGAACTGGCCCGCGAACACAGCACCGATGCCGATGCCGACTTTGACCGCATGGCGGCCGAGCTGGCGTCGGATCCCGACTCAATGGTCATGCCCGTGGACACGGTCAGACTGCAACACACTGCCGACTCGCTGAAGGCACACCCCGCCACACTGCCCGCCAACGGCAAGGGGGGCAAACCCAAGGTGTTTGTGCCTAATCCCACCAAGGCACTGTGGCTGTCGCTGGTGTGTCCCGGCGCCGGACAAATTTACAACCGCAAATACTGGAAACTGCCTTTCATATACGGCGGCTTTTTAGGTTGCGCCTATGCCCTGATGTGGAATCAGATGATGTACCGCGACTACTCGCAGGCTTATCTCGACATCATGGACGACAACCCTAACACCAACTCGTACCTTGACATGTTGCCACCACGTTACGACATTACAGGGCGCGAGGACCAATTTAAGAACATATTCAAACGCAAAAAGAACTTTTACCGCCGCTACCGCGACTTGAGCGCCTTCTGCTTTGTGGGCGTGTACCTGCTCTCGGTAGTCGACGCATACGTTGACGCACAACTCTCGGTGTTCGACATCTCGCCCGACTTGAGCATGCGTGTCGAACCGGCTGTCATAGGGCAGCCTGCCTTGCTCGGCTCATCGTCGGGACGCTCGGCCTACGGCGTGGGCTGCAGCTTGACGTTTTAAGCTTCACGCTTTAACGTTTGGCATTTTAAGGCACACCATGCGCCAACAATACAAAAGATACACACTTTTTTTGATGAAACGCTTAAAGACATTGATTGTAGCACTGGCGGCCGGCTTTATGTCTGCCACAGCGCAAAACGAAATTACCGTACACAACGACCAAAACGGACGCGACGAGGTGATAGACCTGCCCGAGGGCATGTCGGCCGACTGCGACTCGCTGCTGGGAGAGTGGATGGCCAAAAAGTATCTCTACCCCGACACCACGTGTGTCAACCCCGACTACAACCCGACCTTCACCGCCGAGGAGTATCAGGAGCGTCTGCGCCGCCTGCCGGTGGTGATGGAGATGCCTTACAACCAGGTGGTGCAAAAGTTTATCGACCAATACAGCGGACGCCTGCGCCGCACCGTGTCGTACGCTTTGGGCGCCGGAAACTTTTACATACCCATATTTGAGGAGGCACTCGACTACTATGGCTTGCCGCTCGAACTGAAGTATCTGCCCGTCATTGAGTCGGCACTCGAGCCCCGCGCCAAGAGTTCTGCCGGTGCAGTAGGCTTGTGGCAGTTCATGCTGGCTACGGGCAAGCGCTACGACCTCAAGGTGAACAGCCTTGTCGACGAGCGACAGGACCCCTACAAAAGTTCGTGGGCCGCAGCGCGCTACCTGCGCGACTTGTACAAGATATACAAGGACTGGAGCCTGGTAATTGCCGCCTACAACTGTGGCCCGACCACGGTGAACAAGGCTATTCACCGCGCCGACGGGGTGCGCGACTACTGGACTATCTACCCCTATCTGCCCAGCGAGACACGCGGTTATGTGCCGGCATTTATTGCGGCCAACTACATCATGAACTATTACTGCGAGCATAACATTTGCCCGATGAAGACGAAAATTCCCGTCACCACCGATACCATCATGGTGAGCCGCGACTTACACATGAAGCAAGTGGCCGACCTTTGCAACATCGACATCGAGGCCATACATGCACTCAATCCGCAGTATCGCACCGACCTCATACCAGGTTCGGCAGGACTCATGTCGCTCTGTCTGCCCACCGAAACGCTCAACACGCTTATCGACCTGAAGGACTCGGTGTACAACTACAACGCTGACGAACTGATGACACGCCGTGCCACCGTGGAGGTGGACGAAAAACTCGACAACCGCAGCGTGGCCTCGCGCCGCCGCTCTCGCTCGGCCTCAACCGACAGCAAGGCGTCGCAAAGTGCTTCATCGTCAAGGTCAGAGAGCAGGTCGTCAAGCAAGTCATCGTCGAGGGGCAGCAGGTCGTCGTCAAAGTCGTCAAGCAAGTCGTCAAATAAGAGCCGCAAAAAGTCTCAAGAAAGGGAGAAGAGCACCACGGTGAAGAAGGGCGACACGCTCTACGAGATTGCAGCAAAGAACGGTACAACCGTTGAAAAACTGAAGAAACTGAACAAAATAAAAGGCAACACCATCAACCCGGGCAAAAAGCTGAGGGTGAAATAAACGCAAACACCAAACGCAAGCACTAATGGGGGCGACGCGTCTCGCGTCGGGAAAATGCAATGTTAACACACTGAATAAAGGCTCGCAGACAGCACTAATTACATGCTTGTCTGTGAACCTTTGCTTTAATTCCGCGGGACGCGGCTGCAGAAAACCGACGCGGGACGCGTCGCCCCCATTAGTGCTTGCGTTTAGTGCTTGCGTTTGGTGGTAGCGTTTAGTGCTTGCGTTTGGTGGTAGCGTTTAGTGCTCGAGTCCGTTCGCATATTTACGTTTTGCCGGATAGCCATATTCTAACAGAGAGTAAACTTCATTACATAGAAACCCTAAAGCACAAATCAGGAGTTGAACCGCCAAGCATCATATAGCTTGACCAATGTTCAACTCCTGATTTGTGCTTTAGGGTAAATTCTATGGCAAAGGGAAACGCCCCGTCTTGCCAATCAAAGTGCGCCGTTCAAAAAACAGCGCCGTTCAAACGTTGTCGGCTTAGTGGCAGCAGTTGCAGGGCTTGAGCTGCTTGAAGAAGTCGTTGCCCTTGTCGTCCACCAAAATGAAGGCGGGGAAATCCTCAACGGTAATTTTCCAGATAGCCTCCATGCCGAGTTCGGGGTACTCCACGCATTCAATGCTCTTGATGCTGCTCTGCGACAATACGGCAGCCACGCCACCAATAGTGCCGAGGTAGAAACCGCCATGCTTTTGGCAAGCATCGGTCACCACCTGTCCACGGTTACCCTTGGCAATCATAACCAACGAACCGCCATGCGCCTGGAACTCGTCCACATAGGGGTCCATACGGTTGGCAGTGGTGGGGCCCATTGAGCCACAAGGATAGCCAGCGGGTGTCTTGGCCGGTCCGGCATAGAGAATGGGGTGATCCTTGAAATATTGGGGAAGGTCCTCGCCAGCGTCAAGACGTGCCTTGAGCTTGGCGTGGGCAATGTCGCGTGCCACGATGATGGTACCCTTGAGGCTCACACGTGTGCTCACGGGGTACTTGGTCAGTTCGGCACGTACGGCGTCAATACCCTTGTCAAGGTCAATTTCAATACCCTTGCCGCCCTCGCCCGGGTTACGCAGTTCTTCGGGAATGAGCTCTGAAGGATTGTTATCCATCTTTTCGAGCCAGATACCGTCCTTGTTGATTTTAGCCTTGATGTTGCGGTCGGCCGAGCAGCTCACGCCCATGCCGATGGGGCAGCTTGCACCGTGGCGGGGCAGACGTATTACACGAATGTCGTGTGCCAGATATTTGCCACCAAACTGTGCGCCAAGACCAATTTTGTGTGCCTCGTGCAGCAACTTCTCTTCAAGGTCAATATCGCGGAAAGCGCGGCCCGTTTCATCGCCCGTAGTGGGCAGGTTGTCGTAATATTTGATAGAGGCCAGCTTCACAGTGAGCAAGTTCTTTTCAGCACTTGTACCACCAATCACAAAGGCAATGTGGTAAGGCGGGCACGCAGCTGTACCCAGACTCTTCATCTTCTCTACCAAGAAGGGGAGCAGTGTGCCCTCGTTCTGAATGGTAGCCTTAGTCATGGGGTAGAAATACGTTTTATTGGCAGAGCCACCACCCTTTGCCACCATTACAAAGCGGTATTCGTCGCCCTCAACGGCTTCGATGTCAATTTGTGCAGGCAGGTTGCAGCGGGTGTTCACCTCGTCGTACATATTGAGCGGAGCGTTCTGCGAGTAGCGCAGGTTGTCCTGGGTATAAGTGTTATATACGCCAAGGCTGAGAGCCTCTTCGTCCTCAAAGTCAGTCCATACGCGCTGTCCCTTTTCGCCATGAATGATGGCGGTGCCGGTGTCCTGGCAGAAGGGGAGGATACCCTTAACAGCAGTTTCGGCATTGCGCAGGAACTGCAGTGCCACGTACTTGTCGTTTTCCGAAGCCTCGGGGTCGGTCAATATTTTAGCCACCTGCAGGTTGTGCTCACGACGGAGCATAAACTCCACATCGTGGAAAGCCTGTTGTGCCAACTGTGTGAGCGCTTCTTTGCTCACTTTGAGGATAGTTTTGCCCTCAAACTCGCCGGTGCTCACACCCTCGGTGCCGAGCAATCGGTATTCGGTAGTGTCCTTGCCCAACTGGAACATAGGAGCATACTTAAACTCTGGAGTTGTTGCCATAGTTGATGTATATAATAGATGTGTTATGTTTAAGTGCTATGCAAAGATAGTGCAAGGTGAGTGCAGAACATCAAGCTTGCTTGAATGTTATGCCGAACCGCCGCCTATCTTCTGCAAAGATAGTGCAAACCGAGCGAATAAAGTCAAGCTTGCTTGAACTTTATTCCGAGGTGCAGCCTATCTTATCAAAAGATAGTGCAAACCGAGCGAATAAAGTCAAGCTTGCTTGAACTTTATTCCGAGGTGCAGCCTATCTTATCAAAAGATAGTGCAAACCGAGCGAATAAAGTCAAGCTTGCTTGAACTTTATTCCGAGGTGCAGCCTATCTTATCAAAAGATACAACAAAAAACTGAGAATGAGGGCAGAATGATGAAAAATCTATGAGAATGAGCGGATTAATTGATATAGTTGGATTCTCTGTGAAGACAATGGATGCCACAAGAAAGTCAGTTGAAGCAAGAGTTTCGTTACTATCCCGTTACTCTTTTCGCTGGCGA
>OIWM01002865.1_pt1 | contig 13433 bp, 8 predicted proteins | sample 1587451 | NCBI WGS metagenome assembly OIWM01 (sample SAMEA3888907, study PRJEB22519) | human gut metagenome | biome: human gut; feature: human-associated habitat; material: faeces | place: Denmark | collected 2011
TTGCACCCCAAGGGCACTTCCTCGCGCTTCGCGCTCAGGGCGCCACGTCGGCCTTTGGCCTCCTCGCAACGACAATTCGGTGGCCAGTGCCATTTTAATGCGCCAATGCAGCGCCGGGCCGGGCTGTCCCCTCCCCTACAACACATGACATTATCCCTGCAAATACACACAACAAGTGAGGTAGCTTATGAAATACGGATTCGGTGTCGACGTCGGCGGAACGACGGTCAAGCTCGGTCTGCTCAGCGAGGCGGGCGAGCTTCTGGAAAAGTGGGAGCTTCCCACGCGCACGGAAAACGGCGGCGAGAACATCCTGCCGGACATCGCGCGGAGCGTGCAGGACTGCATGGCCCGCCGCGGACTTTCGCGGGACGACTGCCTTGGCCTCGGCATCGGCGTGCCCGGCCCGGTGGACGCCTCCGGCATGGTCAACCGCTGCGTGAACCTGAACTGGGGCGTATTCAACCTGCATGATGCCCTCGGCATTCTGACGGGCCTGCGCGTGCGCGCCGGGAACGACGCGAACTGTGCCGCCCTCGGCGAATTCTGGATGGGCGGCGGCTCCGGCTGCCGGTCCGCCATCTTCGTCACGCTCGGCACGGGCATCGGCGGCGGCGTCATCGTGGACGGCCGCCTGCTCACGGGCGCGCACGGTGTCGGCGGCGAGCTTGGCCATATCGAGATCAGTGCGCCGGACAAGGCCCCCTGCACCTGCGGTAAGCGCGGCTGCGTCGAGCAGTATGCCTCGGCGAACGGCATCGTCCGCGTGACGAAAAAGCGCCTTGCCGAATCGGCCGAGCCGTCCTGCCTGCGCGCGATGGAGCACTTTGCCTGCAAGGACGTGTTCGACGCCGCCCGCAGCGGCGACGCCTTCGCGGCCGAAACGCTCGAGCAGGTGTTCGACTATCTGGGCGAGGCACTGGCGGACGCCTGCTGCGTCTGCGACCCGGAGCGCATCATCCTCGGCGGCGGCGTGTCCCGCGCGGGCGACTACCTGCTGCGCGGCGTCGAGCGCCATTTCCGCGCGCACATGTTCCACGCCTGCAAGGACACGCAGTTCGCGCTGGCTACGCTCGGCAACGACGCCGGGATGTACGGTGCGTTCCGTCTGCTGGCCTGATTTTTCCGCATAAAAAGAGCACCCTCCCGCCAAACTAGCGCGGGAGGGATTTTTTATGGAACGAAAAGGGCGAAAGAACGAGCTGGCGGACCCGCAGCTGCCCGCCATCCGCAGCATCGCGGACGGCCGCGCCATGCCGACGTGTCAGGCCCCCGTGCCGGAGAGGCTGGAGAAGCCGGATAAATAAAATTGTAGGGGAGGGGACAGCCCGGCCCGGCGACGCACTTGCAGCCAGTACAGGCTATCGTTAAAATGGTATGCACCAATTGCGTCTGTAGCGGCGCTCACTGTGTCAAGAGCAACATGCCTCGCCCCTACATATTTTACAACAAATTTTACAGCAAATAGTGCTCCAACTCACGGAGAAAGCGGCTGAGGTTTTCGCAGTCCGGCTCATAATACAGGCTCGTGCCGCGGCGCGTGGCCGTGAGAAGCCCCTCGTTGCACAGCAGGTTCATGTGGTGCGAGATCGTGGCCGGGGCGAGGGACAGCTTTTCGGCGATATCCTGCCCGTTGCACGGGCCGTCCTTCACGGCGCGCAGGATCTCCAGGCGGCTCTTGTCGCCGATGGACTTCAGCCGCCGGACAAGCGAGGCCGACTGGTCGGAATATTTCACGATCAGCTCGCCGAGCTGGGTGTAGTACACGCCGTAATACAGCGTTTCCGCCGCAAAGTCCCACTGCACGCCGTGGAACGCCATCATCGACGGCACGACGGTCAGACGCTCCGGGCGCTGCGGCAGGCTCAGGTTGACGAACAGAGCCACGGGATCGTCGCCGATCTTGGCCTTTGCGTCCTTCATTGCGCCGCGGCAAAGCGACGCGGCCGTGTCCGGCACATGCTCGAGGAACAGGGCCGTCGCCTTGCGCAGGATGATGTCCAGCTCCTCCATATAGTCATCAATGGAGTAAAACAGCGCCGTGCAGATCCACTTCACATCCTCAGTCGCCGGGCTTTGCAGCAGGAAGCGGATGAGAGCGTCGAAGCTGTCGATCCCGGCGAGGTCCTCCGCCTCCAGTCCGAGCACGCGAGCCAGCACGCGCTTGAGCGCGCCGAGCTTTTCGGCCTCCGGCAGGCTGCCGTAGTGCGGGCGGCTGTGCAGCACGGCATAGAGCGGCCGGGCCAGCGCCGAGGTCGTGCCGCCGCGCGAGGAGAAGAAAAAGCGCAGCCGCTCCTCGCTGACCTGCAGATTGGAGACGACGTAGTTTTCCAGATCGATGAGCGGCTGCAGCATGGCCTCCAGCTCAAACATCGGGATATTGTATTTCCCGGAGAGATAATCGCGCAGGGCGGGGATGCTGTGCGGGGCATCCTCCCCGGCCTGATAACGGCGCTCCAGCAGATAGATGCACTCCATCTCCGGATTGAGGCGCTCAAAATATTGAATCTGCAAGTCAGAAGTCCTCCTGAGGATGGCATTTCGATTTCCATCGTAATTCATGCATATTGTATCCCGGATGAGCGGAAAAGTCAAGCACTGGATTCGGACGGATATCGAAGTTTGACGAAATATCTCGTGCAAAATGTAGAAAATGCGGTGATAATTCACAACAAACGTGCGCGCACTGCGGACAAACGGGAATAATTTGAAGATGAAACTTCTTGGAATATTGAAAATATCCCGATAATCTGATGGAATAGTACGGATTATATAAAATTTTCTTCTGATATTTCGATTTATAACGTTCATCGAATTTTGATAAGATGAATATAGAATTTCTATTGATTTTCTTTGAGCGACGTGGTAGAATACCGCCAAGGCAGAAAGTTAGCACTGCCATCTATCGAAATGAAAGGAAGAAGGACCATGAAAATGAAACGGTTTCTGGCGATCCTGTTGGTTCTGGCAATGTGCCTGACAACGCTCGGCGTTGTTCCGGCCATGGCCGTCGAACCCGCGGCCGAAGAGAGCGACGATGCGATCTCCGCCCGCTGGACCGATAAGGATTCCCTGACCCCCGCGGATCAGGAGATCACCCCGCATGAGGTCGAGGGTGAGATCCCGTCTGCGGACGGAGTTGATCTCTCGAACGACGAAAACGCTCTCAAGGCCTCCGACATCGTTACGGTGATCGTGGAGCTGGAGAGCGAGCCTCTGGCAGACGCAGCCATGGGAGAACTCGACACGTTTATCAGCTCTCCCGCCTGTCTGCAGCTCGAGCAGGATCTCCTGAACGAGCAGGCTTCCGTCCGTGCCGAGATCGAGGCACTGACCGGCAAGACCGAGACCGCTTCCGTCAATGGCGCAAGCGACCTCACCTATTCCTATACGACCGTCCTGAACGGCTTCTCCATGAAGCTCCCCTACGGCAAGCTCGACGAGGTCCGTTCGCTGAACGGCGTCAAGAACGTCTGGGTCGCCGAGCAGTACAGCCTGCCCGAGGACCTCAGTGCCGATGACTACACGATCTCCATGAACAGTTCCACCGGCATGGTCGGCTCGACTGAGGTCAATGCCATGGGCTATGACGGCACCGGCACCATCGTCGCCATCCTCGACACGGGCTTCATGAAGGCGCACGAAGCCTTCTCCGTCATGCCGACGGACACGAAGTATTCCAAGGACGACATCGCCTCCCTGCTGCAGAGTCAGTCCCTTGCAAGCAAGGTGACGGATGCCGATTCCGTGTACATCAACGAAAAGGCCCCCTACGGCTATGACTACGCGAACGGCGACGCCGATCCCGAGGCCATCGGCCAGGCGCACGGCGTCCACGTTGCAGGCACCGTCGCGGGCAACAACGGCAAGGACTTCCACGGCGTGGCCCCGAATGCCCAGCTGATGATCATGAAGATCTTCGCCGACAACTCCGGCTCCACCTCCGACGATATCATCCTCGCGGGCATTGACGATGCCGTCAAGCTCGGCGCGGACTCCATCAACATGTCCCTCGGCTCTCCCGCCGGCTTTACGGATTATGGCGATGAAAACGAGAGCGAGGAAGAGCACCTGACGTACTACGGCGTTTATACCCGTGCCGAGAAGGCCGGCGTCAACGTCCTGGTTGCAGCAGGCAACGAGACCTCCTCGACGATGTATGTGACGGCCCACAGCAACCTGACGTATGCCGAGTATCCGGATAACGCCATCGTTGCGTCGCCCTCCACGGTCGCGGCCAGCCTGTCTGTCGCCTCTGTGGATAACGTGAAGTTTACCTCCACTTATCTGATGCTGGGAGAGGACAAGATCCCCTATAACAATGCGGTGGATAACGCAACCTCCAACCCCTATGATATCCTCGAGACCATGGACGGCAAGACGCTTGAGTACGTTATGGTCCCCGGCCTCGGCGAGGAGAAGGACTTTGAGGGTCTCGACCTGACCGGCAAGATCGCGGTCGTGCAGCGCGGCACCCTGAACTTCGGCACGAAGGCGGAGAACGCCTCCAAGGCCGGTGCAGTCGCGTGCATTATCTACGACAACGTCAGCGGCTCCCTGCTGAATGCCGCTCTGGAGACGTATTTCATCCCGACCATCACCATTACGAAGGCTTCCAGCGAAAAGCTGGCTGCGGCTGCCGAGAAGAAGGTCTCCTTCTCCAAGGAGTACTACGGCCTTGTGGACAACCCCGTTGGCGGCGGCGTCAGCTCGTTCTCCAGCAAGGGCCCGGCTCCGGACCTGAGCATCAAGCCCGAAATTTCCGCCCCCGGCGGCAACATCCTCTCCTCCGTCCTCGGTGCGGCCGATGCCTATGAGGTCTACTCCGGCACCTCCATGGCTACCCCGCACATGGCCGGCGAAGCGGCTCTGCTGCGTCAGTACCTGAACAAGAATTATCCGAACATCACGGGCGAAGATCTGGGCGACCTTGTCAACAGCCTGCTCATGAGCACCGCTGTTCCGTCCGTTGAGCCGGACGGCACCTATTACCCGGTTCGCCGTCAGGGCGCCGGCGTTGCCAACATCGCAAACGCCATCGAGTCCGGCGCGTACCTCTCCGTTGAGGGCTGCAAGCGCCCGAAGGCCGAGGTCGGCTCCAGCAAGGACGGCGTCTACACCTACACCGCGACCGTCCACAACATGACCGGTGAGGCCAAGAGCTACACCGTCGACACCACGGCCATGATCGAAACGATCAAGATCATCAACGGCGAGAGCTTTGCCTCCAACTCCAACCGCGACCTGACGGCCGACGAGGTGACCATCACCTACACCGGCCTGGCTGCCGGCAACAAGATCACCGCCCCGGCAAACGGCACTGCGACCTTCTCCGTGAAGCTCGAGCTGACCGAGGCCGGTAAGAAGGCCTACAACGACAACTTCCCGAACGGCTCCTATGTCGAGGGCTACACCTTCCTGACGGCCGACGAGGGCGTCAGCCTGAGCCTTCCGATCCTCGGCTTCTATGGCGACTGGAACAGCCTGCAGGTCTTCCAGGGAACCTATGATGAAGGCCCCGCGAACGTTACCTATTCCGTTCTGGCCGATGTCAACGCCTCCCTGAGCGGCAACTACGTCGGCGTGAACAACCGCACGGATACCTTCGCACGCCGCTGGATGGGCTTCGGCCCGGCGCGCGGTGGCCGTATGCTGCTGCATCTGTCCAGCCTCCTGCGAAATTCCGAGGCCTATCAGATCACGGTCAAGAACGCCAAGGGCGAGACCATGTGGGATTCCGGCGACCTCGGTGCTGTCCGCAAGACCTACATCACCGTTACGCAGACCGGCTATCAGGCCACGGCGACCCTTGTGCAGAAGGGCTGGAACGGCCGCCTGCCCGGTGCGGACGGCAGCTATAATGCCGGCGACTGGGCGCCCGAGGGTGAGTACACCTTCTCCGTCCGCGGCCGCGGCGTCGGCTCTGACGTGGACGACTATCAGAGCTACACCTTCTATGTCGATAACACGAAACCGGAGCTGAAGAGTGCCGAGCTGTTCGAGGACGAAAACGGCGACCTCAAGCTGGCTGTCACCGTCTCCGACAACAAGTATCTCCAGTTCCTCTGGGTCATCGATTCCGCACAGCAGTTCTTCTATCTGGAAGCCGCCGAGGAATTCAAGGACATGAAGGAAGGCGAGACCGTCCATGTCGTCCTCGATGCCTCTGATCTCGTTCAGCAGCTGTCCCTGAAGGCCGCCAACCCCGGCCGCGTCGGCATCATGCTCGGCGACTGCGCGAACAATACCTCCACGACCTTCATCGATATCGGCCCGCAGGGCATCGAGATCGAGCCTGCTCAGATCAGCATCGGTCAGACGAAGCAGCTCTCCTACAAGGTCTATCCCGCCTCCATGCAGGATATCGCTCTCGAGTGGAGCTCCTCCGACGATTCCGTCGCGACCGTCAACGAAAAGGGTGAGGTCACGGGCGTGTCCGACGGCACCGTCCGCATCACGGCCACGGCCTTCTCCCGGCTGTCCTCCTATTGCACGGTCACGGTGGGTCAGGGCGTCAAGCTCGACCGCAACTTTGGCGAGGCTGAGCATCTCGGCGAGATCTTCACGACCGAGGACGGCCTGTGGTACAAGGTCTCCGGCCCGGATACCGTTATGCTCCTGCCGGAGAACAACAATTTCAATAACTATACGGGCTCCTATGCCTCCATGCCGGAGGTCGTCGTTCCCGCGACGGTCGAGTATGAGGGAGGAACCTATCGAGTGACGGCACTCTCTGCGGATTCCTTCTACTTCAACTCCAAGACGACGTCTGTCACCTTGCCCGAGGGGCTGGAGTCCATCGGCAGTACGGCCTTCTTCTTTGCCCGCAATATCAAGACGCTGCATATCCCCGACAGCGTCAAGACCATCGGCAGCATGGCCTTCAACGGCGTGGCCAGCGCTCCGCTGACGCTTCCGTCCTCTCTGGAATTCATCGGAGACTCTGCCTTCAACATGTCCGGTGTGGTCGACGGCGATATCCCCAACACGGTCACCTATATCGGTGAAAAGGCCTTCATGGGCTGCAAGGGCCTGACGACCATCAGCCTTCCCTCCTCGGTCGAGACTTACGGCGCGAATATTTTCTACGGCTGCGCGAACGTCACCTATGTTGAGCTGTCGCAGGACATGGAGAAGATCCCGAGCGGCCTGCTGTGGAACTGCACCGGTCTGAAACGCATCTACATCCCGTCCTCCGTCAAGGAGATCGGCAACGCGGCCTTCTATGGCTCCGGCCTCGAGAAGCTGAACCTGCCGGACGGCCTGAAGAAGATCGACCAGTGGGCCTTCTGCTCCACGAAACTCAAGGAGATCATCATTCCGGACTCCGTCGAGACCATCGGCTTCAACGCCTTTATCTACTGCGAGGGCGTTCAGAATTGCTATGTCGGCTCCGGCGTAAAGTCCATCGGCAAGGATGCCTTCTATTTCTGGAACAACAAGTATGAGGATCAGACCGGCGTTATGCATGCCGCAACGACCGAGACGGCCAAGCTCCTGCGCTACTCCGGCTACGGCCATGAGATCCTCATCAATGGCGCCCCCTACACCTCCTACTTCGGCGGCCAGTTCGCCGTGGACGGCATCAGCTACATGCCGACCTCCGACACGACCGTTGCCATCACCGCCATTAGCGATGATGCAAAGACGGAGACGTTCGCCATCCCCGCTACCGTCACGAACGAGGGCGACGGCCGCACCTACACCGTCACCGAGCTGGCAGATAAGCTCCTGTTCCAGAATCAGTCCATCCTGACTATGGAGGACCTGCCGGACACGATCGAAAAGACCGGTGACCGCACCTTCGACCAGATGTTCAACGTCCGTACCTTCGGCGAGCTGCCTGCTAACCTGAAGTACGTCGGCTATCAGTCCTTCGGCTACCTCGGCTGGGAGCGTCAGCTGGAGAACCAGGGTCTCATTCCCACCTGGCAGACAAAGGAGCTCAACATCCCCGGCACGATCGAGTTCATGGATCAGAGTGCCTTTGCGGGCAACCGTCACGAGACGATCAACGTCGGCGAGGGCATCACGGAGCTGAGCTACTACTCCCTCTACGGTGAGGCTGCCACGACCATCAACCTGCCGAGCACTCTGAAGCGCATCAATGAGAGCGCGATTGCATCCAGCTCCAACGCAACCGTCAACCTGCCCGACAGCCTCGAGTACATCGGAAAGTCTGCCTTCGCCGGTACGCCGGTCGGCGAGACTGTCCATATGCCGGAGAACCTGACCTACATCGGCGACAAGGCCTTTGCCGCCAATGTCTACAACTCCGACTATACCGCCAAGTACTGGGTCGGGCCGACGACGGTCTACCTGAACGGCAAGCTCGATAACATCGGCGCGAGCGTCTTCCGCCCGGATGCGAAGATCATCGCCGTGCTGAACAGCCAGCGCAACATGGTCGGCGGCTGCACCGATCTCGACGAGCTGCCCACCGTCATCTGGGACGGCAAGACTGACATCGGCTACAACGACGGCTCCTGCATCCCCGAGGGCGTGACCGTTACCCTGAGCGGCAATGTCACCATTGACGGCAAGCTCTGCATCGAGGGTAAGCTCATCGTCCCGTTCGACGCCAAGCTCACCATCACCGGGAACGCTGTCATTGTCGGCGAGGACAACATCGTCTACGCGGGCTGCAAGCACGAGCATGTCAAGGAGAACATCGTTCCCGCCACCTGCACCGAGGACGGCAGCAAGACCGTCGTCTGTGAGGACTGCGGCGAGACCATCTCCACCGAGGTCATCCCGGCCACCGGCCACAGCTTCGGCGAGTGGACCGTCACGAAGGAGGCCGCCTGCTTCGAGGACGGCGAGGAGACCCGCACCTGCTCCGTCTGCCAGGCAGTCGAGACGCGTCCGATCTTCGCAAACTCCGACCACTGCCCGTCCAAGGCCTTCACCGACCTTGACGCAAAGGCATGGTACCACGAAGGCGTGGACTACGCCCTGACGAACGGCCTCATGAACGGCGTCGGCGGCGGCAGGTTCGAGCCGGACGGCCAGCTGACCCGCGCGCAGCTCGTCACCGTGCTCTACCGCGCAGCGGGCGAGCCCGACACCGGCAAGCAGGTCAACCCGTTCACCGATGTGGCGGACGACGCCTGGTACACGAAGGCCGTCATCTGGGCCGCGAACAACGGCATCGTCAACGGCGTCGCCAAGAACACCTTCGCCCCGGACGACAGCATTACCCGCGAGCAGATCGCCGCAATGCTCTACCGTTACGCCGGTGCAGAGGCTGCCAAGGAAGACAAGCTCTCCGCCTTCCCGGATGCCGCCAAGGTCTCCGATTGGGCGAAGGAAGCCCTGAACTGGGCAGTCGCCAGCGGCCTCATCAACGGCGTCGCCGATGCCAACGGCACGGCCAGCATCGAGCCGCAGGCTACCGCGACCCGCGCACAGATCGCCACGATCCTCATGCGCTGGCTCGAAAAGTAAGCAGAATCCCACCGCAGGTCTTCCATCCTTCCTCCCTGCGGGTATAAAAGCCATGGCCGGGGCGCAAGCCCCGGCCATTTGGCGTCTTAGTATAGGCATTGTAGGGGAGCGGCATGCCGCTCCCGGCGCTGCACTCGCAGCCCGTACCGGGTATCGATAAAATGGTGCGCACCGATTGCGTCTGTAGCGGCGCTCAGTGAGCGCCATTGGCAGTTGCAAATATGGAGGCATTCCCGGTGAACGTGCAATGCCCCCAAGTTTGTCATTCCGAGGAGCGAAGCGACGTGGGAATCTCCTGCAACCGGTTGCGTTTTCGCCGGGAGTGACCTGTTATCCAACCGGGTCCTGCGAGATTGCCATTACCATTTTATCGATAACCATTACGAGTCGGAAGCGTACCGCCGGGAGGAGCATGCCCCTCCCCTACAAGGCGTTTGCGGTCGGCGAAGTACCCAAAAAATCGCAGCTGCCCACGGGGCGTCGAGGACGCCGCCCCCTACAACGCGCCGCCGATCTTGCACAAAAAGCTCCGGGACCCGTATGGGCCCCGGAGTGATTTATTTCGCCTTGCCGTCCTGCTCGGGCGGCGATTTTTTCGGCCGGTCGAAAAACAGGACATACACGATGAGCAGCGCGCAGCCCGTTGTCACGAAGCAGTCGGCCACGTTGAATACGGGGAAATTGACGAATTCCAGACGGATCATGTCCGTCACTGCGCCGGAGACGACGCGGTCGATGAGGTTGCCGAGCGCGCCGCCCGCGATCATCGCGAGGCACACGAGCTCAAATTTCTTCTGCAGGACCTTTTTCCAGATCAGCACGCCGACAATGGCGAAAAACGCCGCTGTCACCAGCACGAACAGCCACGTCTGCCCCTCGAGCATCGACCACGCCGCACCGGTGTTCTTGATGTGTGTGATGTGGAAAAACCCCGGAATGGCCTTGACGACGGCCGAGCCGTTCGTGCTCGGAATGTGCGTCACCGTCAGCCACTTCGTCCACTGGTCCAGCCCGACGATCACGGCCGCAAGGGCGGCCAGAATTCCGTAAAACATGCGTTCTCCCTCCGTTACGCGCGGGCGTGTGCCCGGCTCTGCGCCACGGCGAGCTCGTCGCAGCGGTTGTTTTTGGCGTTGTCGGCGTGGCCCTTCACCCAGTTCCAGCTCACGCGGTGCGTCTCGAGCAGGGGCAGCAGCTCCTGCCACAGGTCGACGTTCAGCGCGGGCTTTTTGTCGGCCTTGATCCAGCCGCGCGCGCGCCAGCCATAGACCCAGCGCTTCTGCACGGCGTCGCAGACGTATTTCGAGTCGGTGTAGAGCGACACCTCGCACGGCTCCTTCAGTGCGCGCAGGGCGGAGATGACGGCCGTCAGCTCCATGCGGTTGTTCGTCGTCTGCGCCTCGCCGCCGGAAAGCTCCTTCTCCGTGCCGTTCCACTCCAAAATCGCGCCCCAGCCGCCGGGGCCGGGGTTGCCGGAGCAGGCCCCGTCGGTATAGATGGTGATGTGCTTCATTCGTCCATTTTCAGAACCGCCATAAACGCCTCGGAGGGCACGGACACCGTGCCGAACGTGCGCATGCGCTTCTTGCCTTCCTTCTGCTTTTCAAGCAGCTTCTTCTTGCGGGTGATGTCGCCGCCGTAGCACTTGGCCAGCACGTCCTTGCGCAGGGCCTTGATGGTCTCGCGGGCGATGATCTTGCCGCCGACGGCCGCCTGCACCGGAATTTCAAACATCTGGCGCGGGATATTCTCCTTGAGCTTTTCGCAAATTTTGCGCGCGCGGGCGTAGGCGTTGTCCGCAAACAGGATGAAGGACAGCGCGTCGACGATCTCGCCGTTGAGCAGGATGTCGAGCTTCACAAGGCGCGACGGACGGTAGCCGTCCATCTCGTAGTCCAGCGAGCCGTAGCCGCGCGTGCGGGACTTCAGCGCGTCAAAGAAGTCGTAGATGATCTCGTTGAGCGGCATGAAATAGTGCAGCTCCACGCGGCCCTCGTCGAGGTAGGTCATGTCGCGGTATTCGCCGCGGCGCTGCTGGCAAAGCTCCATGATGTTGCCGACGTATTCCGGCGGCGTCAGGATGCTGGCGCGGACGAACGGCTCCTCGCACTGCAGAATTTCGGCGGGGTCGGGGTAATTCAGCGGGGTATAGACCTCAATGGTCTCGCCGCTCGTCTTCGTGATGCGGTAGACGACGTTCGGCGCGGTCGTGATGAGGTCGAGGTTGTATTCACGCTCCAGGCGCTCCATGATGATCTCCATGTGCAGCAGGCCCAAAAAGCCGCAGCGGAAGCCGAAGCCGAGGGCAATGGAATTTTCCTGCGTATAGGACATGGAGGCATCGTTGAGCTTCAGCTTCTCCAGCGCGTCGCGCAGGTCGCCGTATTTGCTGCCGTCGGCCGGATAGACGCCGGAGTAGACCATGGGCTGCACGGCCTTGTAGCCGGGCAAAGGCTCGCTGCAGGGGTCCTCCACGCCGGTGACGGTGTCGCCGACGCGGGTGTCCGCCACGGTCTTGATGGAGGCCGTGAGATAGCCGACCTCGCCCGCGCCGAGAGCATCGGCAGGGATCATGCCGTTCGGGTGCAGGTAACCGACCTCGACGATCTTGTATTCCGCACCCGTGGCCATCATGCGGATGTCCATGCCGGGGCGCAGCACGCCGTTCTTCACGCGGAGATAGACGATCACGCCGCGGTAGGAGTCGTATTGACTGTCGAAGATCAGAGCCTGCACGGGGGCCTCACGGTCGCCCTGCGGGGCGGGAATGTTCCGCACGACGTCCTCAAGCACAGCGTGGATGTTGATGCCGTTTTTGGCGGAAATTTCCGGCGCTTCCATGGCGGGGATGCCGATGACGTCCTCGATCTCGTGCTTGACCTCCAGCGGGCGGGCGGACGGCAGGTCGATCTTGTTCACCACGGGGATGACCTCCAGCCCGGCGTCAATGGCAAGGTAGGTATTGGCCAGCGTCTGGGCCTCGATGCCCTGCGAGGCATCCACGACGAGCACGGCGCCCTCGCAGGCGGCCAGCGACCGGGAGACCTCGTAGTTGAAGTCCACATGGCCCGGCGTGTCGATGAGGTTTAGGGTATAGGTCTCGCCGTCGTCGGCGTGATAGGTCAGCTTGACGGCGCGGGCCTTGATGGTGATGCCGCGCTCACGCTCCAGCTCCATGGAGTCGAGGATCTGGTCCTCCATCTCACGCTTGTCCACGGTGTTGCACTCCTCGAGCAGGCGGTCTGCCAGCGTGGATTTGCCGTGGTCAATATGGGCGACGATGGAAAAATTCCGGATGTGGTTCAAATCGGTCATGGGGCAACCTCTTACTTCATGAATTTATCAATGGCGGCGCACAGGCTCGCAATGGCCTGATCGTCGCCCTCCTCCACGGCGTCGACGATGCAGTGCTGGATATGGTCCTGCAGGATCACCTTGCCGGTGTTCTCGATGGCGGCGCGTACCGCAGCGATCTGGATGAGCACCTCGGCACAGTCGCAGTCGTCCTCGACCATGCGCTTGACCTTTTCCAGATGGCCGATGGCGCGGGCCAGACGGTTGACGACGTTTTTCTTGCTCTCGTGGACGTGCGGGTGGGAGTGGGAATGGGCTTCGGTATGGGAATGCGCGTGCGTCGGCACGCCGAATTCGTTTGGTTCATGCATGGCGGAATTCCTCGCTGCAGAGATTAAATCATTACTACCATATCATATCACATTCCGGCTGGAATGAAAACCCTCCCCGGGGGAGTTTTTCGACACCGCAAAGGGAAATGTAGGGGAGCGGACAGCCGGGCCCGGCGCTGAACCAGCGCAAGAAACAGGCTGACGATAAAAACGTACAAACCGATTGCGTCTGTAGCGGCGGTCAGTGACCGCCATGCAGGTTGGCAATGATTACGGAACAAATTCAGTGGCGCAATGCCCCTAAATTTGTCATTGCGAGGAGGCCGAAGGCCGACGTGGCGCCCTGAGCGCGAAGCGCGA
>OIWM01002867.1_pt1 | contig 13420 bp, 15 predicted proteins | sample 1587451 | NCBI WGS metagenome assembly OIWM01 (sample SAMEA3888907, study PRJEB22519) | human gut metagenome | biome: human gut; feature: human-associated habitat; material: faeces | place: Denmark | collected 2011
ATACATGAACAGCCAGACTAAGATTTACTAATTTTCTCCCAAAGTCACAAAAGTAGTCCCAGCTTTGTACAAGTGCCAGCCAATAAGTTGTGAGCTGCCTTTTAACACCCTAATCTCCTATAGAAATACCGTGTTACGTTCAAGCATGGACATTGTGTTTCCTATATAGTAAAAAGCCCTTCAGTTGAAAATATACAGCTCGCGGAAAAGTAAATAGCTACTATGCATGATTTTTAGACAGATTCCTATCCTGCTTTTCTATTGTTATTATTATTGGATTGTTTTAAATTTTTTAAGATTTGAAAATTTTTGAATTTTTGAATACTTTCGTTAGATTGCTAATCATATAGCACTTTGAATTTTTGAATTATTATTACCATTTCATCTTATCATGATTTCATAATTCAATTAGTGTTCCTAATTGCCTATAGCAAATAACCCCTACATTTTTGCAAGGAACTCTTCCATAGTGTCAGTTTTTGCTGCTGCCTTATGCCATTTACGCAAAACCTCAAGGTCGCTCTCATTTAAAATCTTTTCCCTGATTTCATCCGGAACTGTGTCAATATCCTCTAAAAGTTCTATGACTGCCTCTGCTTTTCCTTCTGCTTTCCACTTTTTCTCTTTTCTTCGAAGTTTCATCACTGCTGTTCTCCATATATTTCAGAAAATGTACCAGTTCTTTTGGTACTTCAGCATCGTTTGTACCCTTGTTGTTTAAAAAAATCTTTCTCGTCTCATCACCTAACGGTTTCACTGTCTCTAAACAACGTTCTTCAAACGTGTAACGGTAAAGTCCTTCGTCAAACGGATCAAAAGTACAAATGAATATCACATACCCCGGTTTTAAATCCGAAAAATCATCTCCCGGCTTTAATGACGAAACATCCATCTCTGCCTGATAATACCAGCTTCTCTTTGCAATGTTTCCATTACATTCATTCTGTACTTCCACATCATAGCTAACGTTCATCTCATCACTTGCATAGACATCTAATCGTACACTTCTAAAATCAGAACTGATCAGAATACTATGCTCCACATGCACATGGACCTTTGGCACTTTAAAACCAAGGATAATATCTAACACCAGCCTGCAGATTTCTGCATCTTCCATAGCGGCTGCAAATAAAAATGAATGACTCAGGTTCAGTTTTTGAAATTCTGTTTCCATATTTCCTCCTGACTGAAAAGACAGGAGTGGAATCTGTCATGCAGATATTATAAACCGGAGGCAGGAAAATGACAAGAAGATTCTCATCCCACTACTTCAACTTATGGATATAGATACAGTTTGGTGTCTCCACCTGTACCGGTCTTGCGTCCATCAGGCAGTATTTTTTCTCATAATTGATCTTAAAGGTACGGATCTCATTAGAGTCATGGTTCAGGCTGACAAAGTGATGTCCATCCGGGAATACGGCAAGTGCCTTCGGATAATCGCCACTGATCCGGGTCTCCATATCTAAGGTCAGCATTCCGGTATTTTTATCAATTTTATAGATGATCACATCGTTAATGCCCACATTGGAGACAAAGAGGTATTTTCCATCGGCGGAATGTTCAATTCCTGATGCATTGCAGGCAATCCCCTCGTCCTCATAGTCTGTGGAAATGCTCTGCACCCGCTCAAATACCGGCTGATCATCCTCCACATAATATTTATAAACATCTACGGTGTTCTTCAACTCGCAGAGTACATACGCAAACCGTCCGTCTACACTGAAACGGATCATACGCGGACCGGAATCTAACTCACATCGTAAAATATCTGCTAACTTGATGCGTCCTCTTTCGTAGTTGATGCGGTAAATCTTTACATGGTCAAGTCCGCTGTCTACCGCACAGAGAAATTTCTGATCCGGTGTTACTTTTACGCAATGTACATGAGGTCTGGAGGCTCTTTCGGCAACTCCACGTCCAAGTCCCTTATGAAAAATGCCATCCGCGATCTCGGCAACTCCGCCATCCTCACTCAGACGCATCATACTGACTCTTCCATCATGGTAACCTCCGACAAAGAGGTAACGGTCCTCATCATCAAGTTCTACATAACAGCCACGCATTCCGCCAATCCACTTTTTGTTAATCGGAATCAAATCTCCGTCCGGCTGGATGGCAAAGGCTTCCACTCCTTCATCCGCGATAGAATAGAGGTATTTTCCACTGTGGGAAACAATCAGATCCGATGGATTATTGATTGGAACAACTTTTCGCTCCGTTAACGTTCCCCGAAGCTCATCCACATCGTAAATATGGATTCCCACACTGTTTTCATGTGTATAAGTTCCTACATAAGCAACATATTTTCCTTCCATCATGGCTGTTCCTCCTCTTTTCTTCTGAGAATGTCATAACATTCTAACGGTTCTCCTAAATCAATAAACAATACCTGCTGCGGATGCGGTGCAGACTCCATTGCATTGCCTTCTTCGTCCACAATCGCCCGCACGGTAACGCTCCGGTTCTCTCCATTCGGTTTCATCACTTCTATCTCTTCACCGACAGAGAACTTATTGCGCTGCTCAATACGATATCTGCCATGTTCATCCACACTTCCAACAATACCAAGATAGGTATATTCTTTGACATAAGTATTGCTGTCATAAATCTGCGTTGTTTCATCCGGTTTTCCAAAGAAAAATCCGGTGGTAAACTGGCGGTAAGTACAGTTTGAAATCTGCTCCTTATACCAGTCCATATTCTTTTTATAAAGTTCCGGCGACTCTAAATAATCATCAATTGCCTTGCGATAGGTTCTGGCAACCGTTGCAACATAGAGTGCCGTTTTCATTCTGCCCTCAATCTTAAAACTGTCAATTCCTGCATCGATCAGTTCCGGAATATGCTCGATCATACAAAGGTCTTTAGAATTGAAAATATAAGTTCCACGCTCATTTTCATAGACCGGCAGATACTCTCCCGGACGTTTTTCCTCTACAACGGCATATTTCCAACGGCATGGATGGGTGCAGGCACCCTGATTGGCATCTCGTCCGGTAAAATAATTGCTGAGCAGGCATCTGCCCGAATAGGAAATACACATTGCTCCATGGATAAAGGTTTCTATTTCTAGATCTTTTGGTATATTGTCACGGATTTCTTTAATCTCTGCTAAGGAAAGCTCTCTTGCAGACACTACGCGCTTTGCCCCTTGTGCATACCAGAACTGATAGGTTCCGTAATTGGTATTATTTGCCTGCGTGGAAATATGAATCTCTATCTCCGGGCAGATTTCCTTCGCAATCATAAAGACTCCCGGATCGGAAATGATCAGTGCATCCGGTTTGATTTCCTTTAATTCCGTAAAATATTTTCGCACACCGTCTAAATCCTGATTATGTGCTAAAATATTTGCCGTAACATAAACTTTGACACCATGCTCATGTGCAAATGCAATGCCTTCTTTGATTTCTTCATTTGTAAAATTCTTTGCCTTTGCCCGAAGTCCAAATGCCTCTCCACCGATATAAACAGCATCCGCTCCAAATATCACGGCTATTTTCAAGACTTCTAAGCTGCTCGCCGGCACTAATAATTCCGGATGTCTCATGCTTTTCTTCCCTTCTTTGTACTGATTGTAATTCCATCACCAACCGGCAGGACTGCCGTAGTCAGTTCTTCGCTGTGTGTTAATGTATAGAGATACTCCCTCATTCTCTTATGTATCGTGCGGTTTCTTCTTGTCACTGCAAACCGTGATTCGATAATGTCGCCATCCTGCAGCACATTATCGGAGATCAAAATTCCCTCCGGCTGCAACAGTTCTAATACCCGTGGCAGGAAATTCAGATACTGTCCCTTTGCCGCATCCATAAAAATAAGATCAAACGGTTCCGTGAGCGTTTCTAATACGTCTTTTGCATCCCCTTCTAACAGGGTAATCTGCTCTTCTTTTTCTGCACGGATAAAATTCTCCCTTGCAATCGGAATCCGCTTCTCATAATTTTCAATCGTTATGATCTCACATTCGACAGGATCATACTCTGCCATCAGGATCGCTGAAAATCCAACCGCTGTTCCAACCTCTAAAATCCGCTTAGGACGCTTTATGGACAACAGAACCTTTAAAAAGCTCTGCATCTCCTTTCGGATAATCGGAACAAAGGAGGCAAGTGCCTCCCTCTCTATCTCGTCTAAAATTGGTGTGTTTCCCGTATCTAAAGAATTGATATAAGTTACGAGTCTCTCATCTACGATCATCTGATACTACTCCTCTTTGACTAATTCCATATCGATTTCCATATCAAAGTGCAGTTCTTCTATCAGTGTCCAGTTGATCCGCTGCACCATGCGGCAAAGCGCGAGCTCTGCCGTTAAAAATTCATCGATCAGCGCATCCTGTCGGAATCGTTCCGATTCCCTCTCGATCTCATCAATATGATGATATAAATCGGTCTCACCATGATTGTTCTGTATCTTATACATCCTCGTACGATACTTGTCAAGACTTCTCTTTTTTTCAGGATATTTTTCGACCTTTGCTTTCACGATCTGATAATCCTGAAATTCTTTGCTGTTTCTTACTGCCTCTATTAAATGATTCAGGCTCTCGTCTACTGTATTCATCTTACACTTCCATAATAATTGGCATGATCATCGGACGGCGTTTTGTCTCTTTCCAGACAAAATCTCCTAAGGAATCCTTGATCTCGGATTTGATTTTTCCCCAGTCGGTAATATTTTTATCCATGCAGTAATCCATGGTCTCATCTAAAACTGCTTTTGCCTCATCCATCAGACTCTCTGAGCCGCGGACATAGACAAAACCTCTCGAAACAATGTCCGGTCCTGCAAGCACTCTTCCGGAACCGTTTTCTAATGTCATCACGACGATAATGATTCCATCTTCCGCTAAATGCTGGCGGTCACGCAGAACGATATTTCCAACGTCTCCAACACCCAGTCCGTCTACCATGACATCTCCGGTCTGGACTCTTCCGGTCACTTCTGCGCCCTCTTCATCTAATTCTAACACATCTCCGGAAGAAAGGATGAAAATATTATCTTTATCCATGCCAAGGTCTTCTACTACCTTTGCCTGCGCCATCAGATGTTTGTACTCACCATGTACCGGTATGGAGTACTTCGGTTTTACTAAAGAATAGATCAGCTTGATCTCTTCCTGACAGGCATGACCGGATACATGGACATCCTGGAAAATAACATCTGCCCCCTTCTGGAAGAGCTCGTTGATCACATGGGAAACTGCTTTTTCATTTCCCGGGATCGGATTGGAACTGAAAATAATGGTGTCCTTCGGCTTGATCGTAATTTTCTTATGTGTGCCGTTTGCCATACGGGATAAAGCCGCCATGGACTCTCCCTGACTTCCGGTTGTGATCAATACCGTTTTTTCATCCGGATAATTCTTTAACTGGTCTGTCTCCACTAAGGTATTGTCCGGTATCTTCAAATAGCCGAGTTCTGAAGCTGTGGAAATGATATTGACCATGCTTCGTCCCTCGACGCCTACTTTTCTTCCAAATTTTTCTGCGGAGTTGATGATCTGCTGTACACGGTCTACATTCGACGCAAAAGTTGCAATGATGATACGCGTATTCTTATGCTCCGAAAAAATCTCATCAAAGGTTGCACCCACGCTCTTTTCGGACATCGTAAATCCCGGACGTTCTGCATTCGTACTGTCACACATTAATGCCAGTACACCTTTTTTTCCGATTTCTCCAAAACGCTGTAAGTCAATGGCATCCCCAAAGACCGGTGTGTAATCTACTTTAAAATCTCCTGTATGCACAACAATTCCTGCCGGTGAATAGATTGCAAGCGCTGCCGCATCCTGGATACTGTGATTTGTCTTGATAAATTCTACACGGAAGCATCCTAAATTGATATGTTGTCCGTATTTTACAACTTTTCTTTTTACTTTTGTGAGCATATTATGCTCTCTTAATTTATGCTCAATAATTCCCATTGTCAGCTTTGTAGCATATATTGGAACATTGACATCACGCAGAACATATGGGATCGCACCGATATGATCCTCGTGACCGTGTGTGATAAAAAATCCTTTGACCCTGTCTAAATTCTCTTTCAGATAAGTTACATCCGGAATGACTAAGTCAATTCCTAACATATCATCCTCCGGGAAAGACAATCCGCAGTCCACAACAATAATACTGTCTTCATATTCAAAGGCAGTAATATTCATTCCAATCTGTTCTAATCCTCCAAGTGGAATGATCTTCAATTTTGAGTTTTGTTTCTTTTTCAACATAATTCCTCCGTACAATTTATTTTTCCGTTTCTTTTCATGATCACGCAATCACCATGGCACTTCACTTTTTTGCAGTATCCCACCTTGCTTTTGTGTATACTCTGATCAGCAAAAGTTTCCATCGTCATTGCTGTTTATTCTCTTTTATTTATGACATCTCAATGTCAGCTTCTTCTCCTAACAGTTCTGCAAATATCTTTGCAACGGCATTCAGCTCCTGCTCCTGTTCTACAACCGTATATACGGCATCCTCTTCTCCCTGTGCTGATGTATCTTTTAAGATCAACGCGTCGGAATCTCCTTCTTCATCCACGGTTACTAACAGATAATCTGCTCCGTTCAGACGCGTCTGTTCTAATACATAGAGTTCTATGTATTCCTTTGACTCTTCATCAAAAAATTCTACCTTATCCATTCTTTATTTTTTCCTATTCTTTTTTTCTTATTCCACCCTTTTGGTGTTCTTACAATTTCAGCGAATCCAGATATCCCTGTAAAATAAAGACTGCTGCTAATTTATCTACATACTGCTTACGATCTTCACGACGAATATTTCCTTCTATCATGGCACGGTCTGCCGATACGGTTGTCAGCCTCTCATCCCATAGCGTGACAGGAAGAGACGTCCGGCGTTCTAACATTTCTTTGAACTCCAGCGTCTTTTCACAGCGTTCACCCTCTGTATTATTCATATTCTTTGGATATCCAAGCACAATCCGTTCTGCCTGGTAATGCACAACAAGTTCCTCAATCCTTGCTAAAGTACGGCGCAGCTTTTTAGGTGACTCTCTTCTGATAATCTCGACTCCCTGTGCTGTCAGCCCCAATTCATCACTGACTGCAACACCTACTGTCTTAGAGCCAAAATCCAAACCGATGATTCTCATAAAATATCTGCCCTACTTCCACGAATTATTTTTGATATATGCACGCAGGATTTCCTCCACTAACTCATCACGTTCCACCTTCATGATCAGGCTTCTTGCATTCCGATGGCTGGTGATGTAGGTAGGATCTCCTGACATAATATAACCCACGATCTGATTCACAGGATTATATCCTTTCTCAGATAATGCATGATAAACAACATCGATGACATCGCTCACCTTCATCTGTGGTTCCTTTTCTACTTTGAAGTACTGGGTATTCTTTAAATCCTGCATTTTTTCACGTCCTTATTTGCTCTTTCGTTCGCACAACTGATATTCCCATTTTAATATATCCGGGATTAAAATTCAACTATAAGCTGTCATAAGATATACATTTTCATTCAATGCCCCTTCGATCCTGCCGCGAACCATGCAGTTTGAAAGGTCTTTTTCTGAGCGGACTGCTACTTTTACATACTCTTTTGTAAATCCGACATAATAGTCCACACCGTCAATCTGTACCGGTTCCTCTAATAATGCCTCATCTTCTTTTCCGATATGGGCATCCCGGAATTCCTTAGACATTTTCTTCTCTAAGGCAAGCAGTTCATTGCTCCGCTTCGTCTTAATCTGTTCATCGATCTGATCGCTCATTTTTGCTGCCTTGGTGCCTTGACGTTTGGAATATTTAAAAATATGCATTTCATAAAAATGTATTTTTCCTAAATACTGCTTTGTTACTGCAAATTCCTCTTCTGTTTCTCCCGGAAATCCTACGATCACATCCGTTGTAATTGCCGGCTCTCTGAAATATTTACGCAGATATCCACAGCTTTTTGCGTATTCTTCGGTTGTATATTTACGGTTCATCCGCCCTAATGTTGCATCACATCCGCTTTGTAACGACAGATGAAAATGCGGACAGATTTTTTCTAATTCCGATAACCGCTTTGCGAACTCCTCTGTTACGATCTTTGGTTCTAAAGAACCTAAACGGATCCTCTGGATCCCTTCAATCTCATGCACCTGTTCTATTAAATGCAGCAGATCATCCTCAATGTCTATGCCGTAGGAGCTTAGATGGATGCCGGTCAGCACTACTTCCTGATAGCCGTTTTCTGCCAGTCTTTGGATCTCGCCTAACACATCCGCAGGTTTTCGGCTCCTTACCCTTCCTCTGGCATACGGAATAATACAATAAGTACAAAACTGGTTACAGCCGTCCTGTACCTTAATAAATGCTCTGGTATGCTCTGCCGTTCTGCTTAAGGAAAGCTCCTCGTAGCCCTCTTTTTGACCGTTGATATCGATCATGGCTCTTGCCTTTTCGTGTTTTTCAAAAAATTCTTCAAGTCTTTCGGCAAGTTCATGTTTTTTGTTATTACCTATGACAATGTCTATGGTTTCATCCTCTTCCTGCCGCTCGCCTGCCGTCTGCACATAACAACCGGCGGCAACGATGACGGCATCCGGATTCTGCTTCCTTGCACGATGTATCATCTGTCTGGATTTACGGTCCGCCATATTGGTCACGGAACAGGTGTTGATGACATACACATCTGCCTGCTCCTGAAACGGAACAATTTCATATCCTGCTTTTTCAAGTATCTGCTGCATTGCCTCTGTCTCGTAAGCATTGACTTTACAGCCCAAATTATGCAGTGCTGCTCTTCTCATACTTTTTCCTTTATTTTTCCTTTACTCTGGTTGACTTTTCTAATTAAAAAGATTACACTTAAACAAACATCTATAGTAACTATGGGAGGTCTACTTATATGAAAACAGTACAAATTTCTTTAAACTCCATTGATAAGGTAAAATCATTTGTAAACGCTATCACACAGTTTGAGTTCGACTTTGATTTGGTTTCCGGCAGATACGTTATTGATGCAAAATCCATCATGGGTATCTTTTCACTGGATTTATCTAAACCGATCGAATTAGTCATCCATGCCGAAGATCATTTAGATGAGATCATGGACATTTTAAAACCTTACATTGTAGACTAATTTTTAAATTATGGTTTTTATCCCGCCTGAAAAACAGGCGGGATTTTTTTATTCTACTCTGATGACCTCTGTTGTCTCAATTGCTGTTTTCATCAGCTCATCAATGACATCATTCAGTTTCTGCTCTGAGTGTTTGATGACATTCAGATTCGGTTTTGTTACCGGATGCTTAGCTACAAATATCGTACAGCAGTCCTCAAACGGAAGGATCGATGTCTCGTAGGTGTCAATTTTTTCAGAAATCTCAATGATCTCCTGTTTATCAAAACCGATCAGCGGACGATAAACCGGCAGCGTACATACTTCGTTGGTTGCCGCTAATGACTGCATGGTCTGGCTTGCCACCTGACCGATACTCTCTCCGGTGATCAGTCCTAAACATTTACTTTCTTTTGCAAAATGCTCCGCAATCTTCATCATGTAACGGCGCATGATAATGGTCAGTTCATCATGCGGACATTTTTCATAGATTGCAAGCTGGATATCCGTAAAGTTGACAATGTGCAGATTGATCGGACCGGAATATTTTGCAACTAATTTTGCGAGGTCTACTACTTTTTGTTTTGCACGTTCACTGGTATATGGCGGAGCATGAAAATATGTTGCATCAATGCTGACACCACGTTTTGCGATCATGTATCCGGCAACCGGACTGTCAATTCCACCGGAAAGCAATAACATTGCCTTGCCATTTGTACCAACCGGCATTCCTCCCGGTCCCGGTATCTCACTTGAATAAATATTGATCTGATTTCGGATCTCCACATGGACCATCACATCTGGATCATGGACATCCACACTCATATTCGGACATTCGTCTAAAATCCTGCCGCCTAACTCTGCATTGATCTCCATGGAAGTCATCGGATAATTCTTTCTAGCACGTCTTGCATCTACTTTAAAGGTCAGACTCCTGTCACCATAAACCTCTTTCACATGCGCAACAACCATTTGGGCTAAGGCATCAAATCCTTCATCCTGTGCCATGATCACCGGGCAGATCCCCACGATTCCAAACACATGTTGTAAGGCTTCTACCGTTTCCTCATAGTCAAATTCTGACTCTGCCTCTACATAGATTCTGCCCTGCTCTTTGCGGACGTTGAACTCACCGTCTACCTCGCGCAGTGCATGGCATATCTGAGACACCAGTGCATCTTCAAATAAATGTCGGTTCTTTCCTTTGATCGCAATTTCTGCATATTTGATTAAAAATGATTGATACATTGTATTTCCTCTCTATTGTCTGTGATTTTTTCTAATGGCTGCGATATTTCCGTAAAAACGGAAGCAGTTCCCGCAATGCATCCAAGGCGTACTCTACCTCTTCGATCGTTGTATGCACGGAAAAACTGAAACGCAGTGTCGCTGTCAACATTGCCTTTGGCACACCGATGGCTTTTAAGGTTGCACTGACTGCCGGTTTGTTAGATGAGCAGGCAGACCCCGCGGATACATAAATGCCACGGTCTTCTAAGGCATGTAAAAGTGCCTCACTCTTATCGATCTCCTCAAAGCTGACACTGACAATGTGCGGTGCCGAATCCTCTCCCACACAGCCATTGATATGTGTTCCCTCTATGGTGGCGATCCCTTTTAAAAATGCTTCCTTGACTTCCCTGAGGTGTGCATAATTCGCATCATAATTCCGGTAGATCTCCTCACATGCAACACCAAGTCCTGCAATTGCCGGAACATTCTCTGTGCCGGAGCGCATCCCTTTTTGCTGGCCGCCGCCAAACAGGATCGGTTTTACTTTTGTCTTATCTTTGATATATAAAAATCCGCTTCCCTTTGGTCCGTGAAGTTTATGTCCACTGACAGAAAGCATGTCCACACTCATTTTTTTCGGATATATCCGCAATTTTCCGTAGGACTGAATCGCATCCACATGAAACAGGGTGTTCGGATTCTTTTTCTTGATCAATGCCCCTGCCTCGGCAATCGGCTCAATTGCTCCCATTTCATTGTTGATCTGCATCATTGACACCAAAATGGTATCTTCCCGTATTGCAGCCTCTAATTCTTCTAAGGAGATCTGTCCATTCTCATCCACCGGAAGAATGGTTACCTCAAATCCCTGTTCTTCTAAAAAACCGACCACCGCTGCAACCGATGCATGTTCAATTGCCGTTGTGATAATATGTTTTCCGGCACGTTGGTTTGCCATGGCACTTCCGATGATCGCTAAATTATTCGATTCCGTACCTCCGGAAGTAAAAACGATCTCTTTTTCCGTTACTTTCAGTGTCTTTGCGATTTTCTCTCTTGCTTCTTTGATATAATCCTCTGCTTTTTTTCCCATCAGATGTAAGGAGGACGGATTTCCGTAATCTTCCATCATAACCTTTAACATGATGTCGCGGACACTTTCCGAACATCTTGTCGTTGCAGAATTATCTAAATATGCTTCCATTCTACTCTTCTTCTTTCATTTCTATTTCCAGCATCAGCATGCTCATCACGGTAATTGCAGCTGTATCGGTGCGAAGGATCCGCTTTCCTAAGGACAATACTTCCATCTCTTCCCTGACCATCTCAATCTCTTCCTCGGAAAAACCGCCTTCCGGCCCGATCATCACACTGATATCCATTCCCGGCTCTATTTTTTTCAGTACTTCCCTTGTACCTTTCATGCCACGCTCATTCTCATATGGCACAAGACAAAGCTGACAGTTCTTTGCATACTCTACTGCCTTATTATAGCTCATAACCGGATGGATTTCCGGAATCCTGCTCCGCTTTGCCTGTTTTGCGGCACTCTTTGCAATCGCCTGCCAGCGCTCTCTTTTTTTCTCCTTTTTCTTATCGTCTAAACGTACCACGCAGTACTTCATCTCTACCGGAATGATCTCATAGACTCCAAGTTCCACTGCCTTTTGGATCACATACTCCATGCGTTCCCCTTTCGGCACCGCCTGAAATAGAAAAATACGGTTTGGAAGTTCAGTATTCCCGGCTTCTTTTGGGAGAATCTTTGCAAGTACTTCTTCGGAAGTTACTTTTTCTATCGTACAAAAGAAGTCTCCACCGGCACCGTCACTGATACGGACCTCTTCGCCCTCTTTCATGCGGAGCACATTTTTGATATGCTTTACATCCTCTCCGGTAATTGTTATATATTCTGTTCCTATCTGTTCTCTGTCTACAAAAAACTGATGCATGTCCTCTCTCCTTCTGCTACTGTTTATCGCAGACACCTTAACATTTTTTTGCTGTAATGTTGACCCACTCGCCCTGATAGTTCGTCTCTAATATCTCAAATCCTGCTTGTTCCAAAGCCTCTTTTACTTCCTGCTCTTTAAAGTCAATAATGCCCGATGTAATAAAAATACCATCTTTTTTCAGACGTGCCGGAATGACCGGTGCCATTGGGATAATGACATCCGCTAAAATATTTGCCACTACGATATCGTAACAATCGCTTCCAACGGTCTGCTGTAACTGCGTATCGTCGATCAGATTTCCCACATAGAACTCTGTTTTTGCATGTTCTAAATGATTGACCTTTAAATTCTCGTTCGCAGACATGATACAGTCTTTATCAATATCGGTTCCGATCACCTCTCCTGCTCCGAGTTTTAATGCAACGATTGAAAGGATTCCGCTTCCACAGCCAACATCTAAGACTTTTGCCGAATCCTTCATATATTTACGGAGCTGGCGGATACAAAGCTGTGTTGTCTCATGCTTTCCGGTTCCAAAAGAGACTCCCGGATCAATCTCGATCAAGATCCGTCCTTTATCCTCTTCTTTTACTTCTTCCCAGGTCGGTTTGATCAAAATATCATCTATGGTAAATGCTTTAAAAAACTCTTTCCAGTTGTTCTGCCAGTCAATGTCCTCGGTCTCACTCTGTACGATACTGCCCTCTCCAATGTCGACAAACTGGCGCCATTCTTCAATCCCTGCTTTGACCTGCTCTAAAATCTCTTCATAATCTTTTTCGGCATCTATATAAAAACTCACTTTACTGGTACCGTCATCCTGTGGCAGTTCCGGTAAAAAATCAATAAACATTGCCGACTGGTCTTCCTTTGAAAGTGGGACGTTATCTTCAATTTCAATTCCTTCCACACCAATCTCATCTAACATGGCACTCAGATAATCTTCTGCCTCTGTTGTTGTTTTAATTGTAAACTTATTCCACTTCATCTGTGCTTATCCTCTTCTATCTATATAATTCTATTTATAAGATTAGGGTGTCAAACGGTGGCTCACAACTTAGTGGCTGGCAACTTGCACAAAGCTGAGACTGCTTTTGTGACTTTGGGAGAAAATTAGTAAATCTTAGTCTGGCTGTT